>Ga0065711_1048724_pt1 | contig 11660 bp, 2 predicted proteins | sample Hoacrofraction12_FD_59098 | JGI IMG/M metagenome (GOLD analysis project Ga0065711, IMG submission 59098) | Hoatzin crop microbial communities from Cojedes, Venezuela - Epithelial fraction 12 v2 (version 2) | ecosystem: Host-associated > Birds > Digestive system > Esophagus > Crop | place... | reverse complement strand
AGTACTGTGTCCAGTTCTGGGCTCCCCACTTCAAGAAAGATGAAGAGCTACTGGAGAGAGTCCAGCAGAGGGCTACAAGGATGATGAGGGGACTGGAACATCTCCCCTACGAGGAGAGGCTGAAGGAGCTGGGCTTGTTTAGCCTGAAGAAGAGAAGGCTGCGAGGGGACCTTATAAATGCTTACAAATATCTGAAAGGTGGGTGTCAGGAGGATGGGGCCAAGCTCTTTTCAGTGGTGCCCAGCGACAGGACAAGGGGCAATGGGCACAAACTGAAGCTTAGGAAGTTCCACCTGAATATGAGGAAGAACTTCTTCCCTCTGAGGGTGACGGAGCACTGGAACAGGCTGCCCAGGGAGGTTGTGGAGTCTCCTTCTCTGGAGATATTCAAGACCCGCCTCGTCAAGGTCCTGTGCAGCCTGCTGTAGGTGGCCCTGCATCGGCAGGGGGGTTGGACTAGATGACCCACAGAGGTCCCTTCCAACCCCTACCATTCTGTGGTTCTGTGATTCTGTAATCTAAACCTCTCCTGACGCAACTTAATGCCATTGTCTCTCGTCCTATCGCTAGTTTCTTGGGAGAAAAGACTAACACCTGCCTCATTACAACCTCCTTTCAGGTAGTTCTAGAGAGCAATAAGGTGTTTCCTCAGCCTCCTCTTCTCCAGACTAAACAGCCCCAGCTTCCTCAGCCGCTCCCCATAAGAATTGTTCTCCAGACCCCTCACCAGCCTCGTTGCCCTTCTCTGGACATGCTCCAGCATCTCCATGGCCTTCTTGTAGTGAGGGGCCCAAAACTGAACACAGTACTCCAGGTGCTGCCTCACTAGTGCTGAGTACAGGGGCACGATCACCTCCCTGCTCCTGCTGGCCACACTATTCCTGACACAAGCCAGAATGCCGTTGGCCTTCTTGGCCACCTGGGTACACTGCTGGCTCATGTTCAGCCGGCTGTTGACCAACACCCCAAGGTCCTTTACTGCCGGGCAGCTTTCCAGCCACTCTTCCCCAAGCCTGTAGCATTGCATGGGGTTGTTGTGACCCAAGTGCGGGACCCAGCATTTGGCCTTATTGAAACTTGTACAGCTGGCCTTGGCCCATTGATCCAGACTGTCCAGATCCCTCTGCAGAGCCTTCCTACCCTCAAGCAGATCAACACTCCCACTCAACCTGGTGTCATCTGCAAACTTACTGAGGGAGCTCTCAATCCCCTCATCCAGGTCATTGATAAAGATGTTAAACAAGACCAAACCCAAAACTGAGTCCTGGGGAACACCACTCGTGACCAGCCCCTAGCTGGATTTAACCCTATTCACCACCATTTTCTGTGCTCAGCCATTCAGCCAGATCTTTTTCCAGTGAAGAGTACACCCTTCCAAACTATGGATATTCAGTACCAAAACAGAAGAGAAGACCCATGTCCGTTGGCAGCAGAAGGAGTCTCTAATTGGACAAGAGTGGCCACCGGAGGAGTGTAAGAGTCACTGAGAGACATGGCTGTCAAAGGGAGGCAGATGTAGCCGGACCTCTATAGAGCTTCAGCAACAGAGTTGTTCTTCAACAAAGCAGCTATCAAATATTACTGACACTACATATACTTCTGCAGTTTAAATCACAGTGCAAGAAAACATCCTCAGACATTTTCTACATTTGGTCCTTCTGAGAGGAGAACACAAGATTGAAAATCAAACCCAGGTAAATAGTTTTACACAGCTAAATGAGTCAAACATGTGCAACAGTCCATTTGAAACTGTCGGCCATATTAGTGTATATGGTTTATTAAGTTAACTTTCCAGAAGAAAGTTCATATTGTTTGATGTTTGCCCTGGGCTAAGAGCTTCCACGTGCACAGTTACAGCGGATGAGCTGACTCACGTAACCTGATAACCTGTAACAAGTTGTTTATATGCCCCAGCCCTTAGTCAAGCTCAGCAGAACTTCCTGGGAAGACAGCACCTCCAGCCCCCAACATCTCACCTCTCCAAATTACAGATGCCTGCTGCTAATAATGGAAACCTCAAAACTACTCAAGAGAAACAGAAACATTTTTCATAGAAGAAAATGTTAGGCAAGTTAAATACATGGCTATTAGGAGGCTTAGAACAGTGGAAAAAGAGTAAAGGAGGCGATTACAGCAAGTAAGAAATGTATGCGTCATATTGTTTTTTATGTTCCACTGTCACCAGTTATCACAAGTCTTACACATTTATGACTGTTTTGAAATCTCTCATTCCTAAAACCAAGATAACATTCTCAGAAGTAAAAAAACCTTCAGTTCATAACAAGTGGAAATCTCCAGAAAGCAACTCTTCTCCCAGAGGTTTAAAATCAAATATTCTTAAGTCAATCTTGGAACGGAAGTATAGTTTGAATTATGATTTAAGAAACCTGGGGTTTTTCTTTTTTTTAGATTAAAAGCATTTTTAATCAACAGTCTTTCACATAAATAAGTTGGACCGTCTACTTTAATCTCCAGCAGCATTTAAACTTATTTTCTCTTTCAGTGGGAAAAAAATTAAATATATGAAATTCAGATTTCTGTCGCAACTGCTTCTCAAAACTGTCACTTTTCTATCTGAATGACCCTCTTGTAATGGCAAACACATCGCAATATTTTTCTGAGTAAGAAGTAATGACAGGACCTCAAATATTTGGATATGCCAATAAGAGACATTACTTTTTTTTCAGGACAACCATTTGCTTAACTTCAATATGATAATCATAACAAATTTTGTGGTCTAAGAGAGATAGTTACAAGGATTATGAGGAACCCATGTTTTTCACAAACACTCAGCTTTTTCTTTGTGCTAATAATATACAAATATACTGGCAAATTTATAGTAATCACAGGAAATAAAAAAAATGCTATTTTACTGCACAGTATTCCACCTGAAAAATCTGTCAAAAAAAGATTTTAGGGAACCATCTTTCCTGTATCACTACATACATGTTATCACTCTACACATTTTGCATATTATATAGTACCTTAGGGAAATCACTAACAACAAAAAAGCATATTGTCCTTCCAAAAAAAAGTTCTGAAGCACTGAACATGTACAACTGACTAGTGAGTTAAAAGTAGCAGCAAAAACTTCCTTCTTCAATCTTATTTTTAAGCAAGAACATGAAGTGGGTAGCAGGGAAAGAACCTGCAATATCTCTAAAAGGGTAGAGCTACAAAAATTTCATGACTCAGAACTCACCAAATTACAGTATAGAAAGAAAATGTAACCTTATGATTCAGACTGTAATTAGCAGCTTAGAAAATGCAGAAGAGAAAAATAGTCAAATACCACAGCAACTCAGGGCCTTGAAATTGAGGAGAAGAACTTTAAAATCACTGCACAAAATTTTCAGGAAGCCTGCAGTGAAGAAATTTTAAAAAAGGAGACATTTATGGAAAAGACATCATACATCGGTGAGAAATGAGAAATTTCATATTAAAAAAAATCCTCTTCCTAGAAATAATACAAGCAAGAACTTCAGAAAATAAAGGGATCCTTTCACTGATGAACAATTCCAATTTATTTATAGTCAGACAATAAAATCAGATATCAATTCAGATTTTCCAGAATCAGTATTTAAATGCAAACAAATACCATCAGGCTGCGTGGAAAGTATGATGTGAGAGTTTTATTATTGAACAAAAATAAATAATTTTTTAAGAAGGGGTCTACCTGTCTTTAGAAGTCTGCCTCAGTTTCAAAATAAGGACTGAAGAGGAAAGTAGATTATTGAATCTTGCAATTCAAGAGATGTGATCACTCAGGTCAGCATCTGCGGCTGAGAAGATACACAGAAAGATCATCTGAATACTGTTTTTAAATCCACAGTAGTCAGAGCAGGGATGAAACCAAGGCCTGATCTGGATGCCTGCCCCATTTAAGAGTAGCTATGCAAACGCTCTTTCATTGCAAGGTAGCAGCTCCCTCAAGGCCTTGGACAGCCAGGATCCAGAATAGCCACAAAGACAGAAAGTGGCTGTCAGCAAGCGCACTAAGAACAAGAGTCCTGCAAGCTATCTCCCACTGCTTTCTTGGGCAAACCTAGGTCTTTCTTTATAGCTAATCTAAAAGCATACTTGTGTGTCTGAAAAAATTTTGCTCGATGTTTCTACAGTGTTAATTCATCTGTCTCTGAGGTCAACTTCAAAGTAGATCTCCCAAAGCTTTACTCTCTAAGAAGTTATTTTTAGCAAGTGTGAAAAGCACTAATCACATCAAGTGAACAAGAGATGACGTTAAGTATATAGGCACCTAATACACTTATAAACTTAATAGAGTTGTTTCCAGCAACATGTAGGCGCGTATAGGATAGCAAAAACATTTCCCACCCAGTCCTGACTTCTCTACACTTCATGACTTATTGTTCCATCTATCTTATGCATCATCTTGGGTACTGGAATATGCAACATATGCAGCAGGTGTCTTTGCTAGGTTGGCTATGGGCTGCTTACCCTCTGCAACCAAAAAAACCCATCAGTGACTACAAAAATAAACAAGAAACACAACACACTTCTTTTTTTCGGTGAAAGATCTCCAAGATATTTTGATCTGTACTGAGCTGGTAACAGCTGACAATAATCTTGTGGTGCATTCGGTATAATGACAGAATTTCATAATGCTTTCCTGAGAGAAGACATTTCTCCATAATCTCAGTGCGGTTTTATGTATGGGATTTTTCCCCAACGTGACCAGGAAAACTTAATATAGCACTGTTATACAAAAGGAAATAAGAAATAAGATTTGGGGGGGTACAGTGTTAGTCCTAAAAAGTATTCCAAGAAAAGGACACTCACATGCACACAAAATGCTCAGATTTTCAGTGGGGATTTTGGAAGGGGATATAATACAAGATAAAACTAATTAGCTTCAAAGAAATGAGAGTAAGAGATCAGAGGAGTGAGTAGAATGGTTAAATCTACATGGACTTCAAAAGCTTCTCAGCAGAAAAACACAGGAAAAGACTAATGAAGCAATTTAACAACTGTGATATAGATAGCAAAATTCAAATTGGATTCCAGAATAACATTGTTAGGTTAATGGTTTGCTGTATAGTGCATGCAGGGAACAAGGCTTTTTGAATATAGAAGGCCCAACATTTAGCTCAAAGCTGTTGTAATTAGATCACATATACGTTACTTTTTCCCTTCTGCTCCAGTGCAACAAGGATGTGAATTCACCTGATTCTAGCTCCTGTAGCTGCTTTTTAGCTGTGTGCTAGTAATTGTTGAATCAAATTTAGTGCTTGGCATTTACAAAATTTTAAAGATCCTGAGGAACCCGAAGGGCTCAGAGTTTAAACAGTGATGAGATAGCAATTCTGCAAACCTGTTAGAGATTAATGGTGAAGAACTATATGGATCAGGGAAAATGGAAGTTGGGGGACAGTCAATCAGTGAAGGAGTCCATGGAAAAGCGGGAAGGACATAAAGTGAAGAAAAAATATTCCTGCTGCAAGTTCCGCCTGAAGAAAACATCTTATTAAAACTACTTTAAGACTGTTAACCAGTAAGAAGAGGTAAAAAGGAGATAGCATAAAATGAGTAAAAAAAATTTTGTTTAGCAAAATTTACTTCAAAATTTAAGAAAAGCCCAGCTGTTTAATTGCAAAAGCCATCATGAGGACTGCTCTACAGCCATTACTTTGGGACATAAAGCCATTACTGAAGGTCATGACATTCAATATGAGTCCATAGCCATGCACCAAAATATCACTGTTGTTTCTGTCTTATCAAAATGCAGAACTAACCTTTCTTTTAAGTTTACAATTCATATGATCTTCAGTTCATACTTTAGTTCAAGTAATACCTAGAGAAAAATATTCAGTTGCCTGAATCTGAATTTACTCATAAGAGCACTTAGTTTCAAAGGCTAAATCCTGAAGTAGTGGGATGCTAACATCAGCTTTAGTAAACTCAAATCATGTTTGAAAGTGCTCTTAATATTTTTTAGTGGTCTGCAAACAGTATTAAATCATGTATATTTTGCATGTTCTATACCAATAACATGTCCATCTTTCCCAGAGACGCTGCACATAGAGGAAACATGAACCAGACAAAGGGCAGCACAGTGGTAAAAGGCATAGCAAAATGCAAGAAAAACAGGCTTAGAATCCTGCAGGGTGATTCATATGTTCAGCTCCTGAAACTGGTACCTGAAATCAATCCAACATATTTAGTATTCCAAGGTAAAAGACAATCTAAAAAAGAAATTATGCCAGATTCTCTTTCACAACTAAACCAGATGTAACCAAACAGTTGGAATGGAAATTTCCCCCCTTCACTAGTGACATAGAGCAGTATACTGTAACAGCTTTTCCTGGAGAACATTTTGTTTTAGCACCACGGAAGAGAAAGCAGTTCATGAAACCTGCATAGAAGGATGCACATAATACAGTCTAGCAAATTTAAAACATCTAAAACGAAAATGAAGAAATGCGCAACAACAATTCATGACTGTCCCAGAAGACCAATTTAGGAACAACAAAAGGAATTAAAACCTTCTTTTGGAGTGAGAAACAGTTAATCTTTAATATACAGAGAGAGAATACATTTTTCCCTCTACCAAATTAACATTCTCATATGAAGACAGAAAAAGCTAAAACCTGTATTTTTAATTTCGATTACAGAATATTAAATATCAGATACATACAATATTGATTCAGTGTATGAGGCATGAAATATCCCATAAAATTGTAGCATAATTGTATGGGAGCTCCATACAAAATCAGCTGAATCCCCAAAGAAGCTCTCTTAAACATGCTATTAGAAGTCTTCAAGCATTGAAAAGCCTCTAGAGCACTCAATCAGAAACCTATCATGCTTGAAAAACAGTAACAAGCACTATAATAAGTATACAGTCTCTGAGGCTGTTTGGAAACTACAAGATACTTCAGTATCATTTTCTCTGAGTGGCAAATCTCCCTTAACATGTTGTAGGCTAGTTATAGCACACACAAAATAAAGAAAACACAATTTAAGGACCTATTTTGTCCATACAGGTCCATTAACAAAGAACAGATGGGGAAAGAGGCGATGGACTCTTTACCTGGGGAAAAAGCAGTTCTCTGGGGAGACCCAGCAGTATTCAGCGTTCGATAAGATACAGACAGCATTTTATTGCATCATTTTGCATTTTCAGAACACCACACGAATGAATTAATGAACTAATTAATCGTCACAGTTTCCACCTCAAAAACTTTGGGGGTTTAATCATTACTTTATAAACACAAAACATAATGAGGACAACTTTAGTAGCAAGGCTAAAAGTGGATCTCAAATTAAAAATTTTCAAAACATTATGCAGACTTCAGAACCACAAATCTCATTGAAAGTCAGCCCCTTTCACTGACAATCCACTACAGTTTGGAGGGTCTAGATCGTAGATACTCTGTTGACTTATTCTGGGCACGTCTTTTTCGATGCTAAAAGGTTTACAACAAAAGCAAGTCACTTTAACCTTATGACTGCATGGTGCATTTCATTTTTAGGTACTACATTATTTATAATACTGACCTTAATAAATCATGTATGTCAAAATACAATGCAACTGAACAGTCGTCTCTTACAGTTTAGGGTCAAATTCCCTGGGTCATTAACATTGTGGATGAATTTAGAAGTTACTAATATCTGCCTACCGTGAAAGGTAAAGCCTCACATCTAATAAACACTGGTTGTGTACATGTCTGAAGAGACCTACAGAAAGATATACAATCTATCTAGATTCTGTGGTTCTTCAGTTTGTAGTTTCTCTTGCCATTATGTCAGCTGCTCTGCAATCACAGGGGTGCATCACAGTTGTCAGTGCAAAAGAAGTCTGAGGAATCCTCTCACAGCATCTGCCTGCAGCATTGCTTAAAAGTTGTTTATATAGTTATACCTACGAAATTACAATTAAAATCAGATTGTTGTCCTTTTCACATATTCCCAATTGCATGAAACTTTACTGTAACTACTTTTTCTCCCAGACTATCAGTGTATAATGTGAAGTGTAAGAGAAAACTATAGCAATCAATTGCAGAAACCAGAAAAGAAGTTTGCATCATTCTTGTCAATAATGTACTTTGTTCTGTAATTGAGAAAATTAACTTTTCCAGCATGAAGCCTGCTACTTGATGAAGCGTTTTATCATTTCTATTAGGAATTCTTGTAGTCTGGATTTGTTGATACAAATTAGTCACATTTTTTGAAGAAGCCAGCTGCAGACACATAGTGTTACATGAACGAACACCTCACTGTAAATGTTTAACGTGAGACAACTTTGTTGTCAGTACATTAGGATCTAAATTCACATATTTTACCCACTTTCACTATTTTTTAGTGTCTTTCAAACTGTGTGCTGCACCTAAAAAATGTCTAATTAGAAATGATCACATGATGGATTATGGGTCGGCTGCAAGACGTTCTAGTTTCTGGTCAACTTGTATCACAAAGTTTTCAGATTTACAATAGAGCTTGTAAATAAAATCAACAAAACAGATATCTGGCCCAGGTTAACTGAAAGTACCATGAGATATCTATCACTGAGTATTTTACAGTACCTTGATTAGTATATTATATTTAAATATTTTCTTTTTTATATAAACATTTAGATTATATGAAGAAAATTTTACATATGAGGCTAGTGTCATTGGGACCCAAGTGAGATGGAAAAGATCCAGATGCAAAATTTTGCTCAGATTAATATGTAAAGTGTAAAAATCCAACAGGAAGCTAATAACTGATTTACACAACATTTAATGGGAGAGCAACAGCTTTCATTCTTACAAATGATCTTATTCAGGTAGTAGAGGGAATTCAGTCTGTATCTCCCATGTCCTAAAAAGACTTTGAAATTACTTTATTTCCCCTCAATAAAGTTAATTGAAAGTGTTTCCTACTTAGATCTATTAGTTGAACAAAAATACCCTAAGATATAAATTAATGTGTTAACAATTTTAATTATTATTCCCAAGCAACCAGTTAGGCCTAATTTGGCTCATTAAATATATCCATTTCAGATTAGTTCAGACCAAACACAGTAAAGAATTTAATCTGCTCAAACAAAGTTACCACAGAAAAGTGTGGTACTACGATACTAGGGACTAAATAATACACTATTTTCTGGTTTGCATGTCCAAGGCTTCTTAAGTAGAATAATCATATTTCTATTGACTTGAATGATTTTCAGGCTACCAATCACAAAAGCCTTGTTTTTTGCAGCAACACTAACCTTGTATCTAATCCTCTACTCCAAAAACCACTGTCACCAATGACATATTTCTTCTGAATTTCATTAATAAGCTTTTAAACTAAAAAAAAAAAGTTTAACATTACTGTTCACTTGCTCAGACGTTATCCTATACAGTTCTTGCAAGCTTTAGTCTAGAACACGGCACGCCCTTACTTCCACTAACTCTTCGCAACATAACATTACTGAAGAGTGACAACAAGCAAAGAAGGAAGAAGAGAGCAACAAGCCCTGAAATATACATTGTAGAGTTTTAGAATGAGTAAAAGAAGTAGTTCCCACACCACATTAAATATCAACCAGGAAGTTTTGCAAATCTAAGCTCACTCCTTTCGCGCATGTTCCAACAGTTCAGCACTGTTATCCCAGATATTATCATTAATCCGTCCTTTTGCATATACAGAAGTAAGGCATGTTTGCCAGTAATTAACTGTATTTTAGACGAATGTGGAAGTTTATGGATTAAGAAAAATCTGGTGGGAACCTTCCTACTGTATGTGTATTACATATTGCAGCCTGAAAATCAAAAATTATTTCTATTTCTTCACATCTGTGAAGCATTAATAATAGATAATTAATAGGTAGAAAATTTCAAAAGAATTTCTGCAGAAAGACAAATAATTACATTAGAGGTAGCCTATGGGAATTTCAGAATATACACAGAATACCAGTGCTTTTCTCTTAAAATTCATTTTAGTCATGTATTAGAGAAAAAATGTTATAAACAGAGGGCTTAGAACCAAATTTCAATTTAACTGAAGAAGTCCTGCACATGTTCAACAGTCATATTCTCACTTTGAATAACATTCAAAACACATCTCTATTGGCATCATTTGGTTTGCTCTTTACTGCTGTTTACCTCAAAAGGATAAAAATTTGTGATATTACTCTTAAAACATTGATATACTGCCCTTTCCTTCTTCTTTTCTGTACCTCCATTTGGTGTAATATCTCCTACTTAGCAGCAATTTATTATGAATGAGACTACAAAGCTTTAAAATTGTTGATGCAAATCAAGTCATTTGATAGCTTCAGAGTGAACAAACACTAATATTTTTTTCTAATTGCATAATACATTCTCTTGAATAAGTTGCAAACATTTAATACACACTTCTATCATTAGCATAATATAATCATTATGTTCCCATTTAATTACAATTTATTTGAATGACTAATCACCAGTTTCATGTTTTAAAATAATGGGAACATTTTACAAACTGCGATGTGCTATCTGCCTATCAATTCATTAGTATACAGACAAATCACAAGACACATAGCTAACACTTTTATTAAGTCATTGTCTTTGTAAAATATTTCCTACTGCATTTGAAACCCCTGTGATAGACTAACAGAGAGTTTGCTGCATGTCTACAGCTGATGCAAAGAAAACAGTATCCCAGGAACAATTTAGCCAAACCACTGCTTCTTTTCCAGTCTATGCCATTAATTATACCAGTTACTGGCATCAAACCAGTAAAAATGGGTTATCTTAAATCGGAAGGTTATGAACCATATTTTCATAGGCATATTAAATATAAAGAACTCTATAGTCAAATACAGGGTTATTTCAATTAAAACTTTTCTACTGGCATTAAAAGAGAGAAGAGCAGAACATAGAACATCATCTAGGAGAAATCAAGGAAAATGTCCTAACCAACCCTTCCATATTTTTCATTCAAGCTGTCACAGAATCACAGAATGTTAGGGGTTGAAATGGACCTCTGTGGATCATCTGGTCCAATACTCCTGCCAAAGCAGGGTCACTTAGAGCAGATTGCACAGGACTTCGACCCGCTGGGTTTTCAAGATATCCAGAGAAGGAGACTTCACAATCTCTCTGGGCAACCTGTTCCAGTGTTCCTCAGACGTAACTTCCTATGCTTCAGTTTGTGCCCACTGCCCCTTGCCCTGTTGCTCATCATCACTGAAAACAATCTGGCCCCATCCTCTTGACACCCACCCTTAAGATATGTATAGGCATTTATAAGGTCCTCTCTCAGTCTTCTCCAGGCTGAACAAGCCCAGCTCCCTCAGCCTCTCCTCCTAGGAGAGAAGCCCCAGTCCCCTCATCATCCTCGTAGCCCTCCGTTGGACTCTCTCCAGTAGCTCCTCATCTTTCTTGAACTGCAAGATAATCTCCCTTGACCTGCTGACCACACTCCTCTCAATGCACCCCAGGATGCCATTGGCCCTCTTGGCAACAAGAGCACACTTCTGCATTGTGGTTAACCTGCTCTCCACCAGGACTCCCAGGTCCCTCTCCACAGAGCTGCTCTCCAGCAGGTCCACCCCAAGCCGGTACTGATGCATGGGGTTGTTCCTCCCCAGGTGCAGGACCCTGCACTTGCCCTTGTTGAACCTCATCAGGTTCCTCTCTGCCCAACTTTCCAGCCTGTCCAGGTCTCGCTGAATGGCAGCACAGCCTTCTGGT
>Ga0065711_1048723_pt1 | contig 11660 bp, 4 predicted proteins | sample Hoacrofraction12_FD_59098 | JGI IMG/M metagenome (GOLD analysis project Ga0065711, IMG submission 59098) | Hoatzin crop microbial communities from Cojedes, Venezuela - Epithelial fraction 12 v2 (version 2) | ecosystem: Host-associated > Birds > Digestive system > Esophagus > Crop | place... | reverse complement strand
CCCCCCCCCCTTTTTATCTCCTGTCTTATGACAACTAGCTTTCAAAACCACAGGAAGTGATTTTATAAAAGGCTTACGGGTGTGCTGCTACATTGTTAATACCCACAATATAGTTTACAGGTGAACATTTATACCCACCCACACAGTCTTACACATACACATGCACACACTGTCAAGTACCTTTGTGCAGTCTAATATAAACTCCGTTCAAATTATTACTATTGGGTAAAAGAGTAACTGTACAGAATATATAAATTATTATAAACCAGTTTTCTTAGCTCATGCAGCCGTTTGAAAGGAGGCTATGCAAAACTGCATGAAGGTTCTGGACCATATATCACAGTAAAAATCCACAGGCTACTCTGTCCAGTGGCCTTTTAAGGACTGTACTTGCTGTTTTCTTAATTTAGCCAAAATTGTTTAATTGATAAATGTTAAAATACTAGTTTGCTTAAGTCATGTTTTGAGAATCAGTTGTTCAAAGAAAGAACTTTTCAGTGACATTCAGAATCTTTTCTCTTGCAGCCATTTCGTAGAGTGACGTTTTCTGTTGTGAGTCAGCCTCAGGACCCGCATCAAGGGTCATTGCAGAGTTGCTATGACAGCGGTCTGGAGGAGTCAGAAACACCAAGCAGTAAGAGTTCATCAGGGCCAAGACTGGGTGCCCTTCCACTCCCAGAGGACAACTACGAAAGGACTACGCCGGATGGCAGTGTTGGTGAGGCAGAGCATATGGAAAATGGTAGGGGCAAACACGACATTCACACACATAATCTCACTAGCAAGCGATACTAAGTAGACTTTTGAAAGGTCAGTCCAAATACATAAATAAATAAATAAAATAGTTAAAATTGTAATTATTTTATTTTAAAGTTTGTTAAAATGCAGATATACAAAATAATGGAACATAAAACTACTAATAAAACCAGCACTTTCTTGTCTTTACATGATTTAAAAACTATACTGCAGAAGCAGTTAAAACATTGAAAAAATTACCAGTAGAGGGCTAGGGAGATAGTAATTGAATTAAATTCTGTACTTTTCGTTTTAGATAAAAGTCCATAAAGGACATGTGTTTTCTTTTCCTTCCATGTTTGGTTCAACAACTACTTAGGAAATTTCAAAGAGTGTAATATGTAGAGTATCAGCAAAGAACATAGGACTTAAAAGCCCGACTCTAGAGAAGTTCCTTTCCCCCCCAAATATCATACAGACTGTTTTCAATATAACACTGAGTGTCAAGTCCATTCTTCATTATTTAGCAAAGAATAACATTACTTTCCTTTTCTTCACACTTTATTTTGTACAGTACTTTTGGAACATCTCATTTAAATTCAGGGTCTATTTATGTAGAAGGGGAAAAATCTGAATCTTTATTTATTCTATAGTAATTCTCCAGCTATCAAAAAATAAGGTAATTTAAATCTCAGGTTTTCCTTTCTATCTAATATAATTTATAATTTTAAAAAAAGCTTTTCAGTTTGAAATGTATTTCATAAAACCTGAATGTTTTACTGTTCTCCACTTCTTGGCCTTCATCTGAAATCTTATGAAGTCAGACATTGACTTCAATGTGTTTTCATTTGCCCATAAACACTAAAATAAATTAACGTGTGTCAAAGTGTACAGATATTTGATAACAAATGAAACAATGGATTTGCTCATCCAATTGGAACTGGTGGGTATATGCAAGAAGGGTGGTGTATTTTCTGTTATAGAATGAATGAATTATTTTTGTTAAGTGCATGTTTTAGTTTTTCAGAGATTGCAGCACTGGATAATTTTTTTGGGGTTTTTGTCTTTCCTAAGACAGACATGCTGACCCAATAAAAGTATGTTATTCTCCATGGTAAGATACTTCCAAATCTAGTATGTACGACTGAAGAAAGGCTACAGCAGTCTACATATGCTCATAATGTATATCCCAGCAGCTTATGACTAATTGACCAAAAAGGAAGATGCTATTCTCTGTCTAGAAAGAAGATGTATTAGGTTATATATGTGTATGTGTATGTCTATATATTCTCCTTGGTTGTTTATATGAATATATCTCTTTACATTTCTTTTTTCTGGGTGCATGGTAGGGGAGAAAGTGATACTGGTATTACTAGAAAAATATCAGAAAAAAATTTCTAGACTTTGTACATAAATTTGGATTATTATTTTATTATCTGTTTTGTAATGAGGTTTTCTGGTTAGGTTAGTGAAACTAAATAATTTGTTAATTCTCCTGAACATATAGCAGTGTCGTAGATTGCTAGACATTAAATTCTGAGTTCAGAAAGCATGCTAACATGGAGTATGCTTGAACCTTACTGGGAAAGCCATACTGTAGGGCCACAAATATATAGAATTTTTAATATATAAGGTATCCAGTGAAAATCATCACATTTATTGCAGTCTAATTGAAAAGGAAGACTGCTTGAGGAGTTTTAAAAAATAAAGCAATCCTATTTATTTAATGTTTTGTGTTAATGTGAAAACTGTCCTTGCATTCTAATAATTAAACTATTTTAGACAATACTTTGATTTTTTGAAAGATGATATTTTATATTTGGTAGGACAAATTTGTTGGATTCAGTTTTAAAAATAGTATTGTATAGGTAAAATAGACAGAAACGTGGAGCTAGATAAATATATTATTCCACGAATAAGTGGATGAAAAGAAATTACCATGAAAAAAAAACACATGGCAGGACTTGCGTGTAATAATCAGGAATTTCCTCTCCTTTATAAACCCTTGAACTGAGACCTTTTAAAGGTGAGTGACATTGTGATGAAAATTATACTTTACAGACTTTCAGATTTTGCTGTCACATTTTAAAACCAAGATTTCAACAGTGGTATGTCGTTTGCCTCCAGAAATTTTCTGTTAAGATTAAGCTATAAATAATGACAGAACAGGATGAAATGTACTTTTGTTCCTTCATATATGTAATATCTGACATCTGCGTGAGAGTTTTCTTTGATCTGATTCTTAGGTCCACTTGTATTTTAACTATTATAAGCACGTTTGTATGGTTCGAGTTCTGATAATGTAATCTCCAATATTAATGGATCATTCTGACAGAAAGAATTGGAATTGAAATCTGTCAAGTATTCATTTGTCACATTTAATTGGAATCTATGTAATCTGCAGTGTTTAGCTTGGTTAGGTATTAATCAGAATTTATACTGGATTTTCATGCAGATTTTTCATGGAAACAGCACTTTGGAAGCTTAGTTATTAGTTGTTACTTCAGATATTTACCATTTAATATCATTTGGTGTGAAACAATGCAGTTATAACTAATTGCTTTGGATTTCCTTTTACTTTAAGGTTTGAAATGATAATTTTCAGCGCAACACTAAACCGTCTGACACACTTGATACTTTTTTTGCAAGCCAAGATCACTAAGGAGAACAAGTAATTTTTATAGTTAAGGAAAACATAAGAACGTTGAGTTGACAGTCAGAGTACATAGGAAATCCAGCTTTCTGTTTCCTGGTAAGAGGCCTCTTTCTGTTTTCTCAGGTGAGGATAAAATGCTGTAAAGAAAATAATTGAGTAAGGGAGTTGATTTTCTTAGAATATGCTGTACATTACCTACCAGCCTACATGACTCTCAGATGTAGATTGAAGTTTTGTTCTGATGATTAGCTGTGGCGTCAGATGCAGCAGAATTAAAAAAAAAGGGAAGAAAAAAAGAAATGTTAGCAGATTGACTGTGAAAATTCAGTATGCAGAGATCTTGTTAATTAGTAAAATCTGCAGAACCAGAAGTAACTTCTGAGTTAATTTATCCCCTGCCCTTGGAGCTTTCCTTAGAAGGAAATTCTGCTCATATGTGCAGCCTTCTTCTCTAATTTTGCTGTTAGAATGGCACTGTCTTAACGTAAATTGCACAATAATTTTCTCAAGAACATTTTTATTACAGTCGTATTTGTATATCAAGGGTAAAGACATTACCATGGTACATGAGTTTCCTGGTCTTTAGCCATAGCCTTCTGTTTTGACAATGCCTACTACCACAAATCTCAGAGGAAAGTTTAAAAAAAACCCTGTGGCAGATACTTCCAGAATTGCCTGTCCTCCTGACTCTAACAATAAATAGTCAGCATGTGCTTTAAATTTTGATTTTCTAAATGATGATGATGATGATGATAATAATAATAATCATCAGCAGCAGCAGCAGCAGCATCATCAACCTAATTTATCACAAGTCATTAACCCTCTTCTAGTTACTGGCCTGAAGGATAGCTTTCAACAGGAAATTCCTCTGAAGGCTATCAAAATTGTTGTATTTTAATTTGCTTTTTTCTCTTATTTAACTATTTTAGAGGCTGTTCCTTTTTATCATTATGAGAAACAGAATGGAAGTATTCCACTTTACTTTTTAAATATTGTGGATTAATATGTTTTCTTATAATGTATCTTTCATATGAACTATACATAATCCTAGGTTTTTCAGTCTTTGATTATCACATACCTGTTTTTTTTTTGCTTTTCATGCACTTCTGTTTCCTCTAATGTAGGCAGGAATAGCTGGAGATACATTCTTACCATTTGAGGAAAGGACAGTACAGTCTTTTCATATTTATTCCTATGTTATTAATTACAGATACAATCCTTAAGCGGAGCTTTTCATTGTTCTGTTTCATGTCCATTCACCTGGTTCTATCAGGTCTCTCTTGTATTTCTTGCAGCCTTCTTAGAAATATTTCATTATAATCCTTTTTTTTTTTTAATATTTCAGTATACTTACTATTTATTTATACATGTAGTGGCCTAATCAGTATTATTTTTTGTTTAATTTAGCTAGAGTACCTACAGTGGTGAAACTGTAGCACTGTAGATTTTGGCTCACATACTCTTCCCTGGAGATTTGTTTCGATGCAGTCATAATTAGACTGTTTGCCACACCTCAGATACCTGCGTTAAAGCTAGTTCAGGTATTTCTACATGAACATACCTTTGGTCTGCAGCACAGTATTTTAAGTTAGCCCATGTTTCAGTAGGAAATATGTAAGGGTTTGAGAACAGCAGTCATCTCTGTGAAAGAAGGAAAATAAGGGAATGGTTTACAGCTTCCATTTTTATAGGGGGAAATGGAGTAAAGAAAGATTAAGTGACTTGTCTGAAGTCACATAGGAAGTAAGGGACAGAGCTTGAAAAGGAGCTCAGAATTTTAGTGATTCAGTTACTTGACTCCCACAAAGAAATCAGTAGATGAATTACACTCTGGCTGACACATGAAGAACTAAAAGGCAAGGAAGAGAAGTGCATTAGCTCGTTTCATATAGTCTGATAATACATTATGTTCTCAAAGACAATTTCAGATTTAGACCATAAGTGTCAAAGTTCCACTGTCAGTAGAGAGAAGAGGTTTGTGGTGTGTGAGATGATGACTTGAAAATGGGAAAGGAATTTTGAAAATTAATAAATGTAATTAATTTTATCTATAAGAGCATTCTCTCACTTTTATTTGCAAGATAGAGTATTAATCTGTTTTCTAGACCAAATTGTTAATAAAATGAAAAAAAGAATCCATTAGTTTACAGAATCCATGTTTACACAATCCATTTTCCTTTAGCTTTTTGCAGTGCAAATAACACAGGTTAATGTTCTTTAAGATCTCAATGTCCTTGTTATAAGCATTGCAAACCAGAAATTCTTTGACTTATTCCATAGAACTACTGTGTTTCTGCAGTTCCCATTATTTTCAGATGTTCTGTTCTCTTGAATTCAGTTCCTAAAATTGCATGTGAATAAATTTGTTTTTGAAACTGTGTCCTGAAAATGTTAATGTAAGTAGTCCATCTGAGAGGTTGAGTAAGTAAAGGTTTTCAATGTAGTGATTACATGCTAATAGTTTCTTTTATGGTTTGTTTCTTCTTTTAGTGCTGCTGCATCTACTTTTGCTTAAACATTACCCTGTATGCATGAACCCAAAATACCAGAAACTGCTGCACATATTATTATATAATACATATACACGAGAATTCTTATCCTTATTTCTGATAAATCCTAATCCATAATTAGACACACAATGAACTCTCGATTCTGTAAACCTAGAAACATATCTGGGTAATGTTGTGGAACAGATGAATACTCATTGATGGATTATGTCTTGAATCACTTTGTTTTGAGAATGGGGTATTCTGATAATATCTGTAAAAAGAAATTTTATAAGAGCAAAAAACCCTCTGTTCGTTAGACAGAAGACACACTGTGCAGGGATCCCTGTGACACTAGTATAGTCTTTTGTAAGGCAATGATCCTGTCTGGGAAGAGTATTGGCTATTTTCCTCCTTGATTTTTTTTTTCCCTTTTTAATCTTTTGCCATGTTTCTTTAGATGACCTTACCCTATATGTCTACGAGCTTCTTCAGCAGAGCAATACATGGTTTTCTAACTTCTATGCACAATAACATTTGAAGTTTCAAAACTATATGGTATTTATTCTTTAAGAGTTATTTACATTTTGATATGTTGTAGATGCATACTTACAATAGAAATTAAGGAAGTACATTTTGATTGTGTTAAATATTCCTAGTGCTGATGTGTATTTTATATATATTTTTACTTTATCAGGTTAATAACATACTGAAGAAGGATAAGCAATTATTTTAGGTCATGCATTTTATTTCATTGCACTAAGGCTTACTGTATCTTATCTGCTATTCTGTGTTTATGCTGTACTTCAAATGCATAATGCGAAGTAAAGGACCAAATACAGGCCAGCTGTGAACAGAAACAACTCTCGCTGAAGCTGCCAGAATAGTGTATTGTTTATGTCCTCTCTCCTTACCTTTTTATTTTGTGTTAGCGTCTAAAGAAATACCAACAACTTCTCGATGCTGTCTATTAATGAAGTGTACCTGAATATCACTGTGAATTGCTTCCAGCTTGATCAGGATTTTGGCTGCTTGGAGGACATATCCTTGGATCTGTTGAAACCAAAGAAAGAATCCACCCCTACACATTGATAGGAAAGCTGACAAATTATTCAGCATTTTTCTGATTTTCTGAATAGCATTGCTATTTCTCTTGCTGTTCTCTGTCTGTTGCTTTCCCACTGTATTTGCTCTAGTTTCCTTTGTGATTCCTAGTGAAGAATAACATATAGCTCTTTTTAAAAAATGGTTTCCTCCACTTCTGATTTCAGTATCCCGCTTTTAAAAAGAAAATACATACAGCAATAACTGTTCTCTTAAAAGCAGTGTATTGATATCAGACAACTTGAACTGGCATTTACTGAAACTTAGCTTTCTTTTAATATCTTTAAAAAAGTAAGTCCATATTTACATTCCACCAGTTTTTAATCAATAATTTGAAAATAGAGAAAGACTTTGGATTCTTAAAAAATCATTCCTATAGTTATATCTGTTGGGATGAAACAGTGAGGGAAGGGTTTATATGTGCATGTGAGTGTGCACACATGTACACATCTTGTTGAGTCAGTTCTTACTGCAAACATTCATGAGATCTAGATAGTTGCAATTAAATAACCTGCCTCATCTATGAATTTCAAACCAATTTACTGAGATGGGTATGAAAGAACATACTAAACTGAGAAGTGGAGAACTAAATAATCAGAAAGTGAAGTGGTATGTCCAATGTCATGCTATGAACTGACCTTTCAATTGGTAGTTGATCCAAACACTGCCCACCCCTCAAAAAGTAATAATTTGGACACTGACTTCCAATTTGCAGTCAAATTGATGAGGGTTTTGTTATTGACTTAGTGGAGTTAGGCTTTTGTCCAAGTTCTCCATGCCAGCTGCTAGCTCAGGTTGCCTCCCACTGATGCAGACTGCAGAACTCCCTTTGATACTGTCAGAGTCCTGAATGTAGACGGAGGAAAAAATGTATTCCAAATTTTACAGACTCAAGGAAGAAGAGACATCTGGTTTATGAATGGAATATTTAGCAAACTTTGCATCCATGAGAGCCTCTTTCCCAGAAAAATCTAATGGAGATAGTGAACAGAAATTTAGGTTTTTTTTAGTTCAGAGGAGGCCTTTCAGCATGCTGTGTTTTCCCAGTGGTCTGTTTGTATTTAATGACAGTTTCTTCAGTTTCCTGGACAGCATTAGGTATTTCTGTCCCTTCTGATCTTCAAGTATAATGAAGATCCAAAAAAAGTCCTTTATAGGGGTATTTCTTCTCCATTTCAGTGAAAAATACATTTTTTTCTCTTTTGCTGGTTCCCAACTACTCTTTTATCTACTTATTTATTTAATATTCATTGCAGCAAATGTCAATATTTTATTTTATACTACCTTTATAAAATACATAATCTTACTACTTTTGTCTTTCTCTTACAAGTTTGATGCTTTGATTTTGATGATTTAAAAGCTGGGGTAATTTTTCCTGTATGCAAAAAAGAGTGATGAAATTAAGAGAATTAATTATATCTTTTCCTTGAGTCCATTTTTAAACATATCAAGTATAAATTATTGATTCAGAACAAAAAGCTGACTGAATTTTCAAAATGGTGTACTTGGACCAAAGGGAAAATAACATGCGTAATTGGCCACACAGTTGAACCTAAAGGAATCAAAACATTCACAAAGATCTGTTTTTTAAAATCTGTCAACAAATTCAAATCTCAAGCGTATTAAACTGGCATTTGCCCAGCTATGTAAAAAGAAAAAAAATAAACGTTAACTACCATTTTTATATCTAGACTTTGAGTAAAAGTGGAGTGCAAGTGTACAGAACAGATAAGTATTACCCCGAATTATTGATATATACACTACTTTCATAAGTTGTTGCATTTTCACATCTAAGTCATCACTTACAGTGCTCTTGTCTCTTTTTAAAGTAATGTAATTTGTAATGTAAAATTCACTATGACAAAACATAGCACATATAAAAAAAGATAAAGAGACTCAATCTTGCATTTCTTTTTACATCACAAACAGCAATTTTACATTTTTTCAGCCTGTAGCTAACCTAAGTAACTCAAAAATTTTCCTGAAGGCAATATTTTTTTTTTAGCTTCTGATGTGTGAATTCAGAGTTATAACAGCAGGTCAACCTATCTAGAATCATAGAATCACAGAATCATTAAGGTTGGAAAAGACCTATAAGATCATCAAGTCCCACCATCAACTCAATACCACCATTCCTACTAAACCATGTCCCAAAGTGCCACGTATACATGTTTTTTGAACACCTCCAGGTATGGTGACTCCACCACTTCCCTGGGCAGCCTTTTCCAATGTCTGATCACTCTTTCAGTAAAGAAATTTTTCCTAACATCCAATCTAAACCTCCCCCAATGCAACTTGAGGCCATTGCCTTTCGTCCTAACTTTACTCTCTTGGGAGAAGAGACCAATACCTCCTCACTACAACCTCCCTTCAGCTAGTTGTAGAGAGCAATAAGGTCCCCCCTCAGCCTCCTCTGCTCCACACTAAACAACCCCAGCTCCCTCAGCCGCTCCTCATAGGACTTGTTATCTAGACCCTTCACCAGCCTCATTGCCCTTCTCTGGACACACTCCAGAAGTTCAATATCTTTCTTGTAGACCCAAAACTGAACACAGTATTCGAGGTGCAGCCTCACCAGTGCCGAGTACAGGGGCATAGTCATTTCCCTACTCCTGCTGGCCACACTATTCCTGATACAAGCCAGGATGCCGTTGGCCTTCTTGGCCACCTGGGCACACTGCTGTCTCATGTTCAGCCAGCTGTCAACCAGCACCCCCAGGTCCTTTTCTACTGAGCAACTTTCATGCCACTCTTCCCAAGCCTATAGTATTTCTGAATATTACTACAGTATCACTTATCTGTGCTTTTTTGCCTCAGCAGGAACATAGCATTCAATGTGAATGTCAAATGGTTGAATATCTAGAATAATAATCATGGCATATGCTAGAACAAGATGAGTATTAGCATTTTTAAGAAATTGTACCATTTCACAGAATCACAGAATGTTAGGGGTTGGAAGGGACCTCTGTGGGTCATCCAACCCCCCTGCCCAAGCAGGGTCAGCTATAGCAGGCTGCACAGGACCGCGTCTAGACGGGTCTTGAATATCTCCAGAGAAGGAGATTCCACAACCTCCCTGGGCAGCCTGTTCCAGTGCTCCGTATTTTATTAATACCTTAATTTAAAATAAAATTATAGAGAGGGATTCACGAATAAAAGCAAAAGCAAAGCGAACATTTATTATCTGAGAAGATATATTTTAGTAATCTGCCTTTTGTAAGGTTTGGTTTTGGGGTTTTTTTTTGTTTTTTTGTTTGTTTGGGTTTTTTTTACTTTAAACTGGAGTATTAAATTCCAATAATACTAATTTCAAATCTTATATCATGGTTAACTTGGAACATGCTATTAGAAATATATTCACATCAATGATTGATCTATTAATGTTTAAAAGAGCTGTCCATTATCATACTGCTTTTAAGAATTATGGAAAGAACAAACAAAAAAAAGATATTAGTTTGATATGATTCAAATCTGTGCATCTTTCTACCATATAAAATATTTGAAATTAAGACACGAGTGTAAATTTCTGTTTGGATGATAGAAGTAAAAGGTAAAGACAGTGAAGGAAGAACAGTATTAATGGAGTTAGTTTATTTTGATGGTTGCGTGCTGTCCTGCAACCAAACAAACGTGCCCATACCAGCTTTCCCAACTTGCTTGTCTTAACCTGTTTTTTCTGTATCTAAGGAACAAATCAACCCTAAAGAGCCCTGCAGCAGCACTTCTTCTTTTACTAAGAAATCTGCACTATTTCATCAACAGAGGAAGTAAAATCAAAGTGCATCATATCTAAAATTTCATGTAAACAAGCCATAGGACAAGCTGTACCCAACTGGGGTTTTTTTCCTATGGTTTTATGGCAGATTTGTTTTCTTGATCCAAGAATTTTTCTGTCTTTTTCTGAGGTTATTCGTGTGCTATAAAGACCAGTAGTGTCCATAGAGGAAATCTTGGGAAAAGGCTTATTAAATTAAAACTCAGGAAACCGTAAAGTATGTGGTACGTGTGCCTTGCTGTTCCACTATAGAATCATAGAATCATAGAATGGTAAGGGTTGGAAGGGACCTTACAGATCATCTGGTTCCAACCCCCCTGCCATGAGCAGGAACATCTTTAAACTGTTTCAGCTGCAGTGTAGGTTGTTTTATGTAGGGTTATTTTGCTCACAATTAATTCATGTTGTCTTTGATGAGGAGAATCTGTGTCGCTTTTTGGGGCAGTGCAATGACATTTATATTATCCTGGGATGTTAAAGTAACATTTATCAGCGGAATTTGACATTGCCAGCTTTTATTACGAAGAGGACGTAAAGAGATCAGATGTAATTTCGCCTTCCACTAGTATTAGCTAGTAACAGAAACTTCCATTATCTAAGCAAAGAATTGAAAACTTTTTATTTTAACAGAATATTTGAGAAATAAACTTAAGTATGTATTGTGTTATTTTATTAATATCTTTCAATGTTTAATTCCATTAGCAGTGACCATTATTCCCTGCTCTACTGAATTACGTAATCTGTGGTAACATTCTTTTCGTATTCTGCCATGCATTGCAATAATAATACAGGGATTATTGTGATATGCCTGTAGATTTGACAGCTCTGCAAATGTGTTTGTGTCCTGGGTTTGGCCAGGACAGGGTTAATTTTCACCGGACTCCAGGAAGGGGCACAGCCGGGG
>Ga0065711_1009082_pt1 | contig 11660 bp, 11 predicted proteins | sample Hoacrofraction12_FD_59098 | JGI IMG/M metagenome (GOLD analysis project Ga0065711, IMG submission 59098) | Hoatzin crop microbial communities from Cojedes, Venezuela - Epithelial fraction 12 v2 (version 2) | ecosystem: Host-associated > Birds > Digestive system > Esophagus > Crop | place... | reverse complement strand
GGACAAGGTCCTGTGCAGCCTGCTGTAGGTGACCCTGCTTAGGCAGGGGGGTTGGACTAGATGACCCACAGAGGTCCCTTCCAACCCCTACTATTCTGTGATTCTGTGATTCTGTGAAGCCGGGCTGCACAGTTGGAGCTGCAGCTGCTCTCCTCGCTGGCTCTCTCTCTCCGTGTCGTATGTCAGTGCTGGCACTCATAAAGAGCTATTGTTCACAGCCGAAAAATTGCCAGGGGAGCACCGGACAGTATTGCCGCCGGACAGCATCGGACACCGCACACGTTCCCACATGCACATATGCAAAGAGTCATCCCGAGTGTTCCGCCGACAGGTGCGGACAGGAGGATCAAAAATTGCCACTGACTTCAGGCTGCCCCTTAGCAAGCTGCTGGGGACTGCTCTGGCTCTCGGATGGGGTGGGAAGTGATGGACATCCCCACTGGGTGGGCATTTATGTAGTCCAGCTGGTACAGCCGAGCTCGGCAGTGACTGTGAAGAAACGCTGTATAATAGCTGAATGAATATCTGGTATTAAACTGTGGAGCTAATTTGCTACATTTTTATACCTCACTTGGGATGGAATATTTGATTTTTACACACAGTTCTGGGGGATTTTGAGCCCTCTGAAACACTTCTAAGTGTAGAGTGACATTTACCAATGATAAAAGGGAATACTTCCCCGGTGCTAGTTTCTAATTCTGTACATAACAAACACTTCTTTCTCTAGTATTTCTTTCAACTCCATTTTTGAAGTTGATTTATATCTGCCTCCTGTTTTGCTCCAGTTTCAATCTTCTGACAGAGTTCCCTGCCAAGCCAGCCTAATGCCCACATGAGCCCCATTAAGCCACATGCTTCTGTATAGGCAGAAGTCCATGGTTTTTTCTGGGCTGAGCTTTGTTTGCCAAATCTAGGCCTGTTTTTGCAGATAATGACTTCCTTTTTGTGTCTTTCTCCTTCTGTGTGTTTTTTTTCCACACATGGTCTTTTTAAATGTGATGTGACCCTCATACATCATTTTTATCAGCGTTATAAACCCAGCATAGTATGGCATATGATGTATGTAAATTCATGCACCAAAGACAGTGAGGAAAAAAATCTTTTATTTCTTTGTCAAGAACAGAGGATACCTTTATGTCATTCAGTGTCAAAGTTTTTTCTGTCTGAAACTGTTAGTCACAACAGTCCTATATTTAGGATAAAAAATAGAAATACCTTCTTTTCAAGGTGTCATAATTCATTTCTGCATTTTTTCAAATGTTAAGATTGTGACACATTTTTTCAAAGTTACTTTTTATTTTGAAATGTGTTTTTATGCAGTACCATAAAACACTTTAAATCAAAATTTTTAAAAAGTGACTGACCAAATAAAATTTCATTATTTTATTTCACAAAATACTTGGAAGCTTTAGCCCATTTTCATCACTGGTAATGAAAAAATATTCTGGAGAAATGCAAAAAATATACTTCTGGAGTAGTATTCATCATGGTCATATTTGTAGAGTTGCATCTGTGTGCTAGATACAGAATCATTACCAATGAGGTCTCAGTGACTAGATCTCAGCCATTGAAACAGAATGGTTTGGGTTGGAAGGGACCTTAAAAGATCATCTAGTACCAACCCAAAGCACTCAGCTTTGCCACAGTAGCCAACCACAGTTTAAAGTTGGAAACTAATTCTGCAAGAAGAGAGTTAGTTTAGTTAGGGACACCCTGAGAAGGATGTGGAAGTCTTACCAAGTGTAAAAAACTTTCTCAGTGTGCTGTGAGAAAGCCCACACCAGCCACCAGCACTGCTGAAGAGCAAGCTGTAGGACATTGCATGCTAGCGAAGGATCCCCCATCACTGGCAGGTCATATAGTGCTGCACAGAGGCAAAAACAAGTCTTGGTGTTACAAAAGCACATGGGGCTATGAGGTTTCAGTTTGTTATGTTATACCTCTGTCTATTGATACTCCCTGATAGCATCTGGGATTTCTGAGCACTACAGGGACTTTTGTCAATGAAGTCGCCTCAACGATGTTTGTCCTAGACTGAATACTCTGAGGGAGACGACTGATAAGGGACCTACAAACTTGACATCAATACATGGTTGTGCAGTCATAACAATACAACCTCAGCCTCTAGGTTACAACTTCTCAGAAATAAGGAATGCTCATTAAGGGCAAAGATAATTGGGAGCGGTTTCCTCGAAAGGAAAGCCAGTCCAGGCATCTGCAGTGTGGAGGGCAGGCCTTCACAACGGTAGCATTGTTTAGAAGCCATTGACGTCTGCAAACAAAAATGCATTTAACTCAGTGTTACAGTCTAAAAAAATTGTATCAGCAATCTGTTATTCCTCCGCCTCAAACAGAGTTGACAGAGATTGAGCAAAGCTACCTACATCTGTAGATAAAACAGGGTTACATTTCTGAAGGCGTTAATATGAATGCCACTGATCTCCTTTGAGGTATTTTCTCCTCCTCCAGTAGATGTGTCACTAGGCTACCTTGGCAAATATCAGAAGTCATGTAGGGCCAGAGCAGTAGAAATATTTTTCAGCAATGACTGTTATGTGGAATACCGTGGTGTCTTTTCACTTTAAAATATTTATATTTAGGTTTAAATGGAAACATTTATTTGAAACCTCCTAACCTTCATGTCTCTCAAATTGTTCAAATTTTACAGGCACAAAATGAAGCCATTTTTTTAAAGAAGGTCTACCTATAACTGAATAAAAAGTGTTTAACGTACAGACAAGTACATCTGATATACAGACACAGAGATAGGTGAGCTTTACCCTACAGCTCTTTATTTTAAATCTAAAAAGCAGAGTCTGAAAGACCTGCGAGCCAAGCAAACATATCTCAGATCTGTCAGTTTTATCAATAATTATTCTCTCCAATGCTACAGCAAAGACTGCAACAATGTTCCTTGGGCCATATCCTGCACTTGCTTAATGTCTAGCGTAAATCCTTTTTGTTGACTTTTGCACCACCCAGTATTTCAGATCCTTCATTATATGAAAAGTAGAAAACAACTTATATTTGGTTGTTAGAAACTTTATTGGCCGAATGGGTGACAGACAAAACCTTTTACGGCATGTCCTACATTCTAACAGACTGGATGAATCAGAGCATTTGTGGCAGTGTACTAAATCTGTGCCCTTTTGTGTCACAGCCCAGCTCAATACTGATCAGTAATTAGCACCTCTGAGGGAAGTTTCCACCAAGAGAGCACTTACACGGAGAGCAGTTCAACCCTCCCTCCCTGATGGCCCTCTCCAGAACCTGGAAAAACCATATTTGTGAGACCACAGGTTAACTTTTTCAATGGCATTGCTCATGTTGTATGCCATCTGTGAACGCACAGACCTCACAGAGCAAGGCAGCCCTAGTATCACTGAATTCATTTCCTCCACCATCCCTGCAGTTTCAGAAGAGCAAACTTCTTGCCTTATTTCTCAGCTCAAGTCTACGGAATTCCCATTGAAATTAAAATTCACCCATGATTTTATGTGTACCTAAATGAAATTCCTTGCTAAGAAATACCATGACAAACAAAAGCTCCTCACTTGCAGAGGAATGATTACAACTTGCTTATGACATCAGTGTGTCTAACGAGGTACACAGAGTGTGCATCTATGGAGGTTTACTTCAACCTTTTTAAGTTGAGGTGAAGCTGAAAAAAAGGCAGAGGGAGGAGGTTTTTAATAGACCCAGTTATGTCCATATTTGTTCTAACTCCTTTTCCCCCTCCTTCTCTCCCCTACCTTCAAGAATCCCCTCCCTTCCTCCCTTCCTCCCTCCCTCTCCCTTTCTCTCTGTAACAGGCACCCATGCACATACATTATGGCCAAAAAGGAGAAGACAGAAGTGAAAGAAGCTGTAGGAAACTTCTGCATGTTTCATATAGCAAAGTGAAGACAATTTAGTGGCTTTGCGACACCAACATCTATCTCAGTTTTAAAAATATGATATTTGCAGGTGTGTACATTTCCTTGTCAGCAAAAAAATATATGTAGCTGGAAAAAAACCCTTGATAGCCACCAGCTGCACATCAGTCGCCCCAGTATGCTTAAAGCTTGATGAACAGAGAGGTAGAAGTGAGGTATAAGTTGTTTTGTTTTTATGACAGATGATCATACTTATGAGAAGAAAATGTATTATGATATTTAGACAATTCTTTCCTTTTCTACCCCTGAAGGCTTTTTCAATGGCTGTTTCTGAAACAAGAAACAAAAAAAAAACAGACAACAAAAAAGAAATCCTTGAATCCTATTCTTTACTTTTAATCCAATCTATGTGACACAGAATAAATTATTTAAAGAAGAAGTGTGTATCTGAGATGGCACCTTTCAGTTCTTCACTGGAGAGTTGCGTTTCCTGTTTTGACCAAAGGTGACATTTTCCTCCTCAGTTGCTGAGCATATGCCATGTCACTGCCCTACAAAGCTAGCCAGAACAATCAAAAACTACATTTAGGGGTGGCAAGATCTATGCCTGGAAAGAGCAGATTTTTTTGCCTTCTTGCATCCTCCCTTCTATTAATTATGGAGTTTTATGGACTGCTGTAAACAAATTATGATCCTTTTGATGAAAATCTAGATTTTCTCTTCTTTTTTTCCTTGGGGAGTGTTGATGGGTACAAAATGGAAGGATTGCTGCGATGATAACACCACACTGGGAAACCCTCACAGTAGAGGTTTCTGAGCCAGTCTGGATATTAAAGCAGTCCCTATCTCCTGCTGTTTCAATCCTGCCGGATGTATAACACGCTCCTCAGCCAACCATACATTATTGAAGAGTTCTCTGGGTAAACACGGGCTACTGCAATCTCCAGCTGTACAAGAGACATGCCCGAGCTGAAACTGTGGTGACAGCAGCTGACTCCTTTCATTTCCATTTCTGTCTCCTGCCTGAATCCAAAGGAAGTGCCTTTGCCACCACTGCCCTAGTTACAGAGCACACACCCTGCAGACATCGAGAGCCTTATATCTGGGGTCCAGGAGCGTAACCCATGCAAAGTTCTCCAGCTTTAATGATGGCTTTTACTTATCTGCACTGGCCATTAATAAATCTAAGCTTCAGATTGCAATACTCATGCACTCTTAAACAAGAACAGAGAATTTTTTGAAGTAACTTTTCGTCAGAAGAAGCAAGGTGAGGATGTGGAGCCCAGGAACTTACACAATACCTGTGACTGATAGATGGAGCTGATAGGAGAAGCTCTCTAAACTTTAGATAGCCCACTCTTCAGCGTCAAAACATGGCTCAAGGATTGGACATAATTAGGGCATTTTGTTCGGCTTTTGAACAAGCAGTCAGTGCTTTGGCACTGGAGAAATCAATGTACCTGAGTGCCAGCCACAGAACAAAACCACCACATCTGAACCTGTGGAGGAAAAAGGGCATGTAGATATAGCTGTCTACCCAATGGGAACCAGAAGGAGAAACGAATGAGAGTACAAATATAAATAGGCATGCATTGGTCTCTGTCTGCAAGACTTGATAAAATTGACTTAATTTTATCATTATCTATCGCTGACTCATCATGGACAGTGGAAAAATCATCACAGAACAAATGTGACTGAAAGCGTCAGATGATATGAACAGCTCAGAGCATCAGGGTACCTCCAGTTACAAGTGCTTGATCCCATCCAAAGATAATCCTTTCTTTCAGCTTCCCTGCTCAGGAGCTGGAGCAATACACACTCCAGAATACATCTCTTCTACATATGGTGTCTCAGCGAAGATACTGCAAGTTTGTCCAGTATTTGCATCAAACAAAGAGTAAAGCATGCTGCTTGCTTATTAATTAGCATAGAAATTTAATACTGACTGGTTTACTGCCTTACAAATGTATTTTGGTAACTACAAGAACCTACGGGATACACCCACAAGGTGAAATCCTGGGAAGTTATCCATTAATTTAAATAAAGCCAAGATTGACCTCAATTCAGTAGAAAGAAGGTGAACATTTTATCTTCTTAGGCATCTCAGTATTTTGTGTAATATTTCACATATGAATATATACAGCATTTTATGGTAAGCTCTTGCCTTATTTAATCTTAACTATATTTTTTTAATTGACAATAACTGGACATATGGAAGTGCTTGGAAATAGATCAATTTGCATAAGGTCAGTGTAGTTCCAAATTTTCTTCACTTCAGAAATGATAGTAAATATGCCAGTGAAATTCATGCTCAAATAATCTCTGATATTTTACATTTTAAAAACGCGGTAGTCCCATTCCTCTCTGTTCACAGCAGAGACATTGATTTCACATTATCCTTACGGCCTTTATTACCAAATATAATCTGTGTTCCAGATTCTGATGCCAGATGCTATTCTCTTGGAAAGCATTTGATATACATAAGTGTAACAGCCATTTCTATGAAATGTTTCATGTGGTCCTGTGTTTCCATGCAGCATTGACAGCATTTTGGAAAATCAGGTTTGCCCAATGAGGGAGAAAAGGTCATCGATATTAATAGTGGCAAGATCTTTCTCTCATCATCTGAATCACACATTTCATAATAAGAACCACAAAATTACTTTCTTTGAAGGACAGAAAGAAAATCAGTTTTGCCAGGCATCCATTAAGCAAGGATGGAGAGGTGCTCTGCAGACTACGATGAGAAAAGTATTTGTTGTCTGAAGTAGACATACAGCAGCACAAGCTTTCAGACACAATTTTAGGCTCTAAGAGGAATAATGAAAAAGCTCTGCTATAAAATACTGATTAACATGGACCTAGCAGTGAATATAACAGAACTTTTCATTTCCGTGATGCAGCATTCCCAAGAATATCAGAATCCAAGAGGAAATTTGGCTCGACGGGATTAACCTTAAATGTGGAAGGAAGACGCGGATGTCCGACTAGCAGACATGCAGAGCAGAGAGCTCCATAAAAGAATCAAAGCGCAGCTGCCCTGCTGGCACCGCAGTCATGCCAGGAAGAATGGGGCATACGAGCAGGGTGCTGCTCTGCAGGTCCAACACGCAAAGCAGAGTCCACAGGACACATGATGGTCACTGAAGTATTTTTTTTTTAAAGAGGAGGGTTATGAAACGATATCAGCAAGGCTCTAAGGAAATACACCGACTTGAAAAGAATCAGGATGTATTGAGGGTACCAAGCACTTTACAAACATTGTAGGAAACAAGTTAATAGCGCAGGCAGATGATAAACCAGAGGAACCTTAGTGAAACAATTCACGAACAGATTTTGAAATTGCTGTTCATAACAGAGGAAGGATCTGTGTTGTTTTTTACCTTGAGACTTCTTTGTTCGGGAACAAAGGGATGGGGGACCAGCCAGGCAGCATGGGGTCCTGGCAGAACCTCCTGCGGGCACAGAGCGGGGAAAGCCTCCGCAGCCTGCTCAGAACTACAGGCACCTGCTTCACGCAGGAGGTGGCACTTCCACCCAGTGCACTCAAATCCATCGGCAGCAGCCATTGCTGAGCAAAATGCCCTTTCAGTTTGCACCGTATCACATTTATGCCACAGATTTATTTTACAATGAAACAACATATGTGGACTGAAGCAGCACTTCCCAAAAGCAGTCAGTTTGCTCTACAGCAAGCTACTATAATCCAAAGATAATGGAAGGATCCTAATCAAGGATTGTAAGCTATTGTTCTACTAATCAGTTATATGAATTATTATTTTTTGACATTTAGTCATCATTCCATATCTACTACGTATCCTCCAGAATATCCCACTTGACAGCGGTGAGAAAGCTGGTATACACGGATTTTGCTTGCTGCAGAATTTAATTGTGCCTTATGGGGATTCCCTTCTGTCAATGATTAGTTGGATATTGATCCACATAACTGGAGGATCCTTTTTATTTTTCTTTTTTTAAAAATAATTGATCTACGAACAGGCATTTGAAAGAAAACACACTAGGTAAGAAAGGTTTCATATTTCAGAATTCTGCCAGTAAAAAGCCTGCTAATAATCTGTAGATATCTTGGACTATGTCTTTTGCTGATGCTGAAAAATGAATATTATTTCAGGGAGTGAACTGGAGTCTGAGTCATTGTTTGGTTTTTCTAATTATTTTATAAGACATCCCATTATTGTTGTGGTGCACAACAGGTGCAGGGAAGATTATTCAGCCGAGGGCAGAAAGACCTAATCATAGGGCTGCTGTTTAGGTGGTACCACCTTGATTATCCAAATGTCATGGGGACACTGAATATGTTTGCATAATTAAGGCCTTGGCTAACGGTGGTGCTTTTAAATGTAATTAATAGGTTTCTGGGGATACGATGATTCTGAAAAACAAGGAGATTGTGGTAACTGAGGTTCAGATAACTGTTAGAACTAACAAGAGCTAGCATGAAATGAGTGAAGAATTATGTGCAATATTAATTAATGAATAAATATGACATTATCATTCATTTTTGAGGATACTATCAAAACTTATCAGCAGATGACTTCGTCACAGTACATGCTAACAGAAAGCATGAAAGCAAAATTACATTTACAAAATTCTTTAAAAATACGTAATATTATATTTACACGTAATGTAGCATAAAATATTAGATTTAGAAAGGCAGCTGACAAATTCATTTTGTCCTTTATTTAACTGTTTTCCTTCTTTCTTATTTGAGAGGCAGTCATTCCCACTTTGTTCAAGGTTCCTTCCTACATGTGTTAACAGAAATAAGACACTTCATTCCAGTACAATTTGCATTTTTAAGTGATGTACATGATTAAAGCAAGCTTTTATTGCCTTTTTTTTTAAAAAAAAAAAAAAAAAAGAGAAAGTGAAGTAAACTTCAGAATGATAAGCAAATGTCATGCAAATATGCAAAACACAGCCCCCAAAGGTGAAGCATCGCAGCGCTGTTCTCCGGCTTCCCCGGGCACCGGGCAGGCAAGGGCAGCTCCCGGAACGGCAGCACGGAGCACCAGGACCAGGGGCACCACCCGCCCCTCCGCCGATGGGTGGGCGCAGGAAGGCGCCTCTGCGTCCAGCCGGTAATTTTAATTACAGTCCATTTTTAACTATGCTCCCATCTAGGCAGAGGCAGAGAAAAGGGAATTACATAGATGGTCCAAGAAAATACTAAGGGTATTAGTTTTCACAAAATCTTTAACTTCTTTTCTCCCTTTTTTAAAAAATTACAGAGAGCTACTGTGCCCTGCTGAGGCCAACATCTGTGCAGACAATTGAACCCTTTTAGATTCCAAGCGGGGGAAACTCCGAGAAACTGGCCCTTTTCTACTTCGTCCTCTAAAGGATTACAGATAAAGAAAAGATTTTGCAAACAGCCAGGCACATACATAATTACAAAGAAGTCCCGCTGATTTGTTTTTAAATAAATTTGGTTAACAATGAAGTTTTATTTTCTGAAAAATGCTTACTGATATTGGCACTTGGATCCGAAATGCAGCACTAACATCTTTGTTGTGTACCCTCTTTGAAAGGAAGCCAGATCTAAGACAAACAGAATAAGCAGCTGAACATGTCCTTGGGTTTGATTCTTCAAATTTCACAGGGAATGATTTATGAAAACTTGATTCACGATGCTATCACACCAAAAGCTCATTGTATCGCATTCTGGTTTTCTTCTTCAAGTGTCTTTTGTTTTCCCTAACTTTTTCTATCATTTGGCTAGGGCTGGGCAAGTGATGTAGAATATTTCTGCACGTTTTTTTCTCTAATTAAAGTTTATACCTGGGATTGTAGTTACGAAAGGGACTCCAAAGAAGGAGAGATGCCACTGTGGAATGGGCATTTTAAATATGGAGTGAGTTCAGTCCCTGCTCTGAAGGACTTCAAATCAACGTGAGCAAGGTGGGTGGTGAGAGAGGAAACTGAAATGAAGAGTTCTGTGAAAGTAAGATGAATGCAGAAGACGCTTCTCTAGATACCATTTTAATGGCGCTTTCTGTTGAAATTATTCTGACCCAGGGTTGTGTGTTAACAGCTCTCAGCATTAATCATTGTACACACTTCCTAATGCACATACTGTCTGTAGGAGCAGAAGTTCCTACATTTACCAAATTGCGTTTCATTCTGGGAGATGCCCACCAACAATTTCAGGTTTCCAGGCAAACGGGCAGACTAACTGTGGTTCTCCTTCCTGGCCATCCATCCTGCCAGCCTGCGCCCTCTCTTCTGCTGCCCGAGGGATCACCAAAGAGCAGGTGGGTGCTTTTCACACAGTGATTTTCACGCTGCTTTGGTTCACTTTGATGTGTAGATGTAACACCAAGAAAAAGTACGCTGTGGGAAATATGAACTGCCTTTGACTTGAGATGACAGTGTGTGATACTTCCTATCCTAGAGAGGATGCCTTAACAAAATCTGGCATACATACAGTGCAAGATGCAGACATTGCCTCTTATACCATCTTTTTTTAAAAAAAGAAGGCCCTGTACAATATTAGGAAACAAGTTTTACGGTGGTTTTAAATTATCAAGCCCAGTACATTTCTCTACATACAACTTCGGATTTGTAACAGCCTGAGAAACTGATTGCACGGATTGCATGCAAGAAGAGTCTGCCTCCTGCGCTCCAAGCAGAGACTTTCAAAACTGATTTACCTTGCAAGGCCAGAAACATAAACACAGCAGTTCGCCCTAACACCAACAAAGAAAATTTACTCCTGCAAACTTCCAACAGAAAATGGAAAATGACAGACATTAAGACAAGTCAGATTATTTTTTGCGAATTTTAAGAAAACATGACCTACAGCGGGAACAGTTCAATGGTGAGAAATTGCAGGACAAGGAAGGGAACTATCTCATTTCTACAGCACTGCGCCTGGCTCCCAGCCCTGGCAGTCTTGCATCCCTCTTCCCAGCACCCACATTTCCATGCTACAGAAATCTGAACGGCAGAAGCTGAGCAAGAGCCGTGCTGTTCCCCAGCCAGGGGCTGGGTGGCCACCAGGTCCACAGTACACCGGTCTTCTCTTCCAGGTACATTTGGCAAGGGCAAGGAAGCTGCACCTAACCAAAGGCTTCTCTGCCTTCACAGGTCTTCTGCATCCCTTCCAGGCTTTGCGTCCTATTTTAAGGTCATTGCTCCATCAGAGAAGTTATAAAGTAAATTTGAAGGTAGAAGATGAGGTAATTAATGTTAGGTACCACGTAGCCTGTGCTGCAACCTGGACAGCGTATATGCTGCGGTACAGCTGGCTACAAACCTTGTGGTCTGCAAACCTGATCTGGGGTGGCAGAAGCACCCCCAGACAAAACAGAAGCGCAGATAGGAAGAAAGGTTTGCTTACAAACACAGAGACAAACCTTCCTTTCTGAAAGCATAATTATGCATCATATTTAAACATGCCACATCTGGAGTACTGCTTCCAGTTCTGGGCTCCCCACTTCAAGAAGGATGAGGAGCTACTGGAGAGAGTCCAGTGGAGGGCTACGAGGATGGTGAGGGGACTGGAGCATCTCTCCTATGAGGAAAAGCTGAGGGAGCTGCGCTTGTTCAGCCTGATGAAGAGAAGGCTGAGAGGGGATCTTACAAATGCCTACAAATGCCTTCAGGGTGGGTGTCAGGAGGACTGGGCCAGACTCTTTTCAGTGGTGCCCAGTGACAGGACAAGGGGCAATGGGCACAAACTGAAGCACAGGAAGTTCCATCTGAACATGAGGAAGAACTTCTTCCCTCTGAGGGTGACAGAGCACTGGAACAGGCTGCCCA
>Ga0065711_1048722_pt1 | contig 11661 bp, 7 predicted proteins | sample Hoacrofraction12_FD_59098 | JGI IMG/M metagenome (GOLD analysis project Ga0065711, IMG submission 59098) | Hoatzin crop microbial communities from Cojedes, Venezuela - Epithelial fraction 12 v2 (version 2) | ecosystem: Host-associated > Birds > Digestive system > Esophagus > Crop | place... | reverse complement strand
AAAAAAAAAAAAAAAAAAAAGAGGATGCCTGTATGAAGAATACAACCCCACCTGACAACTTTGATGTCAGAAGAGACTTTTTCCTGTGACTGCACCGGAGATGCTGATGTGTCAGGTGGGTGCACTCAGCCCTTTCATCCCTGCCGTCAAGGGATATATAGCATTTACACATCTCAGAGCTACGACATATGTATGGTACACAGGTGTAAGGGCAGGTAGCCTAGGCTTGAAAAGATATTTCAGACAAAAGCAGCATGTTTTTGTCAGTGGGGAAAGATTAGAGTACCTGATTTTACAACTAGAGTAGAGAAATGTTTTCCATGTGGTTAGAAAAGCCATCATTATTAATTATTATTATTATTATTAATGATGTTATTATTATTTTTGAAAAATTATTTACTAAAGGTCCATTCTTCAACCCGCTTCCCCTGAAGGGCGGGGCTGTGCCCTGGGGTGGAGCCCCAGAACCGGCTGGAGCTGGCTGTGCCCGGCGGGGGGCAGCCCCCGCCTCTCCTCATGGCGTCGAGCTCTCCATGGAGCTGCCTCCAGCCTGAGGAGATGGTGGAAGCGTTAATGATGGGCAATGGCGCTGGGGTTGAGAGGAGCGCTCAGGAGAGCTGGGGACAGAGCCCAAGGTGTGTCACCGGCTGGGCCGTGTCGCCAGGGCTGTGGGAGCGAGGGGCAGAGGGGCTGCTGGTGCGGCCTGGGTGCCATGTCCGTGAGTAACGGCTGTTTGCCTGCAAAGACGCTTGCGGGTCAAGGGGACTCGCATTTCTGCTAAACAGTCCGGTATATCTTCAGCTTCTGTAATCTCAGCTGGAGCCTCTGCTGTCATGATTTCCCCCTGTAAAACCCCTGCTTTTGAATCTTAAGAGAAATCTTTACAGTGGTCAGTAAATCCTAATGTCGTACTTGTTCTGTTTTATGAGATTTCCAGTAACACACAGCTTTGGAGCTTTGTCACTTGGCAGATCAAACAGCTCTAAGGCCACAGCAGACTTGGGCTGAGGGGGGAAGAAGTCAGTTGTCCCCATCTTGTTTAAATGAGCTTCAGGTTCAGTACATTAACGTGCTAATGAGGAAGTCTTGTGCTCCCACACTTTTCTTAAAGGCATTCTCATACTACTGACCTGACCTTTTTAATCCTGGCTTTCCTGAAGGAAAAGCTGATCCATCAGGCCTCCTGTATCTAAAATGGGTTGAAAGGAAGTGATGGACCCATTTCTACTCTGGTGTTTCTCAGGTATCTCAAGCAGCCTTGTTCTTTTTGTATGTGTCTCTCATTTCCCTGGGGAGGAAACAAAAAAAACAAAAAAAAAAAAAACAAAGAAAAGAAAAAAGCCGCTAGAAGTGAAGGCTCAAATCACTAAAGACGAGAAACAGCAAAAGGAAATAAAGAGGTCACACACCAAAGTTAGCTTATAATTAAGAATAAATTAGTGTGGCTATTTTTAATTTTTTAAAATATATTACTTTCTATTAAAAAGGTCTTTATATTTCAGTAAGTATGAGATGAAGTGTGTCACCAGAGGAAGATTTTTCAGTTTTAGTCACTTTTCTCTGAAAGAATTAGAAGTCAAAGAAACTCCACTGAAGTCACAAACATGAAGCCAGCAGAAATGACAGCAGAGTGGGACATTTCCTCTACAACACAGAGTGGGTCAGCTTCCAATGGGGCCAGTTTGCAAGAATTCAGGGAATTCAGCTGTGCACAACAGGTATGTTGTGGTAGGTCTGTGGTACCGCATAGACCTCCAAATATTCAACCTCAGAGTGTTGTGCAGCCTTCAGAAGCAAAACACTGCATCCCTGTGCTCAGACCCAGCCCAAGGCATTTGAGCCCCAGCCCAAGGAGCTGGTGGGAGCCCTCTTGGAGGCTGAAGTGCATCTCAGATCTGAGTTGTGCTGCCAGAGCTTATGTCTTTTTTTGTTAAATTTGTTAGGCTATGGATATTTTCAGGCTGCAGCTGACAGAAATTAGAAAGGATAGTTGTAAACAAAGTTTTGTAATGCCGGAAGCCTATGGCAGAGCTTTTTTAATCAGTACATGAGCTAAACACTGATCAAATTGTTCTAAGACTTTCCAAAAGATTCCTTGGTTTTCCAGTTTTCCTCTATATTTTTACTTCTGCAATATTTCTTTTGTTAAATGGAGTGCCTTAAGTGTGAACATAGTAATTGACTTAGTCTCTGCAAACCTGTGAGGCTAGTGAAGGAAATCCACCACAATACTTAAAAAAAATAATAAAAGGTTTAGTCAGGAATTTGTCACAAAGCTCCAAAACAATGCAAACACCCTCAGTTTATTGTTTAATTTCCAGCTGGAAAGTCAGGCCAGAACCACTGAACATCTCACTAAGTCTTGCTAACCTTCTGAGCTGAGTTGTGAGAAATTGTTCTTGACATCACGTGAGCTGGGCCACAAGGCAGGACTACCGTGATATTTGCTGTCGAAGGTTTTGTAGGAAACATGCTACTTGGAGCACTCGTTCCTACCTGCCACCCTTCCCATATCCTCCAGTTTCACCCATTCTCACAGGTTTTGCAGAGGGCGGTGATGTCCCCTCTGACCTCCAGAAACCTTCAGTGCAGACCTCCCACTACAGTGTGATGCTTCCCAGCAGCCCTGCGCACCCAGCTGAGCAGAGAGTGGCTGCAGAGATTTTAAAGCTCACCCACCTGATTGCCCTTTTTTAAGTGATTTATCCCTTTCCTTCCTTCTTTTTCCTCCAGCACTCTGCAATGGGAGAAGTAAGAGAAACTGGGCTACACCCTGCAAGACTGGAGCTGGAGAGAGAAGGAAGGCTGAGCATTCCCAGCAATCCTGACCTTTCCTGCCAAAGGGTAACCAGTGGAAAAAGGTTAGGAAAATCAGCAGATAGCTGAAACCTTAACTTGGTACAAGACTCCTCATCTTTTGACTGCAGTTTGCAGTACACCATCTATTCTGGTACACAGCCTATAGGGATTTTTTAGCTGAATGGGGTTCCCCAATTCAAAATTTGAATTCACTTAAAATTTTTGAGTGAAATTACCACAGTTTCATCTGGTCGCTGTGGACACTGTCCTTGACATCAGACCCACATAAATGACTCCTGCCATTCAGGTCATACTTTTCAGCTTGGGCGTTTGGAGCAGCAGGATAGTTCCCATTGAGGATGAGATGAATGAAGTTGGTTCACACATGTTAACCAAATGCAAATCCTTAGATGGAAACTCATGGTCAGCTTTTTCCAATGCTATTTTCAGAAATTCCACAAAAGACTATGCTGTGATTATATGTATTCATGATATGTATATCATGTATTCAGCTCAAACAATATTTGAATGATGCATTTGGAATTCTTCCTAAAAATGGACCATGGTTCTGTAAACTGCATCATATTTGTGAAAGAAGAAAAAAAAATCTAGCTTGCTTTTCCTTTCTTTCTCTCTTTCTTTTCAATGTATCATTTCATAAGGCTGTAAGAATTGGTGTTAATGCTATGTTACACACAGACACACTTCTACATAATCCCATGCATTTGCATGTATGTCATACATAAACAACCCCATGGAACCCCAACTCTTCATTGTTAAGTTTGGCTCCATACTTTTCAAATCAAAGAAGCTCTGAGTGTCAAACAGTTGCTTTTTTTCACCCTCTTTCACTGGGCTGTTCAGCCAACAAAAGAAAGCACTGGGAGTTTTGTGGGTTGTGGGTTTGGTTTTTGTTTGGTTTTGCGTTTTTCCTTTTTCCTACCTGGCCATTTATAATTACCTATTTTTGCTCTTGTCTCCTCCACTGATAAAACACCATATTTTTTGACTCCGTCATTAAGTGTCCTTCATGTTGCCAATATTAATCTCCCCAGTCCCTTGAGGGCCAAGAGTGTCACCTCCATGATGCTCCCTGCAGACACTGACTTGGAAAACAGGAGAGCTAAGGTTGCTACGGCCAGGCATTGGCTTCCCACATGGTAGGCAAGAAGACAAGTAGCCTTAAAGTCACTGGACTGTCCAATTTGTTTATCTCTGTGATGCCATTCACTTCACCTTACCTCTTGTTTGTGTAGTGAAGCTGTTTGGCCAACATGCCCTGTGGGCCTTGTCTTAGAAATGAAAGTGCAGAGGGTGGAAAAGACATCCCATTCTGGATTGTTTAGCTCTGTCTTCAGTTTCTGATGGCATCAAAAAGATTGGGCTTGCTTTTGGGCTGGCTTTTCAGTGTGCTTTCAGATTCAGAAGAGCAGCGTCTGCTGGGCCTGGCAAAGACAGCAGGTCTTCACCTGTGTAAATCCAGGCAGAATTTGGGTCTTTGTGGCCAGAGCAGGAAAACCACTTCTTCTCTTTCTATTCAAACCTAGAAAAGTTTCTTCCAAGCGTTAAGACTGTTGGACAGATGATGTCAATCAGCTTCAGAGAAACAGCATCAGCTTAGCTGAGATTCTGCATGCAAGTCTCAGATCTTATAGATCAGCAGTTTTCATTGTAGAGCCATGCTTTTCTTGCACGAAAGTGATGGTGGATTTTCAAATTAATGTCTACCTATGAGATACCATCATGAAATCACATTGCTCATAGAAGGCAGAACTTCTCTAAATTATGATAGAATGCGTAACATGTAAGAATCTTGTGTGTCACCCAGACAATTCACTCATTTTCAAAGCACTTTGAGAATGTCAGTCCTCATAGTACCATGTATAATATATGTCAGGGGATATTGTTATCCCCTATTGCCAGCTGAGGAAGGGAGGAAAGGAGATTACAAAACCGCAACTTGAGTTATTGTTGGAGGCAGGACTCGAACTCGGGATTTCCTGGACAGGTTACCACTTTACACTTCTCAGTCTTGCTATAATTAGCAGTGTCCTGGATCTCTCTTATTCCCATGCAAGAACACATTTGAATACATTTTTCTTTGAACTTATCTGTCTTAGGGTCATTTCTATTGTGCACTTCTGGCTGTTAATGATCTGTTGTCTGCAGTGAAATGCTCACTAGTACGCTGTAAATTATGAACAGATTTAAAGGCGCCTATTTGTGACTACTGATTTAATCTCTCTGGATTTCTGAAATTGGCTACCTGTAAAACTTTGGGAGCTATGCCTCGAAAAAAGGCAGTCTTTGAGGCTCTAATTTTTTTTGTTCTTGGCTGCTAGCCATTCAGATGGATGTCTTACATCCTTGAGATGAACTTAGTGCAGTCCTCATTGACCTAGCAAGCCATCTTTTCCCTGATGACAAGCTGGGATCACATCCTGTAATGACTGCTGCAAGATTGTCTTGTTAGGGAAAGGGCTAAGGTGGAATTGTCTTTAATGACAATGAAAGAACCTCATAAAATCTGATTCTTTGATTTTACAGGCATGGGTCTAGAATTTTAGCCAATGCAGACTTAATAAATCCGTCAGTCAAAAATTATATCAGTTGAAGTATAATGTTCATGGCAGTCCAAAAATCTGAACATGTAGGTGATTTGGAGGGCATTTTGTTAACTCTTTAATTGGTCTTTTGAGTGCTGGAGGCAGTAGCTAATTGCCTGTAAGTCAGAATAGTCCTAGAGCTTAGGTAAATGTATATTGTCATATGTCACATTTTCATATGGCTCCTTTGCACAGGTTGGTAAAAATGATTGCTGCATAATTAAAATTAAGACAAGGTGGGAAAAGTGATTCAATTAAACCCCTGAAGCCATTGCACAAATTATCTGAAGTACCAAAACCTAATGAACAGTTAAAACTAGTTTTATCTTTTTACTCTTCATTCTTGAATCCTCAGGGTATTAAAATGGCTGGAGTCTCTCTCAAAGTTCTCAGAGGTAAGTTTTTGGGTGGGCAGTGCAAGTGTGAGTCAGCGCAGAGGAATCCAGGCCTTTTAAAATACCAGCACACAGAAACTTTGTTGCCTAGTTGTTTTGAATTGAAAATAACCAGACCTTATGTACAAGAGACCTTTTGGTTTCTCCACCAGCCCAGAATTATTTTGAAAACATCTGCAATATTTCACTGCATGCAGCAGGTATTATGCACCAGGGAGGGTGATGACAGTAAAAATAAATGAGATATGTTTTAACCAAAACATCCCAAGTTTTACATCATACCTTTCACAACCCTAGCAAGCATCCTGTGCTTTGACTTGAAGGCTAAAGGCATGTGGTAGTTATACAAATGTCTTTCAGTATTAACAAATATGTTCCATCATTAGACAGTGTGCCACTGCCCCAACCTCCTGGTGCAAGAGGTGAGTTAATATGGCTTATAAAATATTAGAGTGCTGCAGGCACAGGCTATGGAAATAAGAGCCCTGGCTAAGCAGGAGGTCTCATTACATTTGGTGGGACAACTTACTAGAGGCCTGAACATGAGTATAAAAGCTGCCTCCCAGCTAAGGCTTTTTATGGTTCCTGTCCTTTCCCAGAGCCATACAACTTCAGGAGATTTAGAGCAACAAGGTCTGTACCTTTGGATACTGGCAGTGTGCTAGTTCTGGCTGGGTTTGAAATGAGAGGTGAATGGGTGAATGAGAGAATTAACATGCGTATGTTTGCACTATCCCTGCACTTTTTAAAAGAGATTTTTGATGGTTGAAAGTAGCAGGGCACTTAGGAATTGTGCTCTTGCACAGGTTTTTTTTTGTTGTTTTTTTCTGTTTGGGTTTTTTTTTGATGTTTTGTTTTTTTGCATGGCTCTTTGCTGCTAGCTGTAAACCTCTGTTTCTGGGAAACAGAGCATTTCTTGGCCAGGGTTGCCAGGATTGTGAGTGTGTGCACAGAGAGGACTTGATATGCTGAAAATGTATAAGCAGTGCACCTTATGAGGAAATAAAAAAAGTCTTTCTAATCTTCATTAAAGCAGATATTGTCCTGGAAGGTTTTTAAAAGACACCCTAGTAGAGACTGTTTCCAGTCATCCAAATAGAGGTGTCTGTAGGCATTGCCCCTTGCAGGGGTGGCATAGATATATAGTGTAGATGAAGAACACAATAGTCTTCTATGCTTCCACTACTTTGAATGTTACTCTCGCTCTGCATTTGAAAGTAAAAGTTATAAAACCTGTTCTGATGCTTATCCAAAGCTCAGTCGGAAATGTTAAATAGGAACTAATTTATTATCACAGGTAGCATATTCATCTAAGTATTAGCTTTATCAAGCCAAGAAAATCCCTGCTGAGGACCAGGATGACTTAGGGTATAGAAGGTTATGAAAACATGACAGTGTCAACTCACTAGATGAGTCCTTCATCAATGGGTAAAGCTTCTGTAGGTAGAAAAAATAAACCTTCCTGAAGATTTCTGTGAATAAAAATCCCAAAAGATGCAGAGAGGAGAGTAGGGAAAAAGGAGAAAACTGAAACAGAGGAGGTGTTCAAATCACATGATGTCTGTACTTTCCCATGCTTCCTAGTGGAAAAACAAACAGGCAAACATTGTCAGGAGTGTCCTAAAAAGTCAAAATTGTGAATGGGCAAATGTCTCTCCTGGTGTTGCAGTCTCTCCGCCAAAATACTTTCTCCAGTCTTTTTTGGTGTGTGTTCAGCCTAGACTGCTGGTAATCAGAGACAAAATTTCCACTGTTTCTGAGCTGCGATTCAAGAAAAACACTGCTTATGCGGTCAAACGGAGTGTTTTTCTGCAGCCTTTTCTATGTACCCTTGGCCTGAGACCACCTGAATGCCAGGTAAGGTATTGCTTGTGACCAGTCTAGGTTTTCCTTCCATTACAAGGCATAAACGACAGCCTAGTTGCTTGCTTTTGTAAGTGCCGATTGAGATTTTAGAAGACTACCAACAAAAAACAGATTATGGTATAAGCTGTTGCAGATTGCACCGACAGAGCACTGAAATTCCTGCTCTGCATATAGGAGTATGGAAATGACTCAAGTGTGTTGGGGATGCCTGTGGATTCCATATATATAATTGTATTACTTTCATATACATGTATATGGTAATACCATACAACAATAATACAAGAAATAAAAGTTGTTAAAAGACATTATGTGACAGAATCGTGTTTTTTCCTCTGTGCATAGACAGCAATTCAAGGTCATAGCGCCAAATTCATATTTCAAAAGTGCCTCATTTCATTGACTATGGAAGGCTTGGACCAGTGTCTCACATTTACTATATAAATACATATTCTAAGACATTTAAAACCAATATTTTGATCTATTAATACAGACCTTGTCAAAGAAAAATGCTAGCTATTGCCACCAGCCAGGTCCATTCAAGTGTCAGACCCTGCAAATAACAAGTGTACGCAGAGTTCAAAACTTTCATTGAGGATGCAATCAGTATTGCTGGTGGAGCTGCTAGGAGTACAACCCCTGCCTGCTAGGCTTTGTGGAGAAGACCTACACAATGTGCTCATGATCAAAGCAGTGGAAGGTAAAGGAATATAGTAGGGCTTTGGAGAAATTGCTTTAAAAGCCTCTGGAATTACAAACACAGTGAGAGAGACTTTCCACAGACATTCTGGAAATGCCCTGTGACTCACTGGTATATTTCCCTGGGAACTGAAGGAGCCAGTAGAAAGATGGTAATGGCCTATTAAATTTGATAGGACATGCTTTGGCAGTGAATGGTGGGACGACGGCATTTCCATGTGTTTTCACTAGCTAGCAGCAGAAGGGCATGCACATTGTACTTCCTCTGGGGTACATTTTACCTGCAGCGAGATAGGGATGCAAAGGCATCTGCCTTCTCCCAGAGAGCCTGGAAGCACTGGATTTCCCTCTGGACTAGCACTCCTCTTGATATGCATCACTGTTTTAATGGTATTCTATTATGAAGAGGAGGTTTTAAAAGGTGTTCTTAAAACATGAGACAAACTTAAACCTCATTACCAGTGAGTCTGGGGACACACTATCCTTGTGTTGTCTCAGGGAGGCACAGCCCTTGCTCACATTACCTCGTGTGTAAGGACCAAAACGGTATACTGCTTGAGGCAACAGTTCTTGTATTAGTCCCCAAAAAAGCAGGCATATGAGAGATTCCTTTGGTGTTGCAGTTGCCCAAGGATGCATCTGGAAAGTAATGTCTGCTTTGCCCTGAGTAGAGCTATTACACTGATATTACAGGCTTTGCAAGAGGATAGTGTTCTTCTGGCTTCTACATAAGATGACAATGAAGCTGAAAAGACTCTGATGGATGCCCAGAAAGGGACAAAGTTAGTAATGATCACCATGAAAAGAAAGATTAGACATGAGTAGTGGAATTGGCTTGATTTCTTTAGACAAGTTATGACTTTGTTTTCCTTCTTATGGCTTTTTATAGGCTCTTTTTTAGTAAAACAAATCACAGCTCATATGCAAATAAATATCCTGCAGTGTTGCAATATTTTTGGTGGCTCACAATTAGCCTTGATAACCCAATGGATGGAGGCTAACATGTGTCATGAGTGGAGTCAGGAATAACATGCATCTTTGTGTCTGTTTATGTATGACAAATTTCTTCAGTCAGATGCAGGCCAAGGTGAATTTAGCCATCTTGGTTTTGATATTATCCATGTGGCTAAAATTGCCAGTCAGTTTACCTTGGAAATTATTACAGTGGTGTACTGCCAAATACGCAGTTGTATTGTTCCTTCACTTCATGCTGTTGTGTTCCGAGTTAAATGTACCCCTGAGTCTTAAGCAAGTCTAGATTGAGTGTTTTTTGTTTAAAAGAAACGGTTGGAGGGGGGATCTTTTAGTGTTCTTTCAGAAACTACCAATAATATTTGTCATTTACTTCTAGCTTAGGTAGTTATGACTTAAAGGATAAGAAGGAAGTGAAAGGGCTTAAGTAAGAGTTTAGATGATGGATCACTTGAATTTATAGTGGGAAATCTCCTTTAATGAAGGCTAGAGTAGGAGCTAGAGTAGGAACCAGAAAATCCTAGCTTTTTCTACACACTGCCAGAGATCAGTGACTAACCCAAGTTTGTGAGCCATAAAACAAGCATGCTACTTAGACCTTATATAAGTAGTGAAGATAAGTCTATTGGTGATGCGGAGATGAAGGTTCTCCTGTCTTTATCTATGACAATAACTGTTTGCTTGGAAATACATACAGAGAGACTTCACTATACTAAAACAACATGTCTCATTGCGTGAATCCCTCTTTAAAGGATGAACATGCTCAGGTATACCTGAAGAGCAGCTGTTTGGGGCACCTCTTCTTCTGGAAGGCTCTCAGGATCCACATGCGTGAGAGGCATCTGAAGCTGGGGAGGAGATGTTTGTTTTCCAATTAGCTCTTGTCTAAGGAATAGACCTGAAAGAATGATCCCTCCATTAGGAAAACGACTGTAAATGAGAAATTTTTCAGTGTTGTTCCCAAAGCAGAGAGATTTTGTTAGGGTGACCCATTCGGCAATAAGAATTTTCTTACAATTTCATGAGGAGATAGTCTTGTGTCTCCATGGGGAAAGATTCCTCTCTCTACGCAATTCTTCTTTTGGGGAGGAGAAGGAAAGCAATTGGGAGGATTAAAGCATAACAGCTCTCACAAAGGAAACTGGCTATCAGCCTTCTCTGGGAACCAGCACTACCTGTCAGGAAGGAACTGTTCTCGCACAAACCACACATTTCACTGCACACTTGCAAGGCAAATGTTGAGCATAACATACAGCTATATCTTAGTCAATCAAACCTGAACACAGAGAAGAAATATTAGGTCCTTTCTTGTCTGTTTTGAAGAAGAGAACAGAGGCACGCTGGCACCAAAAGAAATCTTTCTTTTTTTGGCTTTCGCTGCCATTTTTCCTCTGTGGAAAGGGGGAGACATTCTGGGTCTAGTTGCATCTGTTTTCACTATCACCAAAACCAAAACTTCCACTTTCCAACTGAACTTGAAGTCCAAGGACCAGCTCAGTTTCCTTCAATAACTCCTGAACCTTTCTCACGTGATCACCTTTCCTCATTATGAACATGAGAAGAAAGCCAGGAAGGGCAGCACAGCTGCCCAAAGCAAAATCTTTAGGCTCTTTCCTGAAATTCTCACAGATTTGGGGCAAGGTTTCTATTTATTATAAGGTTGAATTGCAAAAGCAGGGAAAATGTGGTTAGTGTACAAATGTGTTTGTGCTCTCAAATGATGCTAGATGACTGGTCTGTTACATGCTGCCCTGCTCTTGAAGCCTGAAAGACTGTATGTTTAGTCAGTCTGGTAGTAACTTGCAAAAGAAAATAATAATCCTGCTCTCTTGTGCAGATTTATCTTTGGGTGATGGGAATGCACAACCAGGGTAAATATGGCCAAGTCTGAAACACTGTAAGTAGTACCTGAAAGATAATGTGCTTTTTCACCCCATTTTCTTCCTATCCTTTTTCTTCTGTTTCCCAGCATAATAGCATGTTTTTAGCCTCTTTTTACCCTCTATCTGGCATTTGCCTCCTTCCTCTTTCCTTGCAGCCCACAGATGTTTGCTGCTCGCTCTGCCGCTGTCTTGGGCCCCAGACACTCTCTGATAGACAGCGGCTAATCTCGAAGGAGCACATCCGCTTTGCTGGCCACGCAGCAGGAAGTGGTGTTTTACCTCCCGAGCACTGCGGTGAGGTCTCATCTGGCAGCAAGGCCCCACTCCCTATCTTCCCACGAGTGCTGAGGGTGCTGGCGGATGTCATTGCTGAGCCACTCTCCATCATCTTTGAGAGGTCCTGGAGGACAGGAGAGGTGCCCGAGGACTGGAGAAAGGCCAATG
>Ga0065711_1048721_pt1 | contig 11661 bp, 6 predicted proteins | sample Hoacrofraction12_FD_59098 | JGI IMG/M metagenome (GOLD analysis project Ga0065711, IMG submission 59098) | Hoatzin crop microbial communities from Cojedes, Venezuela - Epithelial fraction 12 v2 (version 2) | ecosystem: Host-associated > Birds > Digestive system > Esophagus > Crop | place... | reverse complement strand
GCCCCTCCCCCCGCCGCGGTGCGGAGGAGAATGGAAAGAAAACAGGCAGAAAACTGGTGGGTCGGGATAAGGGCAGTTTAACAGAACAGCAAACAGAGGGAACAGTAACAACAACGATACAAATAAGGAGAAAACACGACAAAAAACAGACCCGCTCTCTTGGACCGTGCCGGCGCCGCACGCTCCCGAGCCGCGAGAGTGAGTCCCTGCTGCCCCACCCCCCCCACCGGAACCCAGCGTCACACGGTATGGAATACCGGGCTCTGTTTGGCCAGGTGGGGTCAGCCCCCACCCCCGAGGCTGTGCCCCTTCCTGGAGTCCGGTGAAAATTAACCCTGTCCTGGCCAAACCCAGGACACTCCAGTATGGCCAACAGTTACTAGAAGTTATTTTTGCTTCTCTGGCGCATGTGCTGTCAGCTTTTTCCCAAGCCATGCCTTTTGAACTGGGAACCCACTCTGTTACTATTTCATCTGAGTGGGTGAAGTGCTGAGGAGCTGGGTCACTTGCTAAGGTGTCCTGAAGTCTGTTCATAGATTCACTGCAGGTTAGGATAAGGAATGCCTTGCTGTTACCCAGACTACTTTAACTAGCATGAGGCAAGTGTGATTTAGATTGTGAATACTGTGTTTGATCATAATGCTCAGAGCAAGCAAGTTTGTTGTTGTTTGGTTTGTCTTTTTTTAATAAGAGACATAGGAGTAGATATAAATAAACAAACAACCCCAAGTTTTGTTCCATTTTTACTGTGTAAGAAAGCTCTCTTTTTGTGCAGTAAACAGCTTTGCTCTTTCCCCTTCTGCGAAGAGCTAGTTAAGGGTTTAGCCTTCGTGTCTTCCACCTTTTTGGTGAGGCATCTTTAGCTTTTACAGCTATTATTCCTTTCTTCTGGAGGATTTATCAGTCTAATCTCTCTGGCTGCCCCCCTCTTCCAGATCCTATTCTTTTCTTGAGTAGAACATAGTTGAGCCACCCTCTTAGAATAAAGGCTGTTTCCCTTCCATATTTATGTATGTGTTCCCACATATTAAGCATCAGTTCTTTTACTAAACTGCTTAGTTTTTGCCTTCATGAGGTGTTAAATTCACTCCTGTCCCTTTGATGGATACTACCCCTTGCTGCAGAACAGTTTCTCTTGGGCCCTGTATTCTGTATCGGTCTGACCACTGGAAGCAGCATGCTGTAGTTACACGTAGCTTATTACTGGCTCTTGATAGAGCCCAGGCGCTACCCACCACACTCAGGGGTTGCAGATTTCAACCCTTTTCTTCTTTGTAGGCTTCCTAGCATCTTCTCATTTTAAAAGCAAGCCTCCACTGAACTGTTCTGTGTTGTTCTCCTCAGCCCTGTGATGAAGTGTATGTGACTGCCGTATTAGCAGTGTTACCGGGAACTCAGACTCTGCTTTTAGCTGGAGACATCATATCTTGGTTAGCTGTCTTTCCATTAGCGTCTTCTGGGAATGGCTGTTTGCTATCACTGTTTATGGCCAGAAAAAGGTGTAAGATCATCCAGTCCTTAGTTAATTCGAAGCAGCAGTGGCTTCACTGAAGCTTGGTACAGAGGGACATTGTACAAGCTGTGAACCTCCTGATGAGCTCTGTTTAGTTCAGTGCAGGTGGGCCAAAGCTGTTTTTCTCAGTGACCTTTCTGTACGTGAGATTTCATCTCCTATTCCTGCTTGCTTATGTTTATTTTATGGGAGTCATTCTGAGAATAAAGTGACTCAAAATATACAAGTGGGGAGAAATAATTCGAACTGCATGCGATCCTAAACCTCCCTCTCAGATGCAAATAGACAGCTAAAGCTGATGTGCCATCAACTTCTCACCTTATGCCTGGCATCTGTGCCTTTGGGAAGCTCACGGAGTATAAGCTGGATTCAGGAAAGTGTTTCCTGAGCACTGGCACCTCGTTTGGTAGACAAGAGACTCCAGAAAACTCAGTGAAGGACGAGTTGTGTCTAATTGTTTGTGAACTTTTTTTCTTACCCCTCACTTTTCTTGGAGGAAATAAGAACAGCAGGTATAAAGATGGGATCTCTACCTTGATTAAATATTGTAGCAACGCTGCCTCCAGCCCCCAAGCTGCAGCTTGCCTTCTAACAAAAATAAAAGTAATCCTAGAAAAGTCAGTATGTTGTTGAAAGTAGAAAACTTCTCCAAAATGCAGATTGTATCTGTCTGAGTCAGCAGAGGGCCAGCAATACCAAATGAAGATTTGAAGGTGCTTGCTTGTTTTAAACAAATTTGAGAGCTTGAGAAACACTTCCAGAACAGCTGAACAAGCAAGATCCACATAGCTCAATAATGTGATTTCTTTTTTTAACATCACCACTGAGCATTTTTTTTATGTTGCATGATATCCAGTTCTGACTCTGCTTGCTTGGGCACATCCGCAGCAGATCTCTCCTGTCTGCAACGTGGCCTTCAGTGATGCATAAGCTACCCCAGCGTATTTTGGATGAAAGAAACGCAATGTAGCTTAAAAATTACCGTACGAGCAAGCTGAGTGGAAAGGTAGAATTTAATTGCCTTTTTCATTTTTCTACTTTGGTTATGACTTAGTCACTGTTTAAATATTTAATACCACTCAGTATTGTACTGTATTTAGGCTGTGTCCTTCCCACCAAACAGGATTTTTTTGTTACGATTGATAGAATTCCATTTTGCTCAGCTAGTCCGCATGTTGTTTGAGCTGCTAAGAGTTCGTGTGCTGTTGGAAAAAATCTTGAGCATAGTGTAATATACGTATAAGTGATATAAAGCAATAAAGGCACAGTCCCTGTAGGGGCGATCCAGGAGGGAGGGCAAAAATGGCATAGGAAAGTGGAACAATAAACACTAGAACATGCCCTGCTTAGCCAGTGATATGTTTAACTCTTGCTTATCTAAAAGGTGTTTTATGCAGCTTAACTGCTATCTAAGAAGTATAGCCAAGAACTTTGCAATAGCTTTCTGGTATGAAGTAGGAGTTGAGGTTAACTTTTTGTAGTAGTGGAAGATTGCAATTGGAGACAGACCTGTGTGGTAACCAGAATATTTTTTCTTTTTTTTCTTCTGTGTGTTTTGTGTTCCTCCTTCTAGCTGAGGAAACGTTATTGGTCTCCAGTGTCGTTTTAGCAGCTGGATTAGTTCCAAAGGCTTTAGCCTCAGACAATCAGCATTTTAGACTCTCAGCGAAACTCTGCTGACAGCCCCAAAATGTATGTCTGTCTCTCCAAACCACGATGTCATTCAGCCCAGTATTTGGCCAGTGTTGGATTCCTTGTTTCCTTCTTTGTTTGTGCAAGTTTTCCATTAGAACTTCTGTCAGTGGTGAGGTCAGATGGCAATGATGACATTCTTGGCATAACTGCTTTTTTCACATCCTTAGAGAAAATAATCCCGCAGTAGCACTTAATTCAGTTTCAGTATTGCCTTATTTGTCCTATTGGCTTGATGACTTGTACTCCTCATGAAGCTACTGTGACTGCAGCCAGACAAATGTCACAGGGCGGTATTTGCTGTTACTTGAATAGTTATTCTTATTTGCTTTCTGTTGAAGATTTTATAAGCAAATTCTTGTTCCTGGTTAGGGAAGAAGTGGTGGGAACATGGAATCGCACAAATGCATGTATCAGCAAAACAGTAAGTGTGCAATTAGCGCAGCTAGAGACAAAAAATTACTACAAGAACTTAAGACGATCACACAGCACAGATGTGAGCAGGAACTGTTGTAAGTAGCAGGAAGTTGTAAGGATTAACGTCTTACGAGCAACCAGTATGCATGGAGACACTGCACAAAAAGCGGACAGCCTACACGTGAATTAATGGCAGTTAAACTGGAAATCCGCACATCCGCTGTGAACTGAAACTGTTTCTGATTTGTAAATGGTTGCACCATTATTATGATGCATTTCTTACAATGCCAGACCTTTAAAACTAAAACATAATTCATTAAATCATAGAAAGCCAGTGCTTTGGAGCAGGCTGTGCAGCAGCTTTGAAGGCACTTGTTCAAATGACAGAAGACTGGAAAAATCTGTTCTTACATCATACTCATAGAATTTCCTATTTGAAGAGAGTGACACACTGACTTCTAAAAGTTTGTCTTGTCCTTTTCCAACACATTCTAAGAAAGACTTAGCCGGTGGATACACCAGGGAGCTTGTGGAATATTTACAAACAGATGCTTTTACTGCAGTGAGGAAAAATTTATGACACATGTAAGAGAACCAGGACAACACTCAGCTATTCTGCATTGTGTATGTTCCTTGCAGTGGTATTGCCACTTTGGCAGGGAGGATCCATCACACTTTTTGTACCAAGCTATATTAAATTTAGGAAGGCAAACTTTTCATGCCTTCTCCTAAAAAATGCTGCATACCAGATTAAATCCTGAAAGCTGATGTCAGTGTTAAAGCCAGTGCTATGCTAGCTTTACTCTTACTACTCTCAGAAGATCTTGTATGTTAAGAAGTTTGGCTTAGGAACTTGTATTGTTTGGTACTAGATGCTACAGTTGTTCAGGTGTAGAGGTGCTTGCTGTTTTTTAAAACTACCTGTTTTTTAGAAACATTTGCCTTCCTGGCTGTCGGGACTTTCAACAGTCTGCTTGTCTTCTCTGCTTTTTATTAAAATATTTCTCATTCCACTGACCCAAGAACTTCTAAAAGTAGTTGCTCCTTTTCCCTCCAACTTCTTTCATGTGATACCACTGATTATCCAACATTGCATTCCCCAGGAGTATCTTCATGAATGCTGGAGTCTTCTTTAGGTGCATCACTTTTCTTTGAAAATTTTAACGTGGTGAAGAATTACACAAAAGAACAGACTGACAGTCGCTTTTCTCATACACTGCAGGTCAGGTGGATAGGAAAGAGTATGAGTGCACGGGAAGATGGAACTGCGTTGATATTAGAAACAAAAGTGGAGTCTGATTATTAAGACTGGTGATAAAAAAAACTAAGAAGCAAACACCCAACAAACAGCATCTGGGGTTCAAATACTCACTGTCAATTATTTTGCAGTATGAACTATCAGAGTTATCTGTTGGCACCGAACTTCCTGATGCAAGGGGCAGGGCCTCTTTGGTCAGAACTGCTCTTTATTATTTTCAGGCTCTAGCCCATGCTCCTCACCCTCTTACCTAGAGAATCAGTTTGTCCAACCTTCAGGAACTTTCTATGCTGTACATCTTTTTGATTACTTCCAGACCCAACTTTTTATAAGTTGTTTCCCTATATCTCCATGGATAACACAGCTCCTACCTGCAGAAGTGTTTATCATCAGTATGATTTCTCTTTTTTTATTTGCTTTGTCGTGGTGAATCTTTCTGTAAGAGGTTGAATGGCAAGATGATCTTTTGAAATACATCTGCAAGGGCTGAGGCCTTTGGGCATCAAATGGCTGCTCTGACAAAGATCTCTATGTGTGTTTTCTAGATGTCAGAAGAACTACTTTTACCAAGATTGGGTTGGATAATTAATGATCTTGCAACAAAACATGGCCTGGCTGAAAAGACAAATAGTGACTCTATAATTTTTTGTTCTTTGCTTATTTGCCCATCCAGTTTTATTATTCTTCTCTTAAACGCTTGTGTTTCATTACCACCATGTATATGTGATTGGATTTCTGAAAGGAGAGACATCCCAGGTGTTTCTTTATGGAAGGTTGAACTCTTTCTGCAGTGTATTGAGAGGTCAGGACTAAATTATTAAATGTGCGCAGAAGTTACCATGACGTGCTAACAGGCCAAGCCATGCACAGCTGCTTGATGCGACTTCTGTTTGGCTTATTCAGGCACGAGCTGTTGCAGTTTTCTTGTATCTATGACTGTAGACATTTCTCTGTGGTACACATCAATTGCACCCACACTTAACTGGGTGTCCTTATGAATAAAGGCATCAAATGAGAATTGGCATAGAATGGCTTTTTTTTGGAGAAAAGCCCTTGTAATGGGAGCAAGCCCAGACTACAAACACTCTTCCAGCTCTTACCAGCAGATGTCACAACAATGACAGTAAGGAACACATAAGTACTTTTTTTTCTTCAGTTTCCAGACAACATCTAAAGATCTTCATTCTAAATTTGCAGAAACAGCTCAGAGAACTTGTACAGTTTGACTTCTCTAGCAGATCAATCTTTTCTGAAACAAAACGCATGGTACAATACAAGCCTTTGCAAAGCAAGTATGCTAAGTTTATGGCTTCTGTATCTCAAGGTCTGGTAATTTTTTTTTCTTTCTGTTCTCTTTTACATGTAGCAGGTATTACTGGTAACAGTAGGTCATTGTAAAATAATTAGTTTCTTAGAGAATCTTGGCAAATGGTAGTGGTTTTTGTGTATCAAGAATGACTGATAAACGTTATCCGTTTTGGTAGGCAGAACAAAGTTTAGTGTTAATTTCCATTACCAGCGAAGTCTGTACGCAAAACTATGCATGAATTTAAACATATTAGAAATGCTTTTTCTTTTCCATATTGAACTAAGCATGCTCTTAATGGCCTTTCACATACCTTAATACTTTAATCACTACAGCAGTGGCTAGTTCCTGAGTATTATTCTTGTAAATTAATTAAGGACAAAGGGGGGGGGCAAGGCGGGGGGACCATTTGGAAAAGTAGAGTAAGCATTGGATTCGAAGCATACAGTGATATTTGAGTCAGGCTGGGAGAGATGGCAGGGAGAGAGACAGAAGTCCAGAAACAAGCAGAGGGAAGCAGATAGCACAAGTAATGCTGTGGAATATCGTAAGGAAATACTAGCTGCAAAAAGAGAATTAAAAGGCCTTGATTTTTGCCAGCACTTCCTTTGGGTTTAGGTCCTAAATAAGCAGAAACCTCTGATTACACTTCAAAGGAACTGACTTTAACAAGACATTCCTTCTCTCTGCTTACCTGGAATTACAAAACAGCGTTTCGCGAGGTAGAAGCAATGTTTTTACAATGCCTGGAATAAAGTCTCCTCTGCCATGCAACAGGTACGGGTGTCAGTGTGAGTGCGCAGGGTGAGCCATGCTCAGAGTGAAATGCCCTGGTGTGCCTGCATAGCCTGTCTTCCCTTCTACCCCAGCAGTGTTAGCGAATCCACCTTCAGCCTCTTTGCACCTGAGAGAAGACTTAAACTGACAGTAACTTATATGCAGTCAATCCACGGATTATTACTAGTGCTGGGATATGCTAATTATGTACTGGGTAACTAGTAATGTACTAGACAACATGTGGAACAGCTTTCAAGCTCCTTGTGCTATTTTTACTAAACCTCAGATATAACTACTCTGCATTCAGTTACTGGCACTGTACCTACCCCTTTCTGTTATATTTATAGATAAATAACACAGGTGAAGGTAATCGGTCAGGACATGCACTCTAAACAAGATGCCAATCCTGAACCAGCCCATGTACTCCCTGGGCAATGTGAGCAGGAGATCACTGCGTGAGCCCTGCTCCTTTTCTCTCAGGCAGGTGTGTTCCACCAACCAAAGGCCAGAGCTTTCGATCTGGAACACCGGCAGACCTTAATACGCCTCGGGATTCCACAGATAAGTAAAAGACCCTGTAATAAAACTGCAAGGGAGACAAAAATCTTTGCAGCAGCACTAATATCACTGAGATGAGCCTACAGATGTTAAGGCCTGAATCTACTGCACCGTTCCCAAAGGCGTTTCCCTCAGTACTGCTTCATCAGCCAAGATTTGGCAAATAGTTTAGACTTTGTAGGAATTTGACATCTATTTCTGAAACAGTTTAACTGCATTGTGCCTGTGGTAAGCCTTTCAGGAATGGAAATGATTGATTGCGATGCACTCCCTGAATAATAATTTCTGGAATAATTTCTCTAAATGATCTTGTGATCGTTTAAGTGGAACAATCATATTTGCAAATAGGAAATCACTAGTTATGGTGCAAACTGACACTCTCTGGGCATTGCTGATGGCTCATTACGTATGCACAGGCTCACGGTTGCTCGTTCTAAGTTGAGTCCCAAACTCTTATATGGCTTCAAAATCACCACTCTTCTAGGGGGAATATCCAATGTGCCTCATAAAATATGTCACACCTAAGCATAGCTGTTTACCACTGCATTGCAAACAGGGAGTTTCTTTCCCACTCTGCATCCAGGTCTCCATTTTAAATAAATGACAACGTATTTGCATTCTTTTTGTTTATTTGAACACTATGATTGAAGAGCCTAAATGCAAGTTTTTCCCTTTATTTCTGCAAGTAGCACTGCAATCATAACTTACAAAAATGTTTAAAATACAAAATGTACATGAAATTACAATACAAGGCTCTGTAAACATCTAGAACTTAATCTTTATTGTCCAACATTTTTAAATATAAAACTTCAATTTGAACGATTTCTGAACCTCAAGGAATGACATCCATTATGAGTATCAAAAATAGAGTTTCAAAGCTTTGTTTGTATCGGAATAAAACTGTCATGTTATTTTCATTCTTTGGTTTAAAAAGGATGGCAGTTCCCCTGACAACATGAAAGTCTTACTACAGAAATTGAGATTGCTAGTTTATGGTAATATCAGAAATCACCCCCACCCCCCTCAGATTAATAGACCATCCCTTAATTTTTGTTTTAAACATTGATCTTTGACCCTCCTTATAGAAAAGCTACCCCATCGTTAAGGCTTTCCTTCAGGATAATCTAAACCATTAAAAAGTTTTGAAAAAGTACTCAGGGAGAAGAAAGGACTTAAGGGCAAGGAATTGGATGCCAACAAAATATCAACAGTTGACGGGTTCTGTTGTTTACTTAAATTTGCATAGTCCAATAGAGATCGTGTGCTTTTTATATCACTAAAATTATACAAGATTAACAGTCATTACTTACGTTATCACACAAGCTAAAATAAAATTAAGACCCTTGTATTGAAGCTTTTACAAGGCAAATACAAAACTGCTTTAGTATCCAAAGCTATATTTTTTTTTTAATTTCATTTTTAAATAGGAAAGCGTCTCTATGTCTACAGGCATCAAGGTATTTAAAGGCATCAGAAAATTTAGTGCATAGCAACTCCGGATTGTTTGGGCTCCTGTGTTTTAGGTACAGTGTGAATTCCAGCTACTTGGAGAACTTGCAAGGAGAGTCTGTACCAGTAGGATAAAGGAGCATAAATCCCATACAGTATGAAAAGCTTCAAAGTTAGAACTCTCCTACAAACAATGATTAATGCAAAAGACCCAGTACATGAATGCAAACTGGAACGTGCCTTGCCACCAGCACACAGTCTGAAGACAATTACATCGTTTACAGTGTTGTGTGGTTTAAGGTGTTAAAAACATAGGTAGATGTATTTCTGAGCATGTGAATCCTTTTGTAGGATCTTTGCCGTAAATGAGTAGAGGACAGAGTAAAGCACCATTGCTGTGGGACAATTACAATATCTCACTTGTCAGATCACAGCCCTGCTAATTTTTTTCTGCAAGTTTAAAGATTTGCACCATTGAACAGTACAGTCACAAAAAGGATGCTTAAGATTCCCAGCATGCATATAGTGGCCTTGTATTAAGCTGTTTGAAACAACAGAAACAAGATAGTAGCCTTAGGCTGCACTCTTAAAAGGAAGTACATGATAAAGAGATAAAACTGCATCTGCTTAATGTATGGTCTTTAAAAAGTTCACGATTTAGCTTTTACAAAGACAGGATTATAGCTACTTTTAATGGTATTGCTTGGGCACTGGCTTAAATTCAGGTGTAATGTTTTGCCTGCAAAAGGCTCAATGGAAAGTTTTCCCCATGACTGTCTGCTCAAATGCAGCACCAGTAGAATCTGTGTTTACGCTCGGCTATTGTAATTCTGTAATGGTATCCACTTTAAGACCATTCCACTGGAATTTTAAGCATCTATAGTAATTTTCTACAGAATGAGGCGTGTGCTCCACACGTGTTAAACCAGTAAAATGTCCACAATTGTCTGACGTAGTTTCAATGCAAATATACTTTCTGTATTTCAAAATTTTTGAGTGTATTTGCTCTTAATTTTCATTAGAGCATCATAGCTCACCGGAATGAGGAACTAAAGCTAACATCTTAAATGTTTTGAGGTTCAGTGTATTTCTGGTCTTACTTTGCCGTGATTGTTGCACCCTGTATCTTCCATATCAGAAAGCTTTGTAAACGACAGTGTCTTCCGGGGCAGGGACATCTTTGTGGCCTAAGCAGGCAGTTTCAGACCCTCTCCTAGGTTTCTAACCATAGAGGCCTGAGATTTTCAGTAACTGTGTAAACAGATTGTTTCAAATGTATTGGAGTACATGGGTAAGGGAAATGCATCCTTGGAGCACAGCACAAAGTTTACTGCTGCTACAAATCACTTATATTTCTTTGGTAGCTTCTGCATCACACATTTACAATTAAACATAGGCAAATTACACTACCTAATCACTATTTCACAGTAAATTACTTGTTAGCAAACTGATGTTGATAAACAGCTAAATTTAAGGAACTGTAACTGTCATCTCCTTAGGACTTCCAAGTGGCATGATCAGACATACAGCATGTAAAAGATACAGATGTGAGCACGTGATTTGCACGGAGAACTTGGATGCCACTGAACAGACGATTCCAAAACCGTATTCTGTAGGGATAACAGGAACACTTAGATCCTCAGCACGTGTTAAAATTTCTCCTGTATCTAACATGGCTTTGATGTTGCTGTTCTTTAATCTAAAATCCTACTGTTCAAATTTGACTACAAATGTAACTTTCTAAGAAAAAGCTATTTCAAGAAGGAGCCTGTGCTAATAAAGAACAGGAAGATTATCCACAAAGTTATAAAAGTTAAATTTTGGAATGTCATTCTATCCCAACACTTTTATGATGGAATGGTCTTTTTGCAGCCTATCAAGTAATGTTTTCAGTTTATAAACAAGTGCAGATCTACATTTGGCTTTGCTTCCTATGAACCTAAGAAAGAAAACACTACAGTATTTGTATACACAATGGCTTCCGTGGCATTGGCTTCAGATGACAGGTATGACTTGCCACTGGAAGATCATATTCAGAAAAAATTAAACAACATAAGCTTAAAGGCTTTCCAAAATGACCAAAAGGTGTTACAAATCATCAGTTACAAACTATACTATCTCTAAGGGAAAGCAGCACACTGAAGATGTGTATTAAATCTTTTTCCACGTTCAGTACTGTGAATATTATAAGAGCAAACTAACATCTCCACACATCTGAAGCACAATATAAAAGTATTCTATTTAAATGCAAAAAGCAAAGCTTGTTTGTAAATTTAAAACAGTTAAAATATCTGGTGTAGATTCTGTGTGTCCATTTTAAGAAGTCTCTTTACAGCATCTGAGGAACTATAATTAAAATGTTCTGTCTCTACATCAAAAATGTAACCCACTAAAAGGGCTCTGCAAGGATCCACTGTTCCAGTTCATAAAGGCCACAGAGTTGGAAGCACAGTAAGTCTAAAGAGGAAGAGGATGAAGAAATATTCAGAGAAACTGTTAAGCTTTCATGGATGTTTAGTTGTAAGCTTATCGGTTACTGGATTCCATCAGATATTCTTGTCTCCAGAGATCTAGGACATGTACGTGCAGACTGGCTGGCCACTGCTGTTCCATGTGACACTGAGATCTGTGACATATCTCTTCCTATGATCTCATTCACTACAAGAAAAAAAAAAAAAAAAAAAAAAAAAA
>Ga0065711_1048720_pt1 | contig 11661 bp, 6 predicted proteins | sample Hoacrofraction12_FD_59098 | JGI IMG/M metagenome (GOLD analysis project Ga0065711, IMG submission 59098) | Hoatzin crop microbial communities from Cojedes, Venezuela - Epithelial fraction 12 v2 (version 2) | ecosystem: Host-associated > Birds > Digestive system > Esophagus > Crop | place... | reverse complement strand
CCCCCCCCAAGGAGTCCTGCGTCCAGCTCTGGAGCCCTCAGACAAGACAGACGTGGACCTGTCAGAGGGGGTACACAGGAGTTCACAACAATGGTCAGAGGGCTGGAACACCCCTGCTGTGAGGAAAGGCTGAGAGAGCAGCTGGGGCTGCTCAGCCTGGAGAATAGAAGGCTCCAGGAAGACCTTATTGCGGCCTTCTAGTACTTAAAGGGGGGTTATGAGAAAAATGCAGACAAGATTTTTAAGCTGGGGACAAGCTTTTTAGCAGGGCCTGTTGCAATAGGACAAGGGGTAATGGTTTTGAACTAAAAGAGGGTAGATTTAGACTAGATATAAGGAAGCAATTTTTTTCACTATGAGGGTGGTGAAATCCTGGCACAGGTTGCCCAGAGAGGTGGGGCAGATATCCCATCCCTGGAAACATTCAAGGTCAGGTTGGATGGGGCTCTGAGCAACCTGATCCAGTTGAAGATGTCCCTGTTCATTGCAGCGGGGCTGGGCTAGATGGCCTTTAAAGGTCCCTTCCAACACCACGTTGTGATTCTAAGCTATGATTTATAAGAAATCATATACAGATTTCCCAAAAATGGGAAAAAGGAAGACCCAGGGAACTACAGGCTAGTCAGTCTCACCTCTGTGCCTGGCAAGATGATGGAACAGATCCTCCTCAAAACCATGCTAAGGCACATGGATAACAATGAAGTGACTGGGGACAGTCAACATGGCTTCACCAAGGGCAAATCGTGCCTGACCAACTTGGTGGTCTTCTATGATGGGGTTACAGCATTGGTGGACAAAGGACGGGCAACTGACATCATCTACCTGAACTTGTGCAAGGCATTCGACACTGTCCTGCATGACGTCCTTGTCTCTAAATTGGGAGGACATGGATTTGACAGATGGACCACTCGTTGGATAAGGAACTGGCTCAATGGACGCACACAAAGAGTTGCAGTCAATGGCTCCGATGTCCAGGTGGAGACCAGTGACAAGTGGTGTGCCTCAGGAGTTGGTACTAGGGCCAGTGCTGTTCAATATCTTTGTCAGTAACGTTGACAGTGGGACTGAGTGCACCCTCAGCAAGTTTGCTGATGACACCAAGCTGTGTGGTGTGGTTGACACGCTGGAGCGAAGGGATGCCATTCAGAAGGACCTTGACAGGCTGGAAAGGTGGGCCTGGATGAACCACATGAAGTTCAACAAGGCCAAGTGCAAGGTCCTGCACGTGGGTCAGGGAAATCCCAAACACAAGTACAGGCTGGGCAGAGAGTGGCTCAAGAGCAGCCCTGAGGAGAAGGACTTGGGGGTACTGGTGGATGAGAAGCTCAACATGAGCCAGCAATGTACGCTTACAGCCCAGAAAGCCTACCACATCCTGAGCTGCATCAAGAGAAGTGTGGCCAGCGGGTCAAGGGAGGGGATTCTGCCCCTTTACTATGCTCTCGTGAGACCCCAACCTGGAGTACTGCATCCAGCTCTGGAGTCCCCAACATAGGAAGGACATGGATGTGTTGGAGTGGGTCCAGAGGAGGGCCATGAAGATGATCAGAGGGCTGGAGTACCTCTCCTCCAAGGACAGGCTAAGGCAGTTGGGGCTGTTCAGCCTGGAGAAGAGAAGGCTCTTGGGTGACCTTAGAGCAGCCTTCCAGTACCTGAAGGGGCCTACAGGAAGGATGGAGAGGGGCTTTTCACAAGGGTGTGTAGTGATAGGACAAGGGCGAACAGCTTTAAACTAAAAGAGGCCAGATTTAGATTAGATATTAGGAAGAAATTCTTCACCATGAGGGTGGTGAAACACCGGAACAGGTTGCCCAGACAAGTTGTGGATGCCCCCTCCCTGGAATTGTTCAAGGCCAGGTTGGATGGAGCTCTGAGCAACCCGGTCTGGTGGAAGATGTCCCTGCTCATGGCAGGGGCGTTGGAACTAGATGATATTTCCAACCCTTGCCATTCTATGATTCTATGATGCCATACACCAGCCAAGTCCCTGAACACCAGCATTCACTGTATACATCAGGGCTGAATTTCAAATTAAATGGCTGTGACCAACTCATGGCACATACTTCTTGAAGGAGAAAAAAACCTGGTACAAATTTGGTTGAAACCACTCTCACACACACATCTGAAAAAGGTTGGTTTAACCTCAGAGCATGGAGCAACGGAACAACAACTATTGAACTGTTTCCCTTTGCTGTTGATATGTCCGTGGGAACACCCTAATCACATATTCCATTATTACTGGCAATATCTGAGCCACAAGCCATGTGGGAAGTGTGCAGTTCTAGTCAAACACTTATGTAGGGTTTGGTGTTGGGTTTTGTGGGGGTTTTTTTGGCTAGTTCTTTTTTTGAAAAAAAAAAAAGTAAAAGCAAACAAAAACCCCATAACCTCACACATCAGAGCTCATGAAGTTGCCCTGCAAAGTGAGCCTTGCCTCTACAGGCCACAGAGATGCGCAGATACAGATCAACAACCCAGACAGGGGTAGGGCAAGACAACTCCCAGGCTCAACCAGCACACCAGCTGAAGTGTCCAATACAAACCAATCTAGTTTCTAGTTGCACTCAGGTCAAGAGACAAGTTGTGATGATTCCCATCATTTCCACCTTCCCACCTCTCCCCTCTCTTCCCACCCAGTGCAGACAGATGCAGCTTCATCCTTACCTTCTTAAAGGTCATGCAGCAACTCCTCCAAAAGGTATCTGGGAGCTGAAAGTTTACTTTCAGCAAAATTCTACAGTCATTTGTAGAAGCTGCTTTGAAAACCTTCTAGTTCAGAAGCCAGTAACCACTTGGCAGGGCCTAAGACATAATTAGAGAGCTTGATTTTTTCAAAGGACACTACCCAAGAAAATGAATATGTTGCTGCGGTCCTTGTAATAGATTTCCAATGGGTTTGGTTGCAGAGGTCTTGAAAGGGGTTTAGCAGACTTCTAATTACACTATCAGGACTCAAGTATTTTTCTTGTGCTTGGCAAAATGGGATCTTACTATTTCTGCTTGCAATGCGCACTCATTCAAAGCTTATCCGCAAGCCTACAGCATAAGAAATCCTACAGCTTTGTAATCCAAAATTTTTGTATCATTTGTGATATACATTAGTGACTTCCAGTAACAGTGGCCCAGGAGACAGCATTTTACTGTGTGATAGTTTAAACCATTTGGCTCAGTGCTATACTCTGAAATACACTACAGAGAGACTATATATTTTTGCTGCAGGTTACGCTGATTTACAGCAGCATTAACCCAAGTGCTGTAACATCCTACAGAGCCAATTTGCCTTTTTGCTCTCTGCTACACACCAGACACTATATGGGAACGGAGAAAGCTTGCAGCATCACAGCCCAGACCTGCCTTTGCTCAGAGGCTGGTACTGTTTGCTAGCACCCGTTGGTGCAGGCATTTTCACACTGACACCATCAGTCAGTGCTGCTTTTATAGGTATGTTACACATTCAGCCTCCCATAAACCTTTTGTTGCAGTTGGGAAAAGGAAAGCACCACAGCCTGTGCCATCACCCTACTCTCTGCTGCTGTTAAGTCAGCCTGCCCTGCTCAGCACCTCGCTCTCTCACCTCTCAGCTTGCCCTCCAAACTAAATCCTTCTTTGCAAAGGTCAGGCAAAGACTAACTCCTGAAGACAAATTTCAGCCATCCAGGCTGAGAGAGGTGCATTAAACAGGGAGCACAACGACCTCTGTTCTATAAGAGTGGAAGTTTATGCAAGTGCCAAGTATTATCATTCATAGATTTATTATAAACTTCTGCATATATTCATATACAATACTTTGGATTTTGCAGCTTTCCCTCTAACCACACCCTCACAAAATACTCCCCAGAGCCTTCCTTTACATGAAGGGAAGTATTACTATTCCCATTTTATTTAGGGGAAAGAAAAGAAAGAAAACTTGTAAGTCTCGGTTCCCAGACTTTGTGCTGCTCTATAGAATATACACTGAACATTTAAGGGAATGGTCTTTTTCTTGGGAAAGAGGGTGGAAAACAAAGCCTTATGAATCAGCCAGCTGATAATTAAAAGCAACTAAACCCAGACCACTTTAAGCTGCACATGAGAATCTGAACTCCTCAGATGCTGAATTCCTCTGCAGACCAGAAAAGCCAGGGTCACTTGCCCAGCTGGTCACTATTGTTCTGTCCAATAAAGTTCTGGCAGGAATGCATGTTTAACAAAATACAGAGATTAGGCATAGCAAGGAATGCGTCTCCCCCCTCAGTGTTTAGGTTAGTGGGGTTTGCCATGTTGAAATACTGATGCTTTAGCATATCAGATTTACTCTGTCCTGTACTGCTAGTGCCAGTGACAGACACAAGCTGACAGCTCAGTTCTCAGGATCACAGCCATTTTAGCTTGAAGTTCATTAAAAGCAGCGTTAAAAGTTCACCTCAAAGCTGCAATAGCCACTAATTAAATCAGTGTTTTCTTGAGGACAGAGTACCAAAGGAGAAAAAGCTCTCTGTACCTCCCATACACCAGAAACTCTTGAGGGGCAGTTCAAACCAAGCCAGAGACTGAATGCAGCAGATTTCGAGAACCTTGCAACAGGATAGCTCATCTTCAAATGTCTTCAGATAGCCCAGATTTCCAAAAGGAAATCTAGCATCCAGTGGCCAAATACAGCATCAAAATGGCAGTGATCTTCCTAACATCTGACTTCACTCCTGACAGTTCAAAACCAGGATCTTAACTCAATTTACAACAAGGTACACAAGACTAGAGTCAGATGTAAAAATGTCACAAGAACATACAGACGATCCTGCAGGAACCCAGCTTTTACCAAGTCAGATGCCATGCACACAGCAGCTTTAGTACCTCACTGGGCCAAGAATTTCTCAGCTAAAAGAAGAATGATATTAAATGGACAGATATTTGAGACTCCTAAGTAGATTTGCAAAGGATATAGTCCTTGGAGTGTGTAAGAAGGTTATAAATAACTTGGCTACACCTCAAAGTTAATGGCTTATATTTAGAGATACCAAGGATTCGTAAGTTCCCCTGTAGGAGGTATGGTAGCTGGCACTGTGTGAAGTGCAGTTTATAGGTAGGAAGTATCTAAGACCCTGTTACCATGGCAGTCTCTCCTTTCTTTCTCCCTGCACAAAAAGCTGAAGAGTAACTTTCTGTCAGAGCCACACAGTAAATCTGGGACAGGTACAGCTGAGATACAGAGCTGCTGACAGGCAGATCTAGACACTTTCTTCTAGGAGAGCCTTTTTTAGACATCCTAGCACAGCAATAGCAACCTTATTTTAGCTGGTATCCCTTTCACTGCCACCTGAAAATGCAAATAGCTCAAAGTTTGCAAAAGATACAGTGATGATACAAGCAGCCAGACAGCCCACATTGAGCAGGGTGGCAGAAACCAGACCAGTTCTGGGGAAGCAGAAGAGACAATCAAGCAAGAAGGCGGCCAGGAAGCCAAGCAACCTGAGGCAAAGGAAGTGCAGTGGCATCAGATGGGGGAGGAAAAAAGGTCTTTTTCTTTAGGGAAAACACAAGCAGAATGTCCCTTGGCTTGGAGTGTTAAATTCATGTCAAGCCCCCTCCACACACAGGCACACTGGAGAGCTGTTGGTAGAGCTGTCACCCATTGCTGCCTCAAAAGAGGATTTGAAAAGGCTCCCTGTGCTCTGCTGTGTTTACAGCAATAATGAGAGCCTGGAGGAAGGGGTTAGAAACATCTGAGTTTAATAAGGGCTAAGCAGCACACAGCAAAAAAGAAATGTCTGCCCTTCCGTTCAGGGGTACCACACCCCACCAAGCACCGCAGCACCAGGCCAATAGGAGACTCGGCACGGAGACGTTATGTCATCCCAACAGCCGCAGCAGCCCATCTGCCCCAAGCCTTTTCATGATGAGAAGAAGCATTTCAAACCAAGCTGAGCGCTCCCAGCCCCACACTTTTGAACGGCTAAATAAGCAAAGTCCTGTGGGGAAAAAGCAGATGTTGACTGACCCCCAGGCACAAAACCAGCCAAGAACAGAAGGGAAGGTTTTGTGCAGTGCCTTAACTGAGCGATTCTGTCTCACAAGGTCATCACAACAGGGCAAAAAGAATATTTAGCTCATTTAGCACCTATGCTGCTGCCTTTTCTTAGTCCTAAAGAACTATAACATCCAACAGGCGCAGGGTAAGGACCATCTTATTCCAGTTTCTCACAGAAAGAGGACCAGTAACCTTACTACTTAGCAGCATTTGCTCACCCTCTTCCTCACTTCTGCAGGGTCCATTCCCAAAATGGTCCTCACATTAAACAGATATCTTTCATAAAATGCTTTTGCCTACATTGTCTTTATGAGACACTCTCTTCCCACCACACATACTTGGTCTTTTTATTCCATTGAGAAGTGGAAAGCAGGAATCAAGAGTTTTGTCCATCTGTGATGTCAAAAACAATTACCCTCTGGAGTGCACATATACCAAAAAATAAAAAGGGGGGGAGGGCAGAAGAAACAGGACTGGACCTGTTACTAACTCTATAGACTCAGTAGAACTTGGTTACGCAACCATGTCCGAGGGGATATTCCCCTGCCTCATGATTTCATTGCACTGGCATTTCTGAGATGCTCTGAGCAAACACATGCCTACATCTAGTGCAAATACTGCAAAGCATATCACTTCCATCCAGTTCCTATGGTTAGAAAAAAAGGTGGAACCAATTAAAAAGCCATCAGACTCCATAACCTGATGTCAAGATTGTACGTGAATAGATGCACTTCTATGTAGTGGTACCACACATTAGCTTTAAAGTTTTGACAGATGGTTTGTTTGCTCAGCACAAAATAAGGTGGCTGGATAACGACAGCCTTACTCAGCTCTGAGAGGACAGACAGGAGACACCCAGCAGACCACTGAGAAGGGAAGAGTCCTGCATTGGAGAAGCTCACAGATACCGTCTCTTCTCAGCTTCAGAGAGGTTTCAAAATCAACTGCTATGATTTTAAGTGACAGATTCTCTTTTCCAGGTAAGTCACATAGATCTGGACGAGGAGACTGATCTGTCCCAGACACGAAACATTATTCAGCCACCTTCAACTTCTGTCTCGGTAGTATCCATTCTGTGGGCCTCTGGGTGAAATCCATTTCTAAACCGATAGGAGGTGTTTTTTTTTTTTTCTTTGCCAGAGCTACAATTTCCCTGCTCTGAATGCTCAAAAATGAGTCCCCAACCGGAAACAGATTCCTAATTGTTGGTCCTCTCAAAACAATTCAACTTCTTTCAAATATCCAGGCCTAAACATTACAGTCAATGCTTTCACCCAAGCACACTCTCTACTTGCACATCTGTTCATTTCCAGAAGGAGGAAAAAATAAACTTGTCAGAAACAGCCAAAACATCTAAACCATGTTGTTCCATGCAATAAATTGCAAGTCAACAAATAATTGTTTCTTCCTAAAAAGGACAGAAGGAACAATAAGAAACAATATCACAGTTCCCACCCTCGTTCTTTTCTGTAGTAGTATTAAGGACACTAATTCAGATCAGTGCCACACTGTGCATAAATACACTAAACAGGAACTTTAGTATTATTCAACTATATGAAAAGCTGAAAAATTACAGGAGAGTAAGCCAATTAGTAACATTATGTCTTTTTAAAGCTTTTGCAGCTATGATCCGTAATAGTCTTTGTGATATCTAAGCTGGCACAGGCTAGCTTTATGCTCAAAGCCTCAAAATAAACATTATGCCTCAGTGAAACTAAATTGAAGCACTGTCTACATCTAATTAAAAGTGAGTTGAGAGCTTTGAGCATATTGCAGAAATGAGGTCGGATGAATTTTAGTCTTACCCTACAGGAAAGGTAGTCTATGCTTTACAAAACAACAGTGTTTCCAGACATGCTAGAGGCTTAATACAGGAAAGAGCCTAAGTAGCTGGCCCTTTATTCTAATCCAGCAGACCTAAAGCACTCTGCGTTTTTGGACTTTCATCATTACCTTAAAGTCATTCTTCATTTTTTCTCCTTTACTAAGACACAGTCCAATAAAACAAAGATGTGAGTAAATATTCTGTGATCCAAGTGCCACAGAACCGCTCTCCCCAAGCAAAGCTGTGAAGTTTCTAACCTGACATGTTTCGACTAGAATTTTAGTGCACTAACAAGGTCAGCTTTGAGAAAATGAAAAAATAAGGGTTTTTGAAAGAGAGACATTTGATAATTTATCCAAAGGGAGCACAAGTTCACTGCCACCCATTGCTTTGCCTCTCTGCTCCCTTGTCCTTCCTAGAGCTGGTAAATGAAACCTACATGAGAGGAAATGATTCACACAAGCAGCTGGAAAGGCAAGACAGTAGGATATTTCCTAAATGAATGCAATTTACTGCAGTAACTACAGACATGTCTGGTATTTCAAAGCCATTCCAGTGTTGCTAGGTCCTTACACTATCATTGGCTTCACTGTTTTAATTGCATTGTGAAGTTACAGCACTGAATCCCACAAGTCAGATGAAGATCATATGGCTGTAGAGTCCAGGAAACAAACACCAAATAGTTCAAGGGTTTGGTGATGAGCTTAAAGACCTTCTGACCTCTTGGTTACCTGGGCAGGGAACTTCAAAGGGGAATTAGCACAGAGGACTCAGTGTGACACAAAACCCAGATTGTTTGCTTGACATCCTCACACAGTCCACAGCAAACCATAGAAAACCAGAGACTTCAGGCAATGAACAGACTATTAGGTGATGGAGGGAATGACTCAAAGCAAGATCCTGTCAGTAAAAGGAAGGAGAACCACATTTCTCCAATATGTACAGTTTTATATTCCACATCCACTTAAGAGCCATGAGAGGTTTAGAATTTGGGGCTGAAATCAGGTTCAAACCATCTTTCTCTGATCAGGAAAACTCCAGATATATGTTCTGAAAGACTGCATAAATCAGGGTACTGATTTATAGATCATCTTTTAATATCAAGAACAGGCTTCTATCACATTAAGAGACCCCACACTTACTTAAAAGTACTAAAACCTCACCTAAGAGGCAGGAGGTTGTTATATGACAGCACAGTTGTACACAGTTCTTCAAATGGGGCTGGGGAGGGGCAATTCCATCCTAGTAAATGTGTAGCTATAGGACCAGGCACAATGCAGGCTGCTATTTTTAAAAGAGCAGATCTACCTCTAACAGATCCACCCACAGACCTTGGTCTTGAAAGCCAGCCATTCAAGTGACCTATTAGGAGACTGCTAGCCTCAAGGAATAGTTGACAACATATTTCAAGCATCACCTAAACATCTGAAAGCATCAATGCTTCAGTTTTTTCAGGAGGAAAAAGATAAGCTATAGTACAGGAAAGCTGATGTCAGTTTAAATCTCCCACATCAAAGCAGCACACAGAACAAGTTTAATTGTTCCACTGAATCCAGGGCAAAGTGATTTGCCCTCTGACATGAGTAAACCATTAGTAGAGGCACAACTGGAACCCAGGTCTCGCTCTCCCAGGCTGTGCTCCATGACACATTATGTAGCAACAAGAAATGGGTGAAGCCACCTGGCCTTCAGTGTCGAAATCTTTGCCTCTAGCAATCAAAAGTTGCACTTATGCATTTCAATTGACTGATATGACTTTCCTTTCCACATCCATCCTCAGGAAACATCACTGCTGTAGCAAGCACTAGGAATTACTATGCAACAAAAATAAGTACTGATCCGTAATTAGCGGTGTAGTCTGGATAAGTATGCCTACTTGGCAGTCCTGTTATGTGCAATATTGTGGTTTTAATGTTCATGCACAAGAAGAAATTTTTAGATTGAGGTGTAAGCATTTTGAAGGTCTATCTATCACAGTTGGGCTTTGCATCCACCCTAGCTGACTTTTGTGATGCTACTGTAAAGCTAGCAGTAAGAAAGAGCTATCATCCTACATTGCTTTCTGGTTCATGTTTACGGGTTTTCTTTCAGCTCACATCCAAAGAGGCTTCCAGTCACAGCACTGCATCTAGCCTCAGAAGTTTCTAACTCCCACACTTCAATTGACAAGGACTTGATGCATGACTAATTTGAAACTACAGGAAACTAGGATGAGAAGTTAAGCTGGGAGCACACTAATTCCAAAGACAACTAACACAGATGCAGGAGTTCTTTGAGAACCAAGATACTTCCAGCATGGGAATAAGCTTCCCTTAACTCCGTTAGCAAAGTTTCTCATGTCCAAGTCTGGAGGACAACGGTTTCTGCTTGGCAGACAGCCCCTCCATTTTTTTGCTTTGGGTAAGACTCACTTCCCATTTTCATTGCCTTAACACAGTAGCAAGTTAGAAATGCATGTGCTGAATGTGAATTGCAAACAAAATAGCAAGGCTGCTACAATATACATAATGCCAAACACTATTGCTTGGATTTCAGTCATTATTACTTGCACATCCCCTACGGAAGTTCAAACCAGTCAAGCACATGCAAAGACAGATTGCAAATATCTTCGGTTTAATAACAAAGATTAGCCAACTAAAGCCAACCAGAAGCTAGAATTTTCATTTTAAGAAAGGAAGCAAAACAAGAACCGTTCCACCAGAACAAGTATTCCACAACTTCATTTTGAAGAATGTGAATAATTTTTTTTCCTCCAGATTACCCTCCACTCCCACCTCCCCAGCCTTTTACACTGCCCAGGGCCTTAGTTTTCTCACAGAAAAAAAATGCTCAGTAGTCCTCAGAGTCCATCTCTGAGATAGTCTTTGGTATCCAGGTTGCTGGCTATATCAGCTACTGAGTTTGGAATGGTTTTCTAGGTGGAAGACAGAAGATTCCAGCAATTTTGGGTTTATTCCTTGGAGAAATACACCTTTTATGACAAATTAATTTAAAGAAAAAAAAGAAATTGATAGCAGAGTCCCAAACAGTTCAAGGAAACATGTCAGCTGTAGACCATTGCATCAATAAGTGCTGCAAAGTACCAAAAACCTAGAGCAGCAGCAGTGGCTTTCCAGGTTTTGGCCTGCTTATACTTGGCTGATGGTGCCCAGGAAAAGTGCCAGAAGTCACTGGACAAAGCGCTAACTGGGAAGGTTGCACAAGAGAAAGTGAGAATAGCCCCATCAACAGTAATCACCTACCCACCATCTTGTATCTTCTGCAGCCTCTTCGGAGCAGAGGCCAGCAAGCTCAGGTGCTACTAAGATCTCCTGTTTGAGTGGCAAAAGGGACACTGAACAATGCAAACAACAGTTTAGACCAGTCTGATTCAGTCCGCTGAAAAAAGGCTTCACAACCACACAGATCAATGTTAGACTTCAGAGCAAAAAGTCTCATTCTTATCCAGCACCACATTAAACCCAGAGAAGCACAGCTACCCCAACCTGAAGCTGCACCCTGCAGGAGGCTCCCCTCAAAGGTCCAACATTGTGGCTGGGTAAAGTTTTCCCACACAGATTTTCCCACCAGAAAGTGAAGCTGTTAGACATTTGCCAACAACAAAACTCCACCACTCCAGGGGAAATTAAAACACACAAAGATTGCTTCAATGTGTGATATTTGAGTAAACACTTGAATTTTTATTTCAAAACATCCACCAGTGGTTTTTCCCTCCCTTCAATTTCCCCCCCACCCCCCGACTTTAAACTAGAATGGGAGATTCTCACATGGCGAAGTTCCACTGGACAAAAAAAAAAAAAAAAAAAAAAAAAAAAAAAAAAAAAAAAAAAAA
>Ga0065711_1048719_pt1 | contig 11661 bp, 22 predicted proteins | sample Hoacrofraction12_FD_59098 | JGI IMG/M metagenome (GOLD analysis project Ga0065711, IMG submission 59098) | Hoatzin crop microbial communities from Cojedes, Venezuela - Epithelial fraction 12 v2 (version 2) | ecosystem: Host-associated > Birds > Digestive system > Esophagus > Crop | place... | reverse complement strand
CGGCCCCCAGCCGAGCCGGCGGCTCTGCAGGTTTGCCGGCCTCAGGCGCGCTTCGGCTCGGGCTGGAGGATGCCGGCCTGGTGGCCGTCCCTCGCCCGCGGGACGGGCAGCGCCGCCCGGCCGCGGCCGGTGAACCTGTGTCTGGTCCCTGGCAGACATGGGTTCTGTCTCCGCCGCCTCTGTGCTGGAAGAGCCGCCCCTCTGCCCTTGGGCACCCGGCGTTTCCACCCCTACCCCCCGACGTTGAGATGTGGTGTGGCCCCAACCAGTCCGTGCCCAGGGCACAGAAGCCAGGATGGCGCAGCCCTGCTTCGCCCTGGCCACAGCTCAGCCCCTCCGTGCCCCAGGGTGGGCACCTCTCCCTCCGTAAAGGCCACAAGTCAGCCTCCAGGTCTCTAACATGGATCACAAGGTGGAAAAAAACCCCAGTTTGATGAGGAGCTTGTCCTGGGCGGGCAAGCGGGGAGAGGGGCTGGGAGGAGCGGCCCCACCAGGGCTTCGGGCCAGAGCAATGGGGTGAGGCACCTAAGGAGCTGCTGCGAGGCTGGGCAGAACCTGCAGAGACTCAGGAAGGATTCCAAAACCCTTTCTATGACCTGAAACCCAAGCCGAACAGCACCAGACGTGCAGCGAGGGGGTCCTTTGCAAGCCTCTGCCCACCTGCCACGTCCCTACCCGTCCCCCACGACACAAGCCGAACGAGGAGAAGACAGCACCACGTCACACACACACACACACACACACACACCCCTCCACGCACCCCCACCACAGCGCGGGGAGGTGCGGCAGAGCCAAGGCGCAGCCGTGCTGTGCGAGGGAAGGGCAGCCGTGAAGGCGTGACAGCGAAGCTTGGGGGGTGTCTGGGAGATGCGCAGAGGAAGATGCTCACTTTCCCGCCCAGAGCTGTGCCGGATGCCGCTGGCCACTCGGGAAGCCCCGAACGGAGGCATCCCCCCATGGGTGACGGGAGAAGGAGGAGAGGGAGAGCTGCTGCTGGGGAAGGTGGGAAGTGGTGATGGCTGGAGGAGGTGATCTTTTCAGCGAAGCCACCTCCGCCATGGGAAGCCCCCTGGATTCATATGCTGACGGAGGCAGGGTGGGAAGGAGGTGGTCATTCGCTTCTGCAGCAAGGGAAGAGGAGTGAGAAAATGCCAGCTACAACCGTAAAAAGAAGCCCCATCCCCACCCTGACACCCTCACGCCAGCCTCTCCCCTGCCCCTCTGACTTGCTTCGAACCTGTCGTCCTGCTGGGAGGAGAAGGGATGTGACAGCCCTTCTGGGAAAGGGCGACAAGGATCCTGTGGACTGGGATGGCCATTCCTAGCCCTGGTTCCTGGGGAACTTTCCCATCCAGCTTCAGAAGCAACCAGCTGAACCTCCACACTCCCTGCAGTGATGGGACCCTTGGCATCCTGCCCTAAGAGGGGGGGAAATCCCTTTGGACAAGCCCCCTGGGGTTCCCAGGCCGGGATAGTCGAGGTGGCCCATGGGCTTTTGGTTGGGAAGGACAGACCCCCAAGAGATGACAGGCAGAGCCGTCTCCAGAGCCCTCCTTTTCCCTCCAGCAGGACCAAGTTCCGAAGCGAGGTGACCCATCCATGTGGATGTGGGTGCCCCGGCCAGCCGAGACGGCAGGCTCCCCCCTTCCAGAGGTAGATGGGGCGGGTAGGAATTGCCTCCTTTGGGAAGACGTGGTGGGCTGGCCAGCCACCGCTCAGGGGAGAAGTAGTTTAAGCTGCAGGGGAGGCAAAGCAGAGGGTTGGGGAAGGGCGGGGAGCAAGGGCGAGAGCGCCGCTGCCACCGCCGGGCACACGCCAGGGATGTCCCGGGGAAGGCATCTCCGGGACCCCGGCCCACTGCCAAGGCTCTCCCCTGCCTGGGGGAGGCATTGTCCAGGGGCCAGGACCCAACTTACAGGATTTTTGTAACGTAAATACAAATAAATACTTTATAAATATCATCTTAAACTACCAACACCTGATCTTACCCTGCCATCTCTTGCAGAAACATCAACAAACTAGGAAATCCCCATTCCTAAACTACCACTTTCCCTTCACGTGGAGGCAATTCCTCCTGCTCTCCCACCTCTGAGCTTTACCACACTCCCACCTCTGTAGATCAAAGACCAGCTTTTAGCCAAAACCACCCTCCTTGCTCCCTCCCCTCCGACAGGGACCTTTCTGGAGCATTACAGATGGTGTGACATGAAGGTCACTCATGGGGGGACGGGCAGAAGATGGCACACACATGAGAAATCCTGCCCAGGCGGGTCCAGGCTTTTGCAGCTACGAACAGAAGTGTTTCCCCCGTGAAGGTGTGAATCGAGACAGATCCTTCCATGGAGCAAACAGCTGGGGCAGCAGATGGTGTGAGAGATCAGACGTTAACATGGGGAGTCTTGAGACAGAATCAGCTACCTTGATCCCGTTAGCAGATGGATGAGGTGGAGGGTGTTTTTCAGGTTAGATTCTCATCTGGGCTGTTCTCCTTCTGGACAGCTTGGATCTGATTTGGAAAACATAGGACAGAAAGCGTCAGACGTGGACAAGGAGAGATGTGGTCTCCCGGGTTCGGTATCCTGGTAGGCAGGCTGGTGCCTGAATCCAGCCAGAGCTGGAGGGACACGGGATTAATGTCTTTTTAGCCAGAGCACACAAATTTCTGTGCATTTACTGCTGTTGCCCTAGTCCTGCCACTTGAGATGGTCTCAAGAACTTTGTGAGAAGGTCTCAGAACTGCGTGAGACGCTCTGAAGAACTTCATGGGATGCTCTCAAGAACAGTGAAGGGCCAGTGTCCCTGCCACCAGGCATGGATGTTGCTTTGAACTCAGCACAACAACACCTCTGTACCAGCCAGGATCTGGCCCTAGATTGAAGCATTCAAGGGGGCAGGAGCTGAAATTAAGATTAATACAGTCCAAGTTTTTCTGGCTGAGAGCCCATCCAAGCACAGCTCTGTGCAGGAGACGCTCCCCACACCTGACCAGGAGGGACTGCAGCAGGGAGAGCACTGGAGCAGGGCAGGGAGCATGCTTGGCTGCCCGCAGACCTCCCACTGACGGCTTCCCTGCATCCCCCATCCCCCAGCTGCCCCGGTACCTTATGGACCCAGCCAGGAGGGGGTTGAAGGCGTAGAGCCAGTCGTGCATGTCCTTGTCGCTGCTTGCCTGCAGCAGGATGCCCCGGTGCTCCGTGCACACCGCAAACGTGTTTGGGGTCTGCCAGGGGAGAGCCAGGGCTGAGTCCCTCACCCGAGGGGGTGCGCAGAGCAGGGCTGGCTCCTGACGCCCTACCTTGAGCATGGCCTGCTGGTCCTCGCTGTACTCCACCTGGGCCTTGGAGAGGTTTAGTATGGCCCTTTCAACCGTGTCCTTGTCCGAGTTGTAGATGTAGACGTATGGGCGCCGGACCACCACGAAGCGCTTCACCCACCCATTGGTATGAGGCTCCAGGAAGTGCAAGTACCCCTTTTTGGAGACGATGGGGCTGCAGAAGGGACCAAGGTCAAGGTGGGACATGGACAACAGAGAGGCGGCAGTGGTAGGGCATGGTCCCCCCCAGCCACAAGTCGCTCCCCTTGCTCGCTGCCGCAGCTGCTCCTACCTAACCCGGATCTCCTGGATGTCGGGCACCAGCAAACGCTGGGGCTCCTTCTCCTCTTCAGGCCGGCGGGCCAGGGACTTCTTCTGCTCTCCTTCTACCACAGACTCCAGGTCAGGGCTCTCTGCCCTGGAGGAGACCTGGGGGGGTCTGGAGAGGGAGGACAGGCCAAAGTGTAGGAAGAGGAACACCCAACAAGGACTGCATCCCAGTGATACAGCTGCCCTGCTTTGGGGATGCTTGGGTGATGCTGGGATGTCACCTTCTGTCCACCTTCTTACCTGACCTCTACGGCGTTGTAGCGTCCTTCCACCAGTGATGGGCAAGTTGAGGAGGGGGTGAGAGTGGTGACTCCAAGAGCTGACATGGAGGGGTCTCTCATCAGGGTCACGGACATTTCGGACAGCTGTGGAGGAGCAGAGGTGTGGAGTCAAGATACTGCCTGAAGCCAGGCACAGGCAAAAGACCAGGTGCCTGCTCATAAAGAGAGAGGCAAGACATCTGGCCGGTCCTGAGAGCCACCAGCTCCAGGAGCATCAGTGCAAGTGGAAGGAGCAGTGACCCCGGAACAGGGACCACACATGCCGTGGTGCCCATCTGGCCCCTGCCCAGCCAGTCCACCCCAGCCACATGTCCCTCCTGGGCCCCGCCAGCCTGGCGGAGCCCTGGGCAGCGGCATTACCTTGCTCTCGCTGGCGCTGATGCAGACATGGCTGTGGCTGTACTCCCTGTTGAAGGTGTGCGTGAGCAGGCGCAAGCACTGCGGAGAGAGGAGGACAGTGAGACAGGAGGTACCTTCCTCCACCCTCCTCCTCCTGGGCTTTCTCCTGCTGTGACCCCCTGCCACCCCATGGGAGCCCCTTCCCGGCTTCATCCCCGCAAGCTGGAGATGCTGCAGGGTGGTACCTTCACAGCCAGCTCCTTCTGCCTCTCGCTGGGGGTCTCAGGGGGAGAGGTGCAGCCCTCGGGGGCCCCGTCGACAGAAAGTGGGGAGGAGACGCAGGAGGTGCTTCGGGACTCAGAGTCCTCACTGGAGCAGGAGGACAGGGTCTCCAGACCCAGGCGCTGGGTCGTCTCCAGCTTCTCGCGCAGGAGCAGGTAGTGCCTTGTCTTCTCCACCTGGGCACAGGCAGCCAGGCTCAGGGGTGGCCCCTTCCCCACCACCAGCACCCTTTCAGAGCCAGCATCCTTTCTGGGACTGCCCTTCCCAGGCCCCTTAACCCCACCTGCTCATCAGCTTCGGGTCTGCTGAGACCCAGCTGGCAGCAATGCACAAGAGAGCACTGGTGGCACAGCCCCTCTCCTGCCTCCTCCCATGACCGCGAGGGCTGAGACACCACGGTGGGAAATCCCACCAGCACCAGCAGGGCAAGAGGCTGAGCTGCAAATTGCACCACCTTGGCCTCCTTCTAGCCCAGACTCTTACTTCTTGCAGGAGGCTGAGCTTCTCCAGCTCCCACTGATGGTCAAGGATGAGGCTGTCGCTGCGGGGCCGCCAGCCAGCCAGGTTCTCCTCTCCCCGCACGTAGGCTACGGAGGTGTCCAGCACGCGCCGGCGCCGTCTCTGCATGCCTGTGGGGACAGACACACAGTTGGGGGGACAGATGCACAGCCCGGACCCCAACCGCCATGCCATGCCTCCTGGCCTTGCGGTGAACACCCAGGCAGAGGCACAGCACCCACCTGGGCTGCCGGCATCAGCCACGCGGCAGAGGCTGAGCTCGTAGACTCCCGTCACGCGGTTGCTGTGAGCAAAGGGAGACGAGGCGTTACCGGCTCTGCACCATCCCCATGCCCTGGTTATTTCGCCCAGGCTGCTAGGCTGCCCCGGGAGGTCTCTCCTCCCCAAGAAAGGCAGGAGCATCCCAGTACCTCTCAGAAGCCCGCAGGCTGCCACTGCCGAAAAGGTTGCGGATGGAGCGGGAGGCAGGAAGCTTGGCGTCCCGGGAGTAGAAAACCATGCAGAAGTCTTTGGTGATGACGGCGGGCTGAGTGCAGTTCTCCATCTGCAGCAGGGCATGGAGGGAGGCATCAGGGGGGCTGCAGCTTGGCAGCCCAGTGAGTCTCTCCCACCCCTGTTGCCCAGTGGTTTCCACTCCTGGGGTCCCGCAGGGTCCCCAAGCACCGGGTTGAATCCTGCACCCCGTTAGCATCAGTGCCAGCTAAGGAGAGGTTCCCGCTGGCTGCACCTTGATGGTGGGGGAAAGATCAGACTTTGTTGGCGTTATAATGGCCCCAGCTAAGGTCCTTGCCTCGATGTAGGCGGAAAGGGTGATGTAGATTTTCTCCCGGTATGGGGTGACACGGTTGAGCAGCAGCGAGTTGTGCATGGAGCTATCCCACGCCGCCTCAAACTGGTAGAAAGTCCTGCCAAAAAATATAGCACAGCCGGTAAAACAACCGCCCCAGGACCCTAGGCGAGTGAGCAAGGAGATGCCATCCTACCTCCGCCACAGCACTGCGGCAGGCCTGCAAGGACATACGGACATGCACGCGTGGCGGGGACAGATGGGGACAGCCACTCCAGAGGACACAGGCTCAAGGCAAAGGGGGACAAGGTGTGGTGGGACGGGGACACGGCATCCTCAAAACGGCTGGCGGACAGGGGTTTTGGGAAGGAGGGACCGCAGGAGGAGCCGGGGCTCAGCTGGGGTGCAGGCAGGGCAGGGCAGGCTGGGAAGGCAAAGGAGGGCAAAGGAGGGTGCATGCCCCACCCCCGTGCTCGGAGTGGGGGCCTGCCACCCCCAGCGCGCCCAGGCCAGGTCCCCACCATCCAGCCCAGGGCACACAGCACCTCCCAGCTCCTGCCAGGAGCAGCTGTTGCCATTCGGGTGATGTTGGCCAGAAGAGAAAGGAGGGAGGATGCTCAGTGCTGGGGGGGTGTTGCTGCCAGCCTGCCCCTGGGAGAGCAGCCCCCCTGGCAGCCAGGTCCCCTTCCCCAGGGCTGCTGCCGTCTGCCAGCCCTGAGCCCCAGTGGGATCCGGGGACCATGACTGGGTGGCTGGCCCCTGTCAGGCTGTCTTCCCCAGCTCTTGCTCTGCCCCGATCGCCAGCCCCATCCATCCCCATTCCCATTGGGCTACCTCGCTCCCCTTGTGCTTTCCATGGCTCCCAAGCTGTGAGAAGGAGCGGGGGACACCCGGCCCCTCTCAGGGTCCCATAGAGGACAGCACAGCCACCTACAGCAAAAGCAGCAACCATCCTCTTCGGGTCAAGCAATCAAGGGCGGGGGAAACAGGAGGTGGCTCTGGTTCGAGAGCATGGGGGATCCCCGTGTCACCCCCTGCCCTGCTCCTGGCCTCCCTCCTGGGCCAGCCTTGGGGTAATGGGACACCCACTCCTCAAAGCCACCCAGAGCTGCTGCAGCCCTGGCTCCTGCCTGAGGATGCTCAGGAAGCCATGGCTCAGCGACATTTCACCGAGAACACTTCAGCACATCCCCGAAGCAGCATCCAGGTGGCTAAGTGGCTCTCTTAATGAGACCATCGGCCAGAGGGAGTGGGGGGAGGCTCTCAGCTGTGATTGCCCCCGCTTTGGAAGAAGAGGGAGAGCGATGCTTTCAGAAGGTGTATGAAATACATAAAAAACCCCTGCGTGAGACAGAGCCAAGGCGAAGGGATTGCTTTGCAGACACAGGTCACTTGAGAAGAGAGGGCTCCCCAGGGAGGAAGAGGAGAAGAGGAGCCTCAGGGGAGGGGGGAAAGAGCAAAAAGCGAAGGGAGGAGGCAAGGGAGAAAGAGAGAAAAGCAGGAGGGATCAGACCGAGCGGGTGCGCGCGAAATACCTAGTGTCATTTCCAAACGAAATGCTATAAGTGGAAGGCGACCCAAGGACAAACACACACACGTACACATACAGAAAAACGAAAGGTCAGAAAGCATTGTCCATTTGGGGCTGGCGCAGGAGCAGGGCCGTGAGGAAGCGGAGCCCCTCTCAAGGGGACTCACCCCATAATGGCACTGCTGGCTGAAGGAGCTCCTGCCTAGCTGGACCCCGAATCAGAGCCCAGAAGGAGCTCAGCAAGGGCAGACAGAGGTTTACCTGCTCGGATGAAAACCCTCTGCCTCCCACCTTCCTCACGGTCCAGCAGCTGGGAAGTGAGCACACAAGTGCTCGCCATCCCCTTAACGCTGCCCTCGCTGCCATGCCAGGGCAAGGAGCTCCCGCGTAGCGCAGCCCCACAAGAAGGTGCCCGTCAGGGGGGGACCAGCTGTCCCACAACTACCTACGTGGTGGGAGATGATTTCTTGGCCCATTCCCTGGTCCACAGGGAGAGCATCACTGTGCCAAGAGCCCACGGGCAATGCCAGCGCGAGCCCACACGCTCCTGCAGTGGGGGGCTGGATCCACGCTGGATCTGTCCCCCTGCAGCCCAGTGAGGACACGGTGCCACTGGAGGTACAGCTCTGCCCTCAGGCATCCCCAAGCAGCACCAGCCTCTAGCTGCTGTACGGAAGACAACCTCCCAGGCACAAAGCTACGGAGCCCACCAGGACTCAGGAGACGCCATCCCCTGTCTCCCAGGCACAGCCCCTTCTTCTTCCGCTGTGGGGCACGGTGCCGGGACACCCCCTCCTCTGGGGCCTCGGCGATGATCCCGTCCAGAGGCTGGTGACAGCACCCGGGCCTCTTGCCCATGCACCACATGCCAAGCTCACCCTGCAGCCCCAGCTGAACCCCCCCATCCCCAAAGAGCTGCTGCCCCCGTTATCCAGGGGTTTTAACAGTCCATGTCGTGTATGGGCGTGCACATCCACCATCACACCTGCACAGAGACGCACACCGCCCATACGCTGCACCTACGCCCGTGGGACTACCGTGCACGGGGTGGACAGTTGCTGCCTGTGCTGCTGCACCATCCCGTGGTGGTGCCATCGTCACCGGGTGTCCAGCAAGGGCTGGAGGTGCCCCAAAGCCCCTGCCGTGGTCCACACCAGCCCTGTGGCTACTCCAAGCGGCACCGGAGGCCAAGCTCGGGGGAGAGGCGATGGGGCGGGTGGCTCGCTCAGCGCTGGATGCCAGAGAGATGGGAGAACAGCGAAGTGAAAAAGCAAGAAGAAAACCCAAATCAGGCGATGGGGACGCAGGCGTGCGAGGGGGAGCGGCAGCCAGCGAGAGCGCGGCCCAAACAAACAGCAAAAGAGGCTGAGTGAGTGAGAGGTGCCAGGGCGGGAGGGAGGAGAGACGGGGCATGTGGAGGGAGGGGGGGCTGGATGTCCAAGTGCTGCCTCCGGCGGGAGAGAGCACGCCGAGGCGAGGGGGGAGAAAGAAGGGAGAGAGGAAGGGGGGATGGAAAAAAAAACAATGGAAACAAATAATACCTAGGCATATCCGAATCAAGAAACTGCCTGTGAAAACACAAAACAATCACATGGTTAGTGTGGGTTTGGATGGGCGGCAGCAGCGGAGAAAAGTGAGGGGCGACCCTGGGCACTGCCCCCCGTGCCTCCTCCCTGGGCGTTCGATGCAGAGATGGATGGGTGCCGGGGAGGGAGCCGTACCACTCCGCTGGTCTCCTCCAGAGCAGCTCCGGCGGATGGGGAAGGCTGCGGGGGGGATCCAGGGCTGCTCTGGGTGATGGAGGCTGCATGGCATAAGGCGGCGAAGCAGGGAGTGCAAACAGCCGGGGAGGACGGTGAAGCGGGCCCTGGCTCTGCCTGCTGCCCTCCCTCTGCCCATCCCTTGCAGGCTGCTGGGGCTGAAGCACGCGTGCCTGCAGGAGGGATGGAAGCGGGGACAGGTTGCATCGAGAGCCCCTCAGCATCCCATGGGAAACCAGTCGCTCTCTCCTCCCCCTGCCCGGCCCTGGGCAGGCTCGACAGGAAGGATACGGGATGGATATGGCGTACGCACTGTCCTGTGGCCCCGAATCAGGGCTGCCCTCGAGGCACAGACCCCCCGAGCGTGCAAGCGAGGCGGGCTCTTGCAAAACCTGAGCCCCTGTCTTCCCACTTCTCCCCACGCCCCGAGCATCCTGCCAGCCCAGGCTGTGTCCCTTTGCCCTGCAGGACCTGCAGGAGAAAGGCAGGAGCAGGAGGCATGTCCCCATGCCTCTCTGCACTAGAGATGCCGAAGATCCGATCGCTTTGCACTGCGGACCAACCGCCCAGATCAGGAGCTGACATAAAACAGCACAGGAGCCCGTGGGTGCCACAGCTACCGAGCTCCCAGCAGCCCAGCAAAAACCACCACAGCTCTGACAGGCCAAGGCCTCCTCGCCTGACCATCCTCGCTTGGTCTTGCTCTGTTGTCCCCAAGGCTGTGCCAAAGTCTCCTGGTCCAACACTCGCACGCATACCCGACCCCACAATTCAGCTCTGCTGCCGGGGTACCACATGCCTGCTGCTCCACCGTGCCCAGGAGCTGCCCCGGGAGCGCTGCAGGGTGGCACCTCCCATCCAGACCCCCATCTTCCACCTTGAAAACACCCTGCCTTGGGACAGGCCACCTTGGGGCAGCGGTGGTCCCAAAGAAAATGAGGGGAAAAGCGGTCCCCACTCCCCGCCGAGGTGTTCCTACGCTGGTAACTGCCACGCACACAGCCCAGGACTGGTCCCACTGCTCCCAGTGCTACCAACAACTGTGCCCGTCTTCTCGCAGCACCCCGCACACACGCATTCTGGCCAGGGACCCCCCAGTCCCCTCGAGTTTCACCAGCAGCCCTGGTGCAGAGGAGAGCTCTGCCCCCTGCACCCACCGCCCTCCCCTGACACCGCAGGACCCAGCCAGGGAGATCTCGGAGATAAAAACCTCCTGTCCTGCTGCGCCCATGCCTCTGCCAAACCCACGGGGGGGAACACAGCCACCCAGGACAGGAACGAAGGGGAAGACATCCTCAAAGTCACCCAGCAGCGATGGGGGGTGGCTTTGCTGCATCACCCCCACACAGACGGGGACCAGCCACAGGCACCAAGTGGCCTTTCCAGTGATCTTGCTGGGACATGGGACAAATAGCCCTTTGTGGCAGGTCTGCTCCAGCTGTGGGGCTGGTACATCCCCCCGGCACCGGCACCAACCGGCTCTCTGCGCCAGGGGGTCACAGCCACCACCGGAGAGCAGGACCCCTACCCAAATTCACCGTAGTGCCAAAGCCAAGACCCGTCCCAGGCCTCGGGGAGGAGAAGGAAGGGGGCTGGCAGCCCTGAACTCTGAGACCCTCTGCAGCTCCAGAAAAGCCCCCCCGCCCCCCCGAGGAAGCAATGGGTCAGCAGGAGCCGGCGAGGGGCCGAGAGCCCCCACAGGGGAGAGAGGGGCTCCCCACGTCCCCCCCAGTCCCTCACCACAGCAGGGGAACAACAAGAGAAGAAGCGGCACGCACCGGTCGTCCTGGGAGGGGTGGATGTACCCGGAGGAGAGGATGTTCAGGGACAGGATGTTGGGGTCGATGAGAGACTCGTCTGCTTCTGGGGTGTTCCGGATCCGACCTGCAAGCGCAGCACGGGAACACCACTCAGGCAACAGACGGTGGCCCTGTGAGGGTCCCTGCAAGGGGCAGGGGCAGCCCTCCTGCTTGTACCCCTCAGCAGCCCCCCCCCGTCACAGGCAGCAGCCACCCAGCACTCGGCCATTCAGTGCCAGAGGTCCTGGTCCAGCTCCTGGACATGGTGGCTGGGACCGAGGCATCCTGCCCACACAGCGTCCCGGTGTCACCTGCTGGGCACCTGCCCCTTTGCCATTGCAGGGTGGGAGGGGAGATGAGGCGTTAATCCCCGCATGGGAACATGGGCAAGAAACAACCTGAGAGGATGCTCAGGAGCTTGGCAGGCTGGGGGTTGCTCACAGTAGCAGCCTGGCTTGGCTTACCCACAACCAGCTCCCTCACTTCTTTCCAGCGGATGAGGCTGCCCGTTTCATGCACCAGGGTGACGGTGATTCTCCTCTGGATGCCCTGAGATCCGCGAGGCCAGAGGAGGGACAGTGGTTAACACAGCTCCTGTCAGGAGCCAGAGCCAGGACGGCATCTTGGGGAGGGAGTACCTGGTGGAGAAGGAAGGTCCCATGGCACGGCATGCCTCCACGGTGGTCCACGACGGCAGGGATGTAGCTGGAAGAGAGGATC
>Ga0065711_1009729_pt1 | contig 11661 bp, 4 predicted proteins | sample Hoacrofraction12_FD_59098 | JGI IMG/M metagenome (GOLD analysis project Ga0065711, IMG submission 59098) | Hoatzin crop microbial communities from Cojedes, Venezuela - Epithelial fraction 12 v2 (version 2) | ecosystem: Host-associated > Birds > Digestive system > Esophagus > Crop | place... | reverse complement strand
GGCGAACATCCGCCGCCAGCCCGAGGGAAGGGAGGCGGGACCCCGCAGCAGCGGGACGCGGCCGAGCCGGAGGGACGCCGCTTCCCCGCGCCATGCAGCACGGCCCGGCGCCCGCTGTGCTGGTCACCACCAGGTACCGGGAAGGGCAGGGAGCGGGCACCCCGCCGCCCGCCGCAACTTCGCCGGCAGTGAACGGACGGAGCCGCTCGGCGGGGCAGGGCCGCGGAGCCGTCCCGGAAGGGCCGGGAAGGGAAGCGAAGAGCCGGGAAGGGAAGGAGCGCGGCGGGCGGGGACCTCGGGGCGGGCGCTGAGCGGAGGCCGAGGGGCGGCGGGCGCTGAGGGGACGCTGAGGGCTGAGGCGAGGCCGCGGCGGGCGGCCGGTGCGTGGGTTTTCCCGCCCCGGGACGCTTCGCCTGGGTGCGGTTCCTCGAGTTTTTTGGCTTTTCACAGCCGGGAGAGACGGCTGCGGTCGTCTGGCCCGTCCTGCTGTAAGAACCGGCCTCTGGGTCCTTTCCTCCTGCGGTAGCTGAGGGTCTGTTCCCTTCCGCGGTGGCACTGCTGGGGACACACGTGCGCTCCCACCCTCCGTGAAGGCCTTTCTTTTCCTTGTCGGTATTTCGAGGTGGGTCAGCAGGAATTAAAATTCCTCCTGAAGCGTACGCGGGCGTCTTTGAGGCGTGGTGCTATCGGTGCCGTTGGGTTTCCCCGCCGCCGTGCCCTGCGCCCCGACCCTCGTGTGCACTGGGCCGTGGGGAGCTCGGCTGGCTGGAAGCTAGGCCGGGGATGGGCAAAAGAAGTTTATTCAGTTTCCCCACCTTCTTGAAACCATGCCCTAGGTGGGTGCAGAGGTGCCGTTTTTAGTTGAATTAGATATTTAAAACCTGCGTTTTCCTAGACAGGGCAAACGCACCCTCAAGAGAAATGCCTCAAGAAGAAAACACTTGTGGCAATCTTTACAGAGAAATGATAGAGGTATTTCTCTCTTTTTTTTTTACCCCTGCAAGATATTTGAGACCACATGAAAGCAGTTGCCTATCAGATGTGACAGGAGAAAGAGAAGTGTTGATTCAGCAAGGTCCCGACTCTCGTACCTACAGCCTAGGACATAAGTAGCAACTATTTAAATCACATTAACTTCGAAGGCATTATTTTAATCCTTAAATATTTGGCTGTATCAGGGCCTGACTTCCTTTGGAGCGATGGCCTTGAACCTTCAAATGTGTCTGACTTAACTCACGTGTTTTGTAGGACTGACTTTATATTAGGTTTAGCCTTGGAAGTGGAAATGTGAACACCTAGATTTATTTTACAGTCAAGAGACTTTACTGTTTGTGAATTGTTCCACTGATACTGGAATGCTGTCAGTGATAAAATTGGATGTATTTGTACAGGTCGGATTAAGGCTTTAGCAAGTGAATGTATTTTCTAGCTTGTGGGATAAGATAGCTGTGTAGCAGTGACCTTTTTCACCCTTTATATGTACTGGTGTTGGGAATAGGATTCCTAGTTGCTGTGGTAATACAAATAAATAATAACTTATATACTTGGAGTTAGACTCTACAGAGAAATAAAAACATTTGCTGGCTAGTTTGTGGCTGATATTTTGCTTTCAATTAATGAATAAACAGTTGTACAAGTCATTTCTGCTTTTACTGTGAGCTGAGTCGTCACAGTTTGGTCACCGTTGGGCAGAGGTTGCTGGAACCGGGTGCTGCTGGTAGGGCTGACTTTATCAGGGCGAAAAGTCCAGAGTCCGCTCTGCTGACCACACAGACACTGGAATAAAGTTTCTCTGGCCACAGCACTTACATCCCCTATTTTGCTTGCTTGCTTGCAATGGCTGCTTTCCCCCCTCTCCCATCTTGGCCTTTCAGCGCAGGAAGCAGATTAATTAAAGTACAAAGCCTTTACATTACAGCAAATCAAAAGGCAGAGTTAAAAAACGTGGCTCTTCCGTGAACTGTGGAAACGGCTCTGTTCAGCTGACCTTTATGTAGTCTCCCCTTCCTCTGTCCCACGCTGATCCTGGGTGATCCTAGGTGATCTGATTGTGTAAACATAGCGTTACTGGCATGAATGGTTGTCCTGTGTTCAGGTGAAGTGAGTCGTGTTAACCCTGTGCCCAAGCCTCCCGTTAACCGGCTTCATTGTAGACAAAAGCGTAACTTAGAGATACACGAGCTAGATTTAAGTGAAGAGTAGAAGCAATAAACCTGCATGTGCAATTTAAACAGCCAGCTTTCTTCTCGTTCTTTTTTAAAGCTGCTAGTGTAAAAATAATCGTGTTTGATGTGGAAAAATGCAATGAAACTGTATTCTGTCTTGGGATTTGTAGGTGCTGCTTCTGTTTGAATAACAAAAACAGCATCAAATGAATTAAAACATAGGAGGCTGCTTATTTTGAAACCAAGGCATTACAAGAGCTACTGTACGCTTTGGATATTATGCCATGTCTATCTCAGCTTCCCTGCTGATTTCTGTTTGTTTAGAATCATTTTTATATTTAAAAAACACACAATCCTGTTGCTATGGAAGAGATAATAGTGGCAGGTTTGTGTAAGAGATGATAATGAAACTGATCTCAAGGTGTAAAGCAAACAAAAAAATTGCAGCTATTCCCTCTCCCTCTAATCACTTTCCATTACAGTCATTTTAACTGAGACTTTTAACAACTTTAAAATAAAAACCCTGGGTGCAGGCAAGGTACTTACTAACTTCATGACATTTTTAGAACTCTTTGATGCAGCAGCTCTTACAGTGAAGTTGTTGTTGTGTCATCTCAGTATATCTGTATGTGGTTGATGTTTTAAGCTAAATAAGGCCATTCAGGAAGGATGGTTTACTGGTGGTTTTTGTTTACATCAGGGGTGAAAACCAGGTTATTTTGTCGTTTAGACTCTGTCTGTGGCTGTGTTAACAGAAATAAGTCGCTCCAGAGTAGCAGCCGACAGACCTGTTCGCTGTCACAGCTGCAGTCACAACTTTTGAGTGACTACATATCTGGACGGCGTTTCCTCTGCTGCAGGTATATCCTAAAAAACCCGGATCCAGCTGATTTTACTGGCAGGTGTCCTCTGAGTCAGCATTTTGGCTGTCACTGCAGGAGACAACGCTCCAGATAATGACTGACTTAGGGGTTTGACAGACTGCTATGTGAAAGCCAGGCATCTATATATTTATACATAAACGCTGTTGATTCTGTGTTTGCAGCCCAACAACGTGTAACTGAGAACAAAATTTTGTCTGTTAGTGTAAAGTCAAATCCTTGACTGGCAGAAAATGAGAACAAAATTGGAGCAAACAGAATGGTGTTTAGGTACCTAGTATAAAGTCTTGGTGACAGTAGAGCTGTTGTTAAAGTCCTAATGTTTTAAACACGGCTTGCAAAGAGGACCGGGTACAAAATTGGGCCTGTGCCCTTGTTTGTTGCTATCCGATTTTACAGAGAACTCTTGAGATACTCTCTTTAAAAAGCTTTTAATTCCACTTTGCCTTGGAGATTCAGAGGTTGCCTTCTTGGGAAAACTCCAGTTTCAAAAGAACTGGTCAAGTTTTGACATGATGAGAGGAGTCTTTTGAAACTTTGTTTGAAACTAGATTGTTTAAACCTCTTTAAAGTGTATTTGAAGTTTGTATACTTCATGTATCCTTAGGTGAAAGGGCACCTGCATTAATGAGCCTAAACTTCCTAAAGAAAGAATCCCACAAGACACCTCTGCAATCCACAGGAAGTCCAGGGAAGATGTGACTTGACATTCCTCAGGCAGCTAAGGTTTAAAAAAAAAGCAAAAAAAATGTTTAATGAAAAGAAAACTTGTTTTTTTTAAATAGTCCCTTCTGATTTCATTAAAAAATACATAGGAAGGACACAGTCGGAGATGTGTTCAGAGAGTATTCAGTGCTCTGGATGATCAGCTTCTTTCTGATGCTGGCAGAGTACTTGGTTCCAGCGACAGCAGCAATGAAGGTGCTGTGGCTTGGCATGGGGTGACTTTGAGGACAGGATCACTGATCAGTTGTGGTCTCCAGTCTATCGAAACAGACTGTTTCATTAAATGTACCATTCTGTTGTGCCCCCAACAGCTGCTGCTCAGTCTTACGTTTGATGCATGAGCACTGCAAGATGATCCTGACATTCCTCTTGCAAAAATGGCATAATTCCTTGGGTGGGAATCCAGGGGGAAGGTGATGCCATGGTTCAGTGGACCTGGAGCTGGCAGGAGAAGAAAATGCATCGAGTAAACTGCAGCAGCAGCTGCCTTGTGTTTTCCTCCGAGAGGAGCTGTGGGCGGTGCTGACTGTTGGCAGCTCTCAGAGGTTAACGCTGTGATTCTTTGTCTACTTTAACTGGTTATGAAAGGACAGGGGGTTTTGTTTCCAGTGGGATTTTCTGTGGGGAAGCTGCGATAGTTTAGCTAGTGTACCCTTTCTGCTGTTTGGTAACAAGACTGTCAGTCAGACAGTCAAGACCAGAAGGCAGCTTCAAGAGATCATGAACTCCTTTAACTTGCTTAGTGCTGATAGGTGTTTGTCTAATTTTCCTGTGGCCCTCCACAGAAGAAAACTGTGTGGTTGGCCCAGCAGTCTGCTCCAGCAACTTCTCTTCGTGTTTCAGGCTTTGATCTAGTTCCCTGGTTGGCTCTTACAAACCTCAGGTTGTCCCTGCACTCAAGCAAGCTTCTTCCTTTTGTGGCTGCTTTCAGCTGTTGTCTCTGCCATTCCTGGGGATGTCCTAAAACAAAGGAGAGGTGGATAGGGCTTGGCGTGAATTGTAGTGAACAGACCTTTGCTTCAAAACAAGCTGTGAACAGAGATCGTGAGATCTCCTCATCTGTCCCGCTGGGTAGGACAACACTTTCAGCTCCTGTGAGCCAAGTCCTGTTCTGAATGAACCCCATCTTCTGTTCCCAGAAATGCTATGTTGCTGTCATTTTGTCTGCAGTGGCCAGTGGCAGGTGCTTTGGGACAGAATATAAGAAGCAGGCCATGTCCAAATTTGTGTTGCTGCAGAGCAGGGGCAGCAGTGGGGTAGGGTCTGTCTCGTGTCCTCTTGAAATGGGAGTCTTTCCACTGACTGTCTTGAGCTTTGAGTTGGATCCTTGGAGAGGCCCAGTTAAAAGTCTTTTTGCCAATGCCTGAACGCTGTATGTATTTTCTTCCCCAGGCAAATTCAGAATATGCACACAGGGCTGGATTTGTCAGTGCCGGAATACCAGGAAATCCGTGGGAAGATGATGTCTGGACACGTAGAGTATCACATTGTCGTCGTTACCCGACTGGCTGCCTTCAAATCAGCAAAGCACAAGCCTGAAGATGTAGTTCAATTTATGGTAAGTGTTTAATCAGTGCTGTGTTAGTGATCACTTTCTTAATCAGCTTTGGTTATTTTGGTCCTGATGTGGCAGATACTTTGTCATCACAGCCTCCCTGGATTAAGGTCCTTGGCAGGACAGCACAGTCTGTACCACTTCTGCAATAGGAGTATTATACATATATTAACTGAACTTCTTATTCCAGGAGTCAAAGCAACAATGACTGACTGTTGTTGCCTTTAAGGCATTTCATATTATGGGTCAATAAATAGAAACCAATTAAGCTTTTTAGTCTTGCTACAAAATTAGTTTCTCTGATACACGTACCAGCACTGGGACTTCATACGTAAACATGAAATAAATATGTAGTAGTTACTTGAATGGAGAGAGAATCATGTGGGGCAAGAAGAGGAGTTAACCTTGCAGTAGGTTAGCCTTGACCTATTAACCTTTGTCTTTTAGCCTTGACATGTTTTTTAAAATCCTTAGCAAGAGAGTTTTACAAGCGAGTGTCCATATAAAATGTTACTGAGTTGGATTGTCTTTTTCATAACCTGCAGAGTAAAGGTTTGAACACGTAGCACATGAGATTAATTTCACCTGGTTGTCTGTAGCATGTGCACGTGCACTTGAGCTGTCTCACTTGGGATGGTGTGTTGAGTTGGTGGAAAAAGGTGCATTTAGGGTAGGTGCATTTCATTTGATCTGCTTTCACTGTCTGCTGAACCACTCCCAAGAAGTATGCTGTTCTGTCCACTAACTATAAAGAGACTCTAAGGGGATGTACCTTGTTGCATGCTGTGAACAGTTGCTCTGTTCAGATGTTTTGGGGATAACTGTAATGTCAGAGTGATGTGAGTCTGTGGTTACCTGGTAGACCATTAACCCTGGTGTCACTCACACTCCATAGAAGATAGCTGATAAACGGATGTTTACACAGTCTGATTTGCAGATGAAGCCACATCTGTCAACACTGGGAAGAGGTGGTGGAGAGGAGATTTCATACATTTATTGAACTCCTTGTGCTATATGTAATTTTACAGTAAAAGCAGTAATGCTGGCATAGGAGTCGGTTCTGTTCTCCCTCCTTGTCCCTGACTGCTGGTTCTCACTCCTGCAACGTTTCTTTCTGTGTGCCGGTGTTGTGTGGCTATTCTGTAATGTCAGCTGAGGAACTGGTCCTGGCTAAAAATGTGTATTTGGGGGTTTGTTATTTAGTAGTAATTTACACCTGTTTCTTGAGCTTGCGAGTTGCACGGCCCTGTTGAAGTTTGTTTTAGGACAGGAGAAGAGCAGACATGGGCGGGTAAGAGAAGAGGATGTGGAATCACATTTTCTTCTGCAACAATGCCTGTTTGTATTATGTAATATTTACATGCAGCTCTGCAAGAAAGAACCTTGACTAAACTCAAGGTGTTAAACTGGGCTATTGTCATCTAACATTTTGCTTCACATAAGAAAAAAGTAGATAAAATCAATTTGTCCATAGAGAGGAGAAACAGTCTCCCTACTGTGACCCCCCTTCTTGCTGAGATTGTCTGTTCCCATCTCTGCTCTCTCTAGGAGGATTTTCAGCATTTAGTTGCTCTTCTCAAGTGAAATGAACCTTTTTGATTTCTTCTCTGTTCAGACCACCTGACATTTCATTCTTCTTGAAGAGGAAAATTGGTATAGTCTGACGGGAATAACATTTATCTCATCAGATACATTTTTTTCAGCTGACTAAGTCTGATATATTATATAGTTTGGTGTATGAGAGTAGTTCAAAACCACTGGGAGGGTGGAGGATGGATGCTTTGCATCGATTCGTTCCTATGAATCTTTTCTGAGTGTATTGCTGGAAGGAACAGAGGGATTCACCTGTCCTAACTTATGTTTCTGTAAATTGGATATTTTAATCTGAGTCTGTCCCTGCTTTTATGGTCAATGGGGAGAAGGGGAATGAGTTGACTCATCCTCTGGGAATGCCTCTCTTCTTTGATGGTAAAGGGAAACCATTCTACATTTTAGACAGCTGGGACGGGGGACTCCAACTCCAGGCTAAAACGCTCAAGTCTCAATTGAGTGTCACACAACTCGCTGTCCATAGCACCAGCGGTGCCCTGGGGTTTTGCACCTAGCCTTCAGAATGTTGTGGGTCTCCCATAGGTCCTGTGTGGTATTTGCCTAGGTTATACTAGGTGTCTGCACAGGGCTGGCAGATGTGACACAGGACATGAAGGGCTTGGCACTGCCCTGGAGCAGAGTGCAGTGAGATGCAGTACACCATCCAAGGTACCACTAGCCGCCTGTGTGCAGGTGAGTTGAGTTTCGGTCACATCTTGCTGAAATGTGGTGACCGTGTCTGGCTGTTAAGAGAGCTGAGACACCTCCTGTGTGTTGGCAGTTGTCTTAACCTGGAGGCAAATCCCAACGCCGTGGCTGCCGAGTGGGGTGAGTTGCACCAGTAGTGTCTGCGTAGTGCCCTCTTCTGCTGGATGTTGTACCCACACAGACAAGAACCGCAGCCCTGCTCCACACAGTTTGCAGGTGAAGCGTAAGAGAGCCAGGTGACTGGGGAACAGCAGAGAAGAATGAGGTTACCTCGGGCAGAAGGTCAAACACATCAAGTCCCTATAGGAAGGGGGAATCACATGGGATGTCTGAAGGAGGAAAGTGAAACAACTGTGTGCCTGTTCTGCCTTCCCAAGTATGTGAGCAGGATAGGAGAGAGAACTTATTTTTGCTGTTGTTGAATTTATCAATTTTGCGAGGCTGGAGGAAGGAGCCAGTGTCACAGTGCTGAGATGACAGGTTAGAGAAGATGGGTAGGCATAGTAGGATTTTCATTGGCTCTGGATACGTTAATCTAATTTTGGCTACCTCAGGAGCAAGGTCTGTGTTTTGACACCCTTTGTCTTTCTTTTTCTTCCTCCTCCTTCCCCTCTTTCTCTTCCTGAAATGTTAGCTAAATTGATTTTCATTGTCTAGCTGTTCTTCCTCCTGCTTCCATCGAAGTGACTGCTCTCCGCACTCTTCTGCCCTAGGTGGCAGCAGCGAAGCTGGCTTTCTGTGCCTTAGGCTGTGAGAATTGCAGGCTGCACGGCGATTGAGCAGCGTTTATTGCTCAAATAGCTTCCCTGTATACCCTGGAAAAAGGTGGTGAGCAGGACAGAAGCGTCCCCTAAGCCAACTGTGAACTCTGGGCTGCGATTTGGACCGCGCTGGATCAAGATATATTAAAGGCCTATGACCAAAACCAGATGAACAGCAAAAAGAGGTTTCAGATCTGATCTGTGGAGGTAATAGCCATTACTGTGTGTCTAAGCAATCCAGAGTTCCCTGTTCCCCAGCCTTAACGGCACTATGGAAAATCAGTGTCATAGTGTTTATAACTTTGTTTGTGAGGCGTTAACATAAGAAGAAATTCACTTTTGTGATGACTTTGAGATCTAAATTCTTAGAAACCAGAGGGATTTTTTAATTCAAAAAATGCCATTTGTAAAGTAGGATAAATGGGTTGTAGAACTGCTTAACCTTGACTTTATATTTGGTAACTGAAGGAAAACTCAGCTCCATTTTTTCGAAGGTCAGAATACTTTTGCCCCATTGAAAGAGTGAAATTGCTTTTATCTTTGTTATTGCATCAGAGGTACTGCTGCAAAGGTGATATTTAATTATCATCTGTAGAACTGCCATTTTCTGTGAGAAGAAGGAAAGGCTTGATTTATCTTAAATGCATTTCTTCTAGCCACACCTTACTTTTTTTTGCAATTAACTTCTCTCTTCCCAACATTGTTAAAAACCCACCCAGCCTATGGCACCTTCTCTTTCTTTCTGTGCCCAGTTTAACTGCTGCTTTTTTACAAGTTACTTTTGTTAGCCCAGTTTGTTCTTTTTCAAAGCTGAACAAATAACTACTGGTGTTTGACAGGCACTGCACATTTTTGGGAGGAATTTACTACAGAACTGTCTTCCTCTCATAAAATGAGGGAGTGTAAGTACGTGGGTGTGTATTCATCTATGTTTTCATCATTGCCTGTTTGCATATGTTGGCTGCCTTTCTGTGGACCTCAAAATCTGTGCGTTGGAGTTGCTATTTCCTGACCATACAGGTGTGCTGTGAAGATAAATTCCTTTGCATTATAACCTCTGTGATGTGAGCGGGGGGGAAAAAATCGCTGCTCAGTGTAGCAATAGGTTCAGGAGCCGTTAAGAATTCATGTTGATTAAATAGAAATATTAGAGTGCTTGCTCTTCTGCTGGGCAAAACAGGTGGAGAGAACAGCATGTGATCGTGTAATTAAAATCTACCATAATGCATACCCACGAGGTCACTGAGCAGCGTTAATTCTGGTACAGCTTGAATTGGAAGTCTGGGAGTGAAAGCTTGGTTTGTGCTGTCTGTGAGAAGGGATGCTTTTGATTCCTGAATCCAGAGCTGGTGGCTGTATAAAGGACAGTGCTGCTGTACCTCCATTTTGTGGCAGTGTTAAAAAGTGGGCTTTGCAAAAAGAAAGTCACAGTAGCCAGAAGCATTTCATCTAATATTGCAAAATCAAGAGCGCTCTTCACTAGTTTGCATTGGCTGGCCAGAGGGCTGGAGTTAGCTCTGAGGCCCCTGTTTTCTTGGAATCCTTGCAGTCAATATAAAGCATATGAAGACAAGTTTGAGGTCAGAAATGGGACATGGAAAGGAGCCTAGGGAAAGGAGGCATTAAATCCCATTAATACTGAGTGGGATCAAATTCTCCTACGCACATCTGAGAGTCCCAGGCTCGTAACCTACAGGCATTCTGGTGTGTGTACTTTCATGCATGAGGTTCTGCTGAAGAAGGGGGCAAGGCACATGTATGAGATTTGAGGGATTAACAGCAAACTTCAGGCTGTCACTTTGAACTTCCCAGTGGTTTTATTAACCTTCTAGCTATATTTGATCACATTCGACTTATTTGTTCCTGGTGCAAAAATATTCAAACTCATCCCTGTCTCTCTTTCAGTTCTATGCTGGATGTTAATTGTTACAGGCAAATAGGGTCTTGACCTAGCAAATACGTGCATGCTTTGCCGTATTTGCATGATTAACTCTTTTGAAGTGAAGCGGATTGAGCCTTTGATATTGTGACTTGACAGAACTCCTTGAAGTGCATGTGCTCAGGCTGACTTACAGGTGGTGGGGGTTTAGCTCAGCAGTATGCATGGAGTTCAGTTAGAGGCATGGAGGGGGAGAGGATAATTGCAAGATCAATACCTAAAGGAATTACAGGCAGCAGAAGAAAAGTAATTGAATATTAATCAAATGGGACTTTGTATACTTAATAGGAGTGATAATATATACTTCAAAGCAGCTGTGGTTTGTTTTTTCTTAACATGACACTTTGGGCCATAGGATCCATAGACTATTTTCAAAGAGCTGTGAGTGGTAACCAGGAAAAGCAAGATTTAATTTTGTTACATGCCCTTCTCCTGGAAAATTGTCACAGGACGCCAAATTAAAAGGGTCCAAAACTGTCACGACAGAGCAGTGCTTCCAGGCTGGGAAGGTGTGAGAATGCTCTGGGTGACATATGGGACTTGACCTGAGTATATAGGCTCTGCGAGACCTGACTGGCACTGTGTAAGGCTCCTGCGTTGCCTGTGCTGCTGCATCCAACTCTGGGGTCCCCAGGACAAAAAAGACATGGACCTGTTGGAGTTGGTCCAGATGAGGGGCACAAAAATGATCAGAGGGCTGGAGCACCGCTCCTGTGAAGAAAGTCTGAGAGAGTTGGGATTGTTCAGCCTGGAGAAGTCTCTGGGGAGACCTTATAGCTGCCTTTCACTATAAAAAGGGAGCTTACAAAAAAAGTAGGGAGAGACTTTTTACCAGAGCCTGTAGTGACAAGACAAGGGGCAATGGTTTTAAACTGGAAGAGGGTAGGTTTAGACTGAACATAAGGAAGAAACTTTTATGAGAATGGTGAGACAGTGGAACAGGTTGCCCAGAGAACTTGCGGATGCCTGGCATTGGAAGTGTTCAAGGGCAGGTTGGATGGGGCTTTGAGCAAGCTGGGCTAGTGGAAGGTGTCTCAGCCCATGGCAGGGGGCTTGGACTAGTTGACCTTTAAAGATGTGGCCAGCAGGTCGAGGGAGGTTCTCCTTCCTCTCTACACTGCCCTAGTGAGGCCTCATCTGGAGTACTGTGTCCAGTTCTGGGCTCCCCAGTTCAAGAAAGGTGAAGAGCTACTGGAGAGAGTCCAGTGGAGGACTACGAGGACGGTGAGGGGACTGGAGCATCTCTCCTATGAGGAAAGGCTGAGGGAGCTGGGCTTGTTCAGCCTGAAGAAGAGAAGGCTGCGAGGGGACCTTATAAATGCTTACAAATATCTGA
>Ga0065711_1048718_pt1 | contig 11662 bp, 9 predicted proteins | sample Hoacrofraction12_FD_59098 | JGI IMG/M metagenome (GOLD analysis project Ga0065711, IMG submission 59098) | Hoatzin crop microbial communities from Cojedes, Venezuela - Epithelial fraction 12 v2 (version 2) | ecosystem: Host-associated > Birds > Digestive system > Esophagus > Crop | place... | reverse complement strand
ACCGGGGGGCCGGGCGGGAGGAAAGGCCCCGGGGCTGCTCCGTCGCTCGGCGCCGCGGGTGGAAGGAAACGAAGCCCCCGGGCGCCGGGATGCTTTTCCCGGGCAGCAGCTGGCGGCTGCCACGTCTACCCCTGAGCCCGCGGTGCGTTGATAAAGGGCGGTGGAGCCGGCGCCCCGGGCACCGCACCGCCCCCGGGCACCGCGCCGCGGGGCTCGGTGTCCCCGACCCCTCGGGGGGCCGCAGCAGCCTGGCTGGGCCTGGTGCGGTGAGTGGGCCCCGACGGCGCTTCCCGTCAGCGCGTGGGGCTCCGGGCTGGGCACCCACACTCAGCTCCTCTCCCGTGACCTCCGTCTCCCGCTCGGCACGCTCCAGTGGAGCGCTGGGGTCGTTCGGGAGGAGGAATGTGGGAAACACCCAGGGGCGGCAGCCCCCGAGATGCCTCTCATGAACAGAAAACGACGACAACGAAGGCTCGGTGGCCGTTTTCCCCTTACTGTGTTTTCACAGCAAAGGGTAGATTGGCCACGAGCAAAGCCCCATCACCCGAGGAGCTTTCGGCTCGCTGCCCGACAGACACGCCGACCTCTGTGCTCAGGTGCCATCTTCCACCTGGCCGCTGCTCCACAGAGCTGAGGGGAACGGGAAAGGGGAGACCCCTTTTTCTGGACAGATTCCACAAGCAGCCCGTAAGCCAGAAAGATTTTTTTCCAGCCTTTACAAAAGCTCTTCCCGGGGAAGGAGGGATCTGACCTCTGCCCAGACAACAGTGCACGAGAGCTAAAATGGCAAGCTGTGAAAGTGCGGCGTGTGACGGCGGGAGCCTTTGTACTCACATGAACGTCTCCTGGTCATAAACCCGCAGGCTGTAGTTGGTGACGGGGGCATCTCGGCAGGGTCTTCCCCCGCACGGTGCTCCGACAGCGCTCCCGTTGCCCTGCCCCAGGGCTCTGCCGGGGTGTCCCCTCGCTCGGGCCGGTCCGAAGGAGTGCCCGGGCACCAGGCTCGCTCGCTGGTTCTGACGTCACGATCAAGTCAGTCTTATTACTCCTGAGCTCAGCAGATCCTTCTCAGATCTGGACTGAGCTGTATTCCCGAGCTTTTCAATCACAGCCTTTGATTCCCTAGCAGAAGGGCCTCCACCACCTCTCACTCCTGGGTGCCACAGAGAGTCAGGATTCTCCAGTCTTCCCCTTCCCAAGGGTCTTTCTCTTCAGTTACCTCTGTCTTGCTTTAACTCTTTGCGTGGCGGCTTCGGAGCCCTGAGCAGGAGCACGAGTCACTTCAGGCTTTGTCCTAAAAGGCCGCCTCTTCAGCAGTGTTCTGTGCCCGTCTGCCGTTAGACGAGCCCTGCCCCGTCACCGGGGATCTGACCGCAAAGCAGCAGTAAGCCGAGCCCAGATCACCTGAAGGGCTAGCTCTGGGAAGCGCAGGTGGTACTTGGACATCTCAAACTCTGTGATCTCGGGATTCCTTGAAACATTTTTTTTCTGTAGTCCGTTTTGTAAACTCGTCTCAGTTCTTTGCGTGCCCCGACCTTCGTGTGTCAGCAGCTGAGACCGTGAGCCGTAACTGGAAGCTGTCAGGAACCTGGCGTGGACCATCGTGGGCATTTCTGTTTCTGAAGTGTAGAATGAAAAGGAAATAGCTGGCCGTAATTCAGCGACTGTAACTGGACTGCAACCCAAACATGTAAAGCTGGTGATTCCCGGAGACCCCAGAAGCCGGGTCCTTTCTGCAAGGCATGAGCACAGAGGGTGAGCTCGAGGCACGCGTGCTCTGCCAGCCGTCTCTGGGCCTCTGAAGGCACGGCAGCGGGTCTGTACTTCCACGTGCCAGCAGCCACACTGCTGGTGGTGTAAAAGCAGGCAGCACTCCCACCGACAGCTTCTCCCCGAGGGAAAAATCTGGATGTTCGTAGGCTGAATGCAAGGATCTCTGGTGACAGAGCAGAAAATTTCTACTCTCTGCCACTAACACATCAACCTCATTGGATTCTAAGGCTTTAGTGTCAAATCTGTGACGGAGATTACTTGCTCTTTCACTCGTGAATGTTACATGCGTAACTCCTCTCCAGAAGTGTATTTAGAACAATAGATCACCCCAGAGAGACGTAATTCACTTGGGAATGCTGACATCACAAATCTCTAGGTGCAGCTCAGATGATTTACAACTAGCCTCTTTATATAACAAAGGCCCGTTAATTATTTAAAATTTTCACAGAAAAAATAGATGATATTATGGATGGCAATTCTCAATTACAGATGAAGCTTCACCCAACCGTGCCAGACAGGATGCGGCGCTCCCTGGTAGGTAGGTACCGAAGGGCGTAGCGAGAGGAGTTCCCGTGCCGGCGCAGGCATCTGGCCCCTGACAGCGACGTGAGGCTGGAGATCGTTGTGAACCATCAGCAGCGGCCCCAACCAAGTGTGCAGCGCTGTGCCAAAGAGTCCGGAGTCCAGCGGGTGCTTCGCTTAGGGCCTGGGCTGAGGAGTGATATCCCTCCTAACTCCTTTCACCTCAGCAGCACCACGCCAGAGCTGCTCCTGGTCACGGAAACGCCTCATCCTTCTCTAAAGCTCTCTGTCCGCTTCCTCAGCAGCATCCTCCGGCACCAATGCACCCTGGGCTGACGATACAGATTACGAAAAAAATTTCAGCCCTTTAATGTATGCATGCACTTGCCCCCCGTTCTTTTACTCATACTAAAGAGCTGAATAATAACGCCAATACGTACTTCTCTGTAGAAAAAAGGAGAATACTTTATCTGCTTTCCTGCATGAACCCACAGTCTATTGGCTTTTAATTCCCTCATCTGGCAAATAAAAGTCATCAAAATACCTGAGCACGCACCCATTTTTAGCCTCCAGTCAGTTCTCTCTGGAGCACAGTGAAGCAAGAATACGTCTACTAACAAGTTTTTTCCCGTGCATCGTGAAATTCACAATGGCATTATCCTAACAGTCCAAGATGCAAGAGAAAAGGATAATATTGGCCTGAAGAGACACAACAGATTTTCCAGAGAGGAAGATGAGCTCGAGATGCTTTCTACACAGCTCTTTGCTGGGCACATGCATGGAAGTTGTTTCAGGCTGTTCAAACACGAACCAGCTCCAGCTCAAGAGCTGTGCTGCCCCACTGAGTGTGAGCCCTGCTGAACAACAGGCTTCAAGCCCACGCGCTGCTTTTTTGTTCGAGTACCACCTGGCTGCTTCAACCTGGCTGTGCGGCTTCGCCGTTGATGGGTGGTGTCCATCACGTTCAGAGCCGTGGGCAAAATGAATTGACATCTCTCTTCAACACATGTGTTCTCCAGCGTACATCAAACTGCAGGGACAGGGAGAAGAAAATTCTTGTAAAATATGTAACTGTTCCGTAAGATCCAGAGCAGCCCCAGCACGCTCCTGCGTATAAATACCAGATAGGCAGCAGTACAAGGCAATGCCTTAATTCCTGTATCACTAATTTTTAGCTTTTTGCTTCGAGAAGCATTCCCTTACTTAGTTTTAGAAGGTCCCCAACTTGATCCTGACTAAACATCAAAGTGAACCTTTGACGTATGTAGTATTATCTGATGAGATTTTGATTCATTCACTAACAAATAAGATGTGGTCTCACGATGCTTTGCAGATACTCTGCTTTGCATTCAGAGATTGCCAGACAACACCAATTACTGTGCTTTCACCCTCTGTGGCAGCCTCTCTCCCATTTACTGCCTGGTCTATTTAGGTTGCCGTTTTGTGGGGATCCGGGGTCGGCACACCACGTGCTGCTACACTGTGAAGAGAAAAGGGGCCGCTGCAGATAGGTATGATAACATCACTCCCAGCAGAAAGCCTTATACCTCAACACACCCGTGCTAAGCCTGATGTAAGGCAGTGAAAGCAGCAGTCGGGAATCTAAATTTTGCTCAGGAAATTGTTATAGTGAATGTGTCCTTTTTTCCCCTTGGTATTACAGTGTAAATGCTCAAACATCCCCCAAGTACAACAGGAATATCCTTCTGCTTCTGAATGCCAAGTGACAGAGCACATTTCATAAAAAATGTCTTTTAGTGAGAAGGATCAGAACTATCTGCTTCTGGACTGAATTAGCAGGGCACGTTCTCGCAATCCAGCAGTCCATTGTTGGATGACAGACAGTCTGCAGAGCAGACACAACATTAACTGCATTTTATGTTTTTACCAGGCACCAATGTATGTCATGGAAAATGAAGGTAACAATAAGCTGGCAAAGAGGCAAACTTCCCTCTTTGGGTTCAGTATGTTCTTAAAACGCTGCTGATGGAACTCACTCTATCCCAGTGTCTACCAGCCCTCTTCCAAACCCCACGCAGGTAGTTTGAATCTCTTCCTCAGAACGTGTGTGAAGGATTAAGAGGAATGAGATCAGCAATGCTCATTTACCAAGCAGCACACTTGCTCCCTGTCTCTTTCAATCACTTTTTTCTGTATACTCTGAACAGAGGTTTTGTAAATATACGTTGCACCATAAACATTTGCTTATATCAGGTATACAACTTTGTTTCATTTTTAGCTCAGATTGAAATATAACACCGTCCTCTAACTTTTGTACTAGTATTGGTCTTCTCCCTTCTCAGACAAGTTTTCTGTTTCCCACAATGAACCGGTGACACTTGACATCACGGTCTATGAGCTATGAACTCCTCCAGTGGGAGAAAGCTTGTTGGCCCATTGTGCTTGAAGTGAATTATTTCCAGTTACAATTATTATAATAATTACAATTAAAATAAACTTTTTCTTTAGCTTTTAGGTTTTTTGTTAATGAGAAAACAGGTGAGGTTCATGATACATTCTGCGATTTTCAAATTGTGGTATCGGATTTAATGAAGCGACCAGATTTTACTTTTCAATCACTTCAGCTCTGCATTTTATTGCTGCTTGTTTCTACAGTTCCATTTTTATGGGCACAGGGATGGAATTCATCCGACCTAGTCACTCCGGGATCCTTTTATCCCCAACAGAGGGAAAAAGGAGCTTTTGAAAGCAATTCAACTCATCATCCTGAAGCAGACATCTGAAAAAAGTCAAATGAATGTTACCATGAAAGCGCCTCTTTCTGTCTCTTGGCTGTGAGGAAGCCCAAGGCAATGAGCTCCGATAAAGGCATCCGCATCGCAGGTGGGCACGGCTTGTCCTTCACAGGCAGCCTACATTCACCTGACCCAATTTTCATAATTTTTTAGAACTAAATGCAACAGTTTAAGAACGCATTTTGACGTGTTGAGATTTGAGTATGGAGTATGGGGTATTTTAACACAGCTTCTCAACAAGCAGAACAACAACCCACCTAGTACCCGAACCAGAGTTCACGCAGGGAAAACCAGAGGCAGAGTGTCAACCCCTTTACTACTGCCAGTGCCTGCCGGACCACATTCGCTTCTTGTTGTTCAGATCGTGTCGCAGTAGCGGGCACCGAGGAAGTGCTCTTGGGAGAAAACCCTTCCCTCGGAACGCAGCGGTTGCCAAAACTGCTTGGCCACAGCTCAGCCAAACACGTACGTGCTTTGCTAAACAGAAAGGGACGGAAGCATCTGCTTAAGATGAAGCGCTTGCTGTATTTCTTTGCTCCGTCAGGGCCCCTAAGATTAACTCCTGTATTTTTTTACATTAACTTGGAAATATTTCACAAACTATTCTGTACCAATTGCACATTAAAAGAAGTTAAAACAACACATCTCCTATTAGTAATCCAATCAGGTTCACTATAACGAACAACATGAACTAAAAAGATGTTCCAAGCTCTGCCAGTTTTCTTGTGCTGCCAATAGACATAGAAAACATATGTTAGCACCAGAGCAAATCCTTAATGTCAACACCAGTGTCATATGGAAAATAATTCCTTAGACTTCCAAATTTCAAGAGGCTACTTTACTGTCAGAGCTTGCGCTGAAGCCTTTCTCAGCAGAAGTAACCCAAGTGCGAATGCAGAGCTCGTTTCCTCCGTCTTGCACGTCCGGAGTGTGTGTGACACTGTGTTGGCAGGCACTGAACGCTGCAGCACGCTACGTAAAACCCAGCAGGGAAATACAAGTAGCCACAGAACAGTTTGTCTCCGTGCATTTCCTGGCTGCCCTGCTCCTCGTGTCTGCTCTCACACAGCAGCTCCTCTGCGGACAGGGCCACTGTGCTCGGCCCAGCCACAGCCCCACACGGGTGGCACCACCTGCCCCTGCCGTGGCCCGTCCTTCACTTTTCAGCATTTTCATAAGAACGCGTGGAAGGAAAGCCAAGCATCACGGCTTGGATTTGCAGGCGATGTCTGTGTACAGCCCATACTGGGCTCTCCAGCTGAGGTACTGCAGCCAGTCCAGCTGAGGCTGCGCAGATGATACGGGGCTGGAGCACACGGGGGAGATGAGACGATATGGGGCTGGAGCACACGAGGAGATGAGATGAGATGCTACAGGGCTGGAGCACACGGAGGGCTGAGAGCCATGTGTGCTCAGCCTAGAGAGAGCAGGGCTTCAGGGACATCTGACAGAGAAGATGCAACAGACTCTTCTCAGAGGTGCACAGGGACAAGGCAAGAGGTGACGGGGGCAAGTTGGAACATGGGGAATTCTGATTACATATGGAAAAGAGTTTTCTCGATGCAGGTGGATAACCTGGAAGAGGTTGCTCAGACAGGCTGGGGTCCATCCTGAGAGATATTCCAACTCTGACTGGACAAGGCCCCAGGAAACCTGATACAGGAGCTGCACTAGAGGTGTGCAGAGTCTCCTGTCCCACCTGCGCAGCTCGGAGTCTCTCACAGGAGCTCCCGGGGGTTGTGTGGTACCTGTGCCGGTAGGTATAATAAAAAACAGCAAGTAATGCCTTCTTGCCAAGTCAAGCAACAGAACCCAAGTTAGTGTTATGTTCAGGAGAGAGGCGGGAGAAAATTGGGGGCAAAAAAAGAAAAAGAAAAAGAGAAACATAAGTCAAGGGAGCTGATTTAATATATTAATACAAACCCTACAGGAGTCCTCCATGGGGCCAGTAATTACGAATATAACAAAAGCCTAGTGAATAGGCTGAAACACTGCAAAAGCTTTGCTGTTTCCACTATTTGCAGCCCTTATACACTGCAAAAGCTTAGCTATTTCCATTATTTGTAGCTGTTCTTTGTTTTCCTGCTGGACTTAACTGTACCAGCTGTTACTCAAACATTGGGAGACACTACTTAGAAGGTCACTGTAGCATGCCAATATATAGACTTTACACTGTAAATCCCTAGTACTTTTAATCATCCACTGACAGCAGACACAAAGAAAATCTAAATAAATGATGATCTTCACAAATACAGATGGTTTGGGTTTTATAGAATTGGCTTGAACAGATTAATAGAGCCACAACCTAAGCAGAAAATGCTCTTTAGGAAATCAGATGGATGCTTCACCGGCTTACCAATCAGTGTTGTGACAATAAACTGCTGCCAGAGCCCGTCCAGAAGGACACGCCATCCTACTTACTGCAAGCGGTAAATTCACACCAACAGTTTCTAAACTACTGTGGCGAAGTAAGAAAGGACAGCGCCCCACAGCATGCTGCCCCACGGCATGCGGCCCTACAGCCCCATGGCATGCCGCCCCACAGCATGCTGCCCCACGGCATGCGGCCCTACAGCCCCATGGCGTGCCGCCCCACAGCATGCTGCCCCACGGCATGTGGCCCTACAGCCCCATGGCGTGCCGCCCCACAGCATGCTGCCCCACGGCATGCGGCCCTACAGCCCCATGGCGTGCCGCCCCACAGCACGCCGCCCCACGGCATGCAGCCCTACAGCCCCATGGCATGCTGCCCCACAGCATGCCACCCCACGGCATGCGGCCCCCATGGCACGCCACGCTACGGCCCCCCAGCACGCTGCCCCCCAGCACGCTGCCCCACAGCATGCTGCCCCACGGCACGCGACCCCACGGCCCCACGGCACGCGGCCCCTCGGCATGTTGCCCCACGGCACACTCCGCTCCCGCTCTCCCTCGAGCCACCAGAAGAGCCTTGTGCAGAGTGCCGAGGTGACAGTTCCATCACCGATAACGAAAGGCACCTCGTTAATTACATGAGCAACTGGGCTATTTGTAAACAAGTGGTGTTAGGATTGAGGTATTGAACTGATTGACTGCCCAGCCTCGTTAGACGCAAAACGCAAACAGTCTGGCGTGAAAACAGGGCGTACTGCATGCTCTCTGCCTTGCGGCTCTGATGTCTTCAGACACCGCGTACGACAGCGTTAGTTAACAAGCACGCAGCGAGACTGCGTTTTATTTGATGGGGCATAGCTGCATGCTGATTTCTGTAATTCCTTTGTCTTTCAAATGATTATTGCACTCTAGTGATTTCGAAGGGGATTTAAAAATTGTTCTAGTCACAATGTATTGCTAGTTCCACTGAGCTTAACAAATCGTAAAAGTAATAATGGAAAGTTATAGATTTTACCCTACTGTCTTTTCAGTCCTTAGTTTAAAATAGAATTTCATTATTCTGTTTCCACAGTGGAGAAAATAAATCTACATCCTACTGAGCCAAAAGAAGGCTGTTTACAGACACACTTCAACATAGTTCAATATTTAATGTTGTTACTGAACAATCTTATGCTCAAAAAAAGGGTTTTTCTCACTGTAAATCTTGTCAGTGGTGATATTTTTTCTCTATTTCTGGAAGAATTTCATAAGAAATGTTAATATTTCATCAGGTTTACATCTGAATGACAACATTGCTTCTATATTTTCAGTATGTGCCGTTCTTAAAACATTATTTAAATGTCTAGGGGCTGAATATGATTCTGAACACAGAAAACTGGTTCTGAACATAAAAGGGTAACTATTTCAAAACATGTTAGTATTTTGTAATCTATCTTGACAATTTCATAGAAAACTCATCAAAGCTATAAACCAGGTTGAATCGAAATCCCACAAAGCATAATTAGCTGTTAATATTTTATTACTGAGTTATTTTCTCAATTCTGTTCTTTTCTGCTCTCATTGCTTTACGAAGATGAAGCAGGAATCCCCAGCCTATGTCAGGACACCCTTTTTCAAACGTCTGTGGTGCGGTGTGGGAACAACACCCAGGCAAACACCTGGAAAGGCAGAAACCTTCCTGGTGGTGGGATTGGAAGGAGTGTCCTCTAATTGCGGTAACTTTGTGTCTCAACCAGTTAAAAATCCCACACTAAAATTTCCTTCGGCTGTACCTCATCAGCAGATAAAGCCTGAAGGAGCTGTGGGCACTGTGAGCTGAGGCTTCAGAGGCCCCTTTTCGAGTCAATCCGTCTCACCACCGCTAGCCGCCAGCTGCAGCGGGTGGGTTAATCTCACCTCTGTGCTAGGCTTCGCCGTCTGTAAAGTCACCGGATTTTTCTAGCTGTCTCCAGTGGCAGGAAGGCCTGACCTGACTTTTGGCTGGGTTAATTGTTACTCCTTTTCCAGTAGCACTATCATACTTCAGGCATGAGCAAGATGCTCGCCCCTCCTTCAACAGGGTTTTACTGTGTTGTAACTTCCCCGTGGTTTTGAACATTTTGGATGTCTGTCAAACACGCACAGGCAGAAAGCGCTGATACGTTAGACATAAAGATCTGCTTTCATACCTTCCTACCTAATGTCATGTAAAACAATCAAAACCATTTCCAAAGTAAGACAAGCAACCTCCTTTCTGGACTCCGGATGCAGCACAGTGCCGACGCGTGCCGGTGGCAGCGAAGGAGATGCAGCGGAAGCTCGCCGCTGGGGCTGCCGCATGGAAAGCAAGAGGGGCCAGCATGTGCAGGAGCAGCAGGCCATCAGCTCACCTCAGCTGGACACACGACGGAAACCGCTGCTCAGTCGGGCAGAGACCTGGCGCCTGAGGAGCCCCCTGAGAGGGGGAGAGAACCACTGTGGGAGCAGTAGCCAAGCAGAGGCGACAGGAAGATGGAGTAAACATAGATTCAAGGAAAACAAAGCAGAGAACATCCAGATTTACTGGAAAAATGCATTTTCTTGGGAAGCTACCAGGAGAAAATCAGTGTAAGCACTGGCAAATATTTTTGTCAGGCATATCTTCACAAAATTGTTCTGCTTCTGAATTAATATTTATGCTACTGTGGCATATTGAGACTGCTATGAAAATTACGTAATTTACAAATAAATACTAAATACTATCTACCATAAGTCACCTAAGATCAAATGTTTTATCTTTTATTCCTTCACTTTTAGCTCATTTCAACAAAGCATTCAATTCTCCAGTTGTCTCTTCTCTTGTTAAGTAACTACTTTCTTCAGTGGCCAAAGGAACTTTGTAAAATTCATGTCAATCTACTTTGCTTGTAGGGAATGTAGGGTTATTCAGGAAAAGTGAGTTGATCTGCTGGATTTTCATCAGTCTAAAGGGGTTTGGTTTGGTTTGGTTTGAAGAATGATTTTTAGGTACATCTAAATGCTCCTAGTAAGGGTCTGAACTTACAAACACTGCAGTCCATGAAGCCAGTTCTGTATTTAGGATCACTTCAGCATGTATAGTCCTTTCTTTCTACAGCAAGGAATATAATATCTAATCTAATTTTGGTCATTGTGCTAACAGTTTTGTGCACTCATTTCAAAAGGAGTGGGTTGAAAATGCACGTCTCTAAAGTTTCCTGAAACAGTATTTCTCAGAAGTAGCAGGTTTTCTACCTTCATGACAAATTTCAAAATTCTCTATTTCTTTGTAAATTTGAGCCAACAAGCAAAATTAATATTTAAAAAAGTTGAGAGAAGGTCTGTGTTTCTATCAGTAATTAATAGTTTACAGGAAAGAAAAAAAAAAATTGGGAGGGATATTTTAAAAAGAGTCATAATAGAATGGCATGACCTGATCTATGAGGTGTGGCATCGGCAAGGCTTTGAAAAGTGGCTGCTAATTACTCTTAAAGCTCTTTGCTGCAGTCAGTGGCCTGTTTTTGGGACCATACAGGAAATCCTTACAATTTACTGTCTTTCATGGTCCATCAGTTTTCCAGTCTGTGGGGCAACTTGATAGGCTGGGTGAATGGAGGATACGCGTCCCCAGAGAGCAGTGTCGTGCTGGCAGAAGGCCTCGAGCTGCTGAGAGACAGAGCATTGCTGTCACGGTGCAGAGGCTTTTCTGCCTGCTCGGTAACTAAGCTGAGAATGTCTTACCTTGCTTAGTTTAGGAGAAATGCTAATCTCAAGAGATTTGTTATGCAAGCTGTTACTTTCACTTGGATTTCATGTTCTGTCTATGTTTAATAAATCTCAGTTTTGTTCAGATGACTGCGGTACTGATAATCCCAGGCAGACATCCCTGGGGGAAAAAAACCCACAAAACCTGAAACCTTTATGGAAAAGCGATGAAAAGTAAAGTTTCTCAAATTTACACGTCCTGTCAGGCTCACTCAGCAATGTATGAGTCTACTCATGGGATACTGGCCAGGGTAGGTAGGTGGTAGGTGAGGGAGAGCATCCAGCAGACCGGGAGGTGAGATCTGATGGTAGACCTAAGTCACACAGAAACTTTTAACAGACTCACTGAGAAATACAGTTGTGCCAAATGAGTCAGACACCGCACTCGCTGTAGCACTGCCTGATTCAGGACTACGGCCTCTAATCTCCGCGGTATCTACCCAGCAATGCGGTCTCTCCTGTCAGACCGCTCGGGGCACGTCCCCCCCCCCCCCCCC
>Ga0065711_1048717_pt1 | contig 11662 bp, 5 predicted proteins | sample Hoacrofraction12_FD_59098 | JGI IMG/M metagenome (GOLD analysis project Ga0065711, IMG submission 59098) | Hoatzin crop microbial communities from Cojedes, Venezuela - Epithelial fraction 12 v2 (version 2) | ecosystem: Host-associated > Birds > Digestive system > Esophagus > Crop | place... | reverse complement strand
CCGCGGGCCGAGGGGCGGGCGGTCCCGCTCACGTTGGGTGAGCGCTGGCCGGGGCCAGGTTCCGTTCCTACCCAGCGCTCCTGAGGGGCGTAACGGCGCTGGCGGCGGCCGCGCGAGAGAAGGGCGGCAGCTCGCGCGGGCCCCGCCGCCCTGCCCAGGCAGCCGGCGGGAGCGGGTGAGCGGGTGAGAAGCGGCCTCCGGCCGAGCTACGCGAGGCTCAGAGACTTGCGAACGGAAAGAGCGTTATCGAAAAAGCAGGGCGGCTGAGCTGCCTGCGGGGATGTGACGGATGCCAGCCCACTGCCATCCTTCACATCAGGGCGAGGAAGTGGCGCGGTCGAGTGAAGGACGCAGCTGCTCGGCTGTCGGGGTCGGGGAAGCTGCTGCGTGGCAGCGCGCTCAGGGGAGATGTTAAGCCGGGGAAAATCGGTATAGGCAGGTACGGGTGAGCAGGCATCAGAAAGGGTAGTTCGAGCTGCCTGCACATAGAGTGCATCTACTTCGGTATCCATGAGGACCGGGAGAAGAATGTAAACTTTCAGGAATACAGCTCACAAGTAATACTTGATTGACGTGCCCCAAGCACGGTTCTGGACAGAACTACAGCTGTAAAGACACGGAGGCATCAGACTGTTGGCTTTTTGATTGTTTGTTGGCTCATTGGCACAGTTTGGTTTTGTCTGCCAAGTTTAGGAATCCAAACATAGCAAAATTTTAGCCTCACGGGGACTACGTTTCTGTACAAAGAGGGAAATGTGTATGTAAGTGTATGTGTATGGCTGGAAAAGGGAAGGGATGGTATGCCAGAAGAGGGGGAGGTGATCCTTCCCCTCCCCTCAGCACTGGTGAGGCCTCGCCTGGAGAGCTGGGTCCAGTTCTGGGCTCCCCAGCAGAAGTGAGACGTAGCCATACTGGAGAGAGTGCAATGAATGGCCACTAAAACAATGAAGGGACTGGAGCGTTTCTCTTGTGGCGAGAGGCTGAGAGAGCTGGGACTGTTCAGCCTGGAGAAGAGCAGGCTCAGGGGGATCTCATCAATGTGTATAAATGCCTGAAAAGAGAGGGGACAAAAAGAATAGTGCCAGGCTCTTTTCAGTGGTGCCCAGTGACAGGACCAGAGCAATAGGCCGAACCTGAAGCACAGGAGGTTGCCTCTAAACATCAGCAAACACTTTTTTACTGTGAGGGTGACCAAGCACTGGCACAGGTTGCCGAGGGACGTTCTGCAGCCTCTGACCTTAGAGATATTCAAAAGCTGTGTGGACATGGTCCTGAGCAACTGGCTCTCAGTGGCCCTGCTTGAGCTGGGAGGTTGGACAAGATGACCTCCAGAGCTGCCTGCTGACCTCAACCACTCTGTGATTCTGTTAAAAAACGAAATAGACCCCCCCACTTACCCCCCCAAAAAACCCCACCTCAACCCAAAACACCCACTCATTTTAATGAGTCTGTTATGTAGATAAATAAGGAAGCTCTGCTAAGTATTCATGCTGTGCCAGGTCAGTTGAAGGTAATAGTACCGTTTTGTTTTTTTCTAATCAACACTGGGCAGCGTGCCATTACTTGCAGGCAGCTTCGTGAATGCCTTTAATTAGCCTGTTTGTCTGCAAGTATTTCGGGGTCTCTGCCACTGCCCGTCCTCCTGGGGAGCTGTACGAGGCACTCGACCCTGGCTGCTGAGCCCAGCCGAGGAGCAGCACCTCTGACCAGCGCAGCCCCAGATGGGGGGAGGCGGCTGGGCGGACGTGCAACTACCAGGGCAGCTAATTCCGGGACAGTAAACCCTGGAAATAATTAACAGGCAGGGCCTGCCAACAAGCGCAGCCGTTACGGTCCTTCCTTTAGAGAGCACAGTAATAGATTTAATGGCAAGTGAATTGCACCCTGTGCAGTTTTCCGGTGCTTTTAAAGGCGACATCCCTAGAGCCTAGTGCTTTAGCAATATAATCTCAAAGTAGCAAAGGCATTCATAAAGAGTGGGAGAGCCTCCACCAAACATGTACGTATGCCAAACGCTAAGTACTAGCAGCTTTTGGAAACTCCGTAGCAATAGAAAAACAGGAATTCAGTTTCACAAATTGCCTCCCTAGGCTCTCTGATGTTTGCAGCCAGTTTGTGCCTTGGCTTTGGGGTCCAATTTAACTTTTTGTTGTGTCTTGCTGCGTAACAGACATAGCCATTCTTAGTTGTTATTAATTCTCCATTACATAGTATTAGAGCATGCTGGCACTCTAAATAACTTGTAAAATTCAGTCCAGAATACTGATGCAAAGAATTTAATAGGATTCAAACAGATACTGCAAACTCAGAAGGAGAAAAGGTCACTCCATCCGGTCCAGTATAATGACAGGCTACGACCATTTTCTTCCTGTGCAGTTTTTTAAAAAATATGGTGATCTGCCTACTTATTTCTGCTTACAAACCTATCACGAAATTAAACATTCTACTGCTAATGTAATTGGCAGCAGGAGGAGAAGTGCCATTATCCCCAGCAGACAAGTGGGGAAACAGAGACAGAGAAATTGAAATTAAATGCACAAAGGAAGCATGTGGAAAAGCAGGGACTTCGAACTCCATGTCTCCAGACCAGCATATTAATCACAGAATTAATGTCTCTGGTTTTTTTTCCCCCCTTCCATCTCTCCCTGCTATACTAGACTAAAAAGTTTTAAGTAGACATATGCTTTTGATGTTCTGTTTCCAGAGCACTTTAAGTCTTCCACCACTGTTGAAATGCCAACATACAGGACCGTGGCTGGCAGTGGTAGAAGTGAAAGTGTTTGCTGAAAGAATTTGACTGCCTGTCTCTGTGATCACAAGTATCAGCATCTTTACACCAAGTTCATTTTCATTTCCAGAAAGTGTTTTACAATTTTGCCCCAGTGATATAAAGAGACTTGAATAAGTAACTTCCACCTGTAGTATTTGCTTTAGCTTTTGCTTTCTCCCAGAACTTCACGCAACGGCAGATAGTAGACTCTTCCTCATGTTGTTATTGACTCCGAGTGCCTGTTAACACTGCAGCCCCGTGGTTGTTTAATATAATGAATAGATTTAAACTGTAAACTCTGTCAGTGTTCTTCATGTCATACCTTCAAAGCTACGAAGTTAAAGCAACAGCAAAGGAAACTTTGATCATTTAAGTGTGAGTAATTTTTGAACGCAGGGTGTCCCGCTAAACATTCCTGGCAAAACTGTTAATGACTTCACAAGTAACAAATTATTTAGGTTTCACATTCTTGCTCAGCATTAGTAACTTCACAACTGAACTGTAGAAATAAGTTTTGACCACTATTTGATCTCCATAAAAAAAAAAAAAATCTTTGCTGTTTTTAAAAATAGTATATAGTTTACTCAGAATACTAACAGACTTATTTTAGTGATCATTCTGATGTCCTTGTAAAAGCAAAGTCACATTTCTGCATCATGCCTTTTAGACGTGCCTAGTATATTTGGCTTCACCGTTTCCTGGAAGATGCAAGGAGATTGATCTATAAAAGTTATATCCCTGTTCTTGCACAATCTCAAAACCCCGCAAAGTGGATCATTAAAATTCCCTATTTAGCAGCATAAATTTCTGCTTCATGACAAGGTCAGTAATTGGACATACACACTAACGGCTAAAGAAAAAGCTTATGTGGCAGTACCACAAAACAGGTGCTTTAAAAAGTAACTTAATGACTTTGGACCATTATGGTATTATTCTCACATTTTTATTTAAGCTTGTGCGCCACTTGCATATAATAGGACATATGCATACGTATGGAAATTTATCCAAAGCAATGTTTATTGTTAGTGATGCTCTAAAAAAAGTTCAAAACTGAAAGCTGTCTACATCAATAAAGCTATAAAAAGAGTTAATTTACAACACTGTCATCCCTTCTGTTTATCAGACTATGCTCATGATGCTCTGCCTATCACAAAAAATAAAGCACTCCCTGAGCCACCCCAAATTCCTAACCCGCCCATCAGAAATAGTTTTTCAAAGTCATCACTGTTCAACCGCAGCACGTAGGGAACAAATCTGATGGCAAATCCTGCTGACAAACCCCGTCCTTCTCTACCGCATATGGACCATATTTTAGGACAAGCATCCCCAGCTATTGCAAGATCAGTGGAATCACCATTGGTTAAAAAAATAAAATCATTGCTCAATGACAACAATTTGATGTCAGTTAAAATTACCTGTTTATGATTTTCTGTGGTTATTTGGATGTTTTTGCTAATGCCAGTAGTCTGAGGTCCTCCAAAGAGAGGCGCAGAAGTCAGTCAAATACCTTGAGATAACTAGAGGGAAAACAAACAAGCTCCTACCTGAAGTAACTGAAGTTTGTAATTTTTCTATTTTAAGCTTTTTGTCACTGCAGTTTCCATCCTTCACACAATGTTACAAAACCTATCCTTAGCTTTCCTGCGTTTTCTGAAAATCCTCCTCCTGCAAGAAAAGCATCATCTGCCCACCATCTCCCACCGCTCTGCAAACAACTGGCTTCACCCCCTTCCAAGAGGAGGGCTGGTGGAGAACATTGGGCTACGGCCAGAGAGCCACCACGTCAACCGCAAGAGTTTTACTCCCTTCAGCTGCCTCTCGCTCCACTCTTCCAGAGGCTGCAGCTGTCCTCTGCCCGTGGGGCGGAGCGACCACCCATCCGTCCTTGCAGAACCTGTCAGCTTCGCCCGGACTGCTGCAGCCGCAGGTTTAAGCAAATGGCGTGACTGCTCGCGAGAGGAACACTAACTACTCTGTATACAAATATTTAGATGCTAAAAGCCAAAAATTACGCGATTTGCCTTCTCCCTTGCCAAAAGTAATGCTGAGCATCAGCAACGTAACTCCGCAAGGGGGAATAACGACAGTAAAACAGTACTTGGGTAAACGCTTTTTTCTGGAGTTCTATAGCAATTTCCATGGTTTTTACTTTTGAGATGTGCTGCATGCTGCAAAGGGCAAGAGATCCAAGAACTAAAATGTATCTCTGCTCCGGAAACCGTCCGAGTGTTCTCAAAACAAGCTTTAATTCTCAAGCGATTAAGCCTCCAGATGAAACAATAAAACCTCTTTAAATCCTTTAGTCATATACAGCTGCTTTCCAATGTCTATCAATCTAAAACACTTTCAAAAGCCATTATAAGAGGACTGGGACTGTGCCCATGCCCAAAATAGCACGGTGGTTTTTACACTGATTACCTTTACCTTGGACTCTTAAGAAGCCCAGAGGCATTCACCTGACAGGAGGAAGAATAAGTGATTCGCTAATACCAAACTGGATCGAGTTGCTGGATCAGTGACTGATGTGCATTTTTCCACTTTGTTTTACTACCCTCAGTCTGCATTATTCAGTCCAGCCTTGATCCTCAGAATGAGCCAGAGGAACACAGGATGGGAAGGAATCTCCTGAACCCAAGACACACCTTCTCATTCTTGCAAGACAGTATGATAAATTTTAGATCAAATTCAGTTTGAAAAGCAGCCATATTATTGTTTCTTTTCCCCTACGCATATATATGTTCACGTGAAAGCTGTTAGAAGTTGACTTTAAATATCAGGCTTGCTTTTTTGACTGTTTTACATCCATTTGTTATGTCAACTTCTTTCGCACCTTATGATCCCCTCTCCAACCACACATTTGTGTAATAAGCATAGCCTAACAAAAAATGGATGGCAAGAAGATAAACACACCAAGCAAAACCAAACCAACCACCCACCCACCTCTTCATGCATACAGCATCTAATTTTTGCACTATGACAACTGTGCAGATACATAAAAATTATTACAGGGAATTAGGGAAGAGGTAATTCTGTCCATTTCAAAGCTGAGTGCTGTTTGGAAGGAGTGCTGATTTATAAGGTGGCTAGTACTTAAAATAAAAATACTGAGTGCAATCCTTCTAACAAGAACATCAATACCTTCTGCATCCCTCCTCTCCTTCATGTCAGATATTGTCAGATTGTTGGCCGCAATCTAGCAACATATTTGAAGTAATTTAAGTGAGGTTTTTTTTTTTTAAACCCCCCTAAAAAAACGTAAAACAAACCAATTTCTTCTCCTCTTCCATTCATCCAGAAGTATCCATCACTGTTTCTGTGTTCCAAAGACTGTGGCTACTACACCAGACCCATTAAATCTTCTCTTCAATACTACAGTAAACACCCCTTTGTTTTCTACCTTGCACCTGAGTAGCATTTTCTCAGGTAACAACAGGCATTCAGGGAAAAAGGCACTCTGTTGGGTAAAGGTGAATTTTATTAAAGCGATGGCCACATGAAAAGGCCATCAAATACGTATTTTGAGCCAAAACACTTCTCTATTCACACTAGCAATTCTGAAATTACTACAACAAATATATTTTTATCTCTTCATACATTTGGTTTCTCAGCTTGTGGGTGGTAACTGCTATTTGCAAGGCTCCTAGGGCAGATATCTTCACAGTACCAGTTAACTGTAGAACTAGCAGGTAGTTGAGGAAGTATCGGTGCACTGGGTGAAGCCAAAGCATAAGCCAAATGAAGCATAGGTGGTTAACCTGCCTTCAAAGCCACTTAGTTCAAACTAAGAAGAGTTTTTAAACATTCCTCCACAATTTCAGGATATATCATCTGTTATCAAAGCAAACGGATGGAGGGCAATAGCCAAAGGAAGATTTAAATTTAGAAAATAATCTCACCACGTATTCTCAGTTATGCTTTGTGGAAGTGGGGTCAGGAAAGAAACAAAGCAACTCCACTCTCCCATGTATCACTTCTAACACAGGTTCCCTTTGGCCATCCTGAACCCTAAATCCAGCTGGCCTCATCTACACCACAGACTGGCAAGCTCTGGTCCTGTCTTTCAAATGGAGTGCATTTTGCTTGCACAGATGGGTCTCCCTTCTGGGGAAACAGCACGTGGATGGCACATGACTCATTTCCAGTACAGCCAGTTAAAAATGCCACTACAGGGCACACGCAGGCCTGTGAACTCAGAATCACTCCCATTTTTGGTTTTTAATTGATATATACCCTGCATAGTGGCAGCAGAGTCTCTTTTCTTTTTATTATACACTCCTTAGGCTTGGGCTGAAGGCAGGCTGACAGAAGAGTAAAATTTGGTCCTAAGCATATAAACTCTTTGGGCAGGGTTACATTTCCTGGGAAACATCCTAACAAAAATATGGCACTGAAAAGAAAACAATCGAACCAGAAAGCAAAGTCAACACAGTGCTCTTCCAAAAGAGAGCACCACAGTACATCAAGGAGCAGCAGTACTAGTTACAATTTTAAAATCGCTTTTTGAAAGCAAATCACAGCTACAATGCTGTACATTACAAATGAAAATATACGACATATAGAACATTTTCTATGCAAAATAATCCATCTTCCAGTCCGCATTCTTCTATGCCATTTACTGCAAGTGCATATTAAATTTGATATATTTGCTTGCACACAGTTTATTGCCACAAAGGTAAGTTCTGGCAATCTAAGCAACAGAACAGTTTAGTAGCAGTTATTAAAATACCTTTACACTAAGATCTTAATCCTCCATTGTAAAAAAAATATTTATAGTAATGCAAGAAGTGTCCACTACATTCATAAGTGCAATACTTGCGTTTTACAAAAAACAGTGAGCATGCAACTCAGACCTGAAAGAAGTCAATAAGCAACTGGTATTTCATACAGCCAGTGATATATGTTACTTGAATACATTTATTCACAGCTTACAATGTTAAATAATCTACACTTCTGAAATATGTGCATTTCAAAAAGGAACTTGTCACAGCTCTTAAAGAGACAGCTGAGCAGGCATCATGCAGAAGAGATTAAATCAGGTCAGCTGCAAACTTAGTTCAAAGTAAGTAAGACAAAGTCCTACCCTTCCACTCACATGCTTCCATTCTGAAAATCACCTTGCATTTATTGTTATGCGTATTTCAAATCTCCTGTGTTGTTCTGTTTTGGCATTCTTTGGAATGACATTAACGAATTCTAGCTTCTTATGCACAGCTGGATTTGAACATCCAAGATCTGGAGCTAAACGTGAATGCTGAAGATACGATAATTGTTTCAAAAGCAAATGCAAGAAAACCTAAATGTAGCCTCATGTTTGCTGTCTACATTTTCAAACTACAGATGCCTACAAGACTCATCCTCACACTACCATTTATCAGTTCTGTGATCTGAAAATCCACAGAGAATGTTTTCACTGGTAGCACAAACCAAAGATTCCAGTTAGAACACATATTGGGGGGGGGGGAGGAGGTGCTTAAGACTGTGGAAAGGAGTTAAAAATATGTACATAAAGCCTGTCGGCTGCGTTGAAGGTGTACTGAAATATATACAAGAAGCGAAAAATTAAACTAAAAGCACAGTTACTGAAGAGTTTATTCTCAATGTGTGCTGTCGTTCTGCTGTATGGCCAGACTAATCACAGTCCCAAATAGGTAATATTAAAGCAATGGGCATCATTTCCTCAGGGCCTCAACTAAGATAGACAGGAAAGAAAGAATACTATTTCATATTGGTATATATACACCAGGGAATGATTCTGTAAAGCAGCACAGAAAGCATGAAAATATGAGTGAAAAAGATGGAGAGACTCTTGCTGGAAGGTAAGCAGGGTTTAAAAATGTGTATGCTTTTTAATAACTTACAAATAAATTAAGACAGTTAAAGGCAGCATGGACTAGAAAGGGGAAAAAGACAACCAAAGCTAAAAAACAGTCTGCGTTGATAACCGAAAAAGTAGTTCTATGGCAAAGATGTATTTTTCTTGGGGAAAACCCCCCAAACATTCTGTTCAATAACCTGGAACAGAGATTATCTCATTTGTGCATAAGGTTTGTGCAAATGACATATGCAAAGAGAGAGAAGTGAGAGAAGAATATAACATCTTCAATGACTGGAACGTTTGACAGATGCATCTATTTAAAAAAGTCCTGTCTTTCTCTTTCAGAAGCTATCGGTAGGAGTCTGACCTATGGACTCGGACCTTTCGTTTAGTGTCTTCAATATGACTAAGTCAGCATGCGTGGTCTTTTCATCAACGTGTAGGCATCATGACAGTAATGACACATTTCTTCCTGGTCTTGAACACAAACTTCCACCCTCAGGGTAAAAAGCCATAGCTTAAGCCCTTTCTCCCAAAGCTTCAGCTCACTTATGACCTCTGATTCTTGGAGTATGATCCCCAGACTTCCATAGATGCCATTAATCTCTGCTACAGTACCATGCCCCAGATATGCCAAGCATTATATTTCATATAGTTTTAGACCTCATCTACATTTTGTGGACTATTATCTTCATATTTTCAATTAAGCTTTTGCACAAAAAAAAAAAAAACCAAGACGAAAAATTTAGTCAAGTCAAAGCAGAAAATGCCATTTCTGTTTCTTAATGGTCTCACATTTTGTAAGCATCACCAGAAAAGAAATACTTCCATTTTAATTTCTTCAAAGTGCAGAGAACAACACTAACCATATAAATTAGCGAGCTGACAAAAATATGTGAAACTGTAAACATTTCAAAATGCTTTAAGTCTAAAGTCTAGTTATTCCAGTTACTATATCAGATTGAGTTTTTAAATCAGTATCAAAAGATCTGTCACAGGTTTGTCAAATTCTGTTTCCAAGGAATTTGCAATTAATTTGTCACTTCTCATTATACTTCTGATCATCAGCTTTAACGTTTACAAGAGGAAGTTCACTGCTGTCAGAGCAGAATATAGGACAGTCTTTCAGAGCTACTGAGGGCTTCTTTCTTAGCCTAAAAAGCTGAAAATAACACACAGAAGTAAAATGCTGTTGTTCAGTGCTACAACACCAAAAGATTATTCTTCTACATTAAGATTTCTCTTTTTGCAACTATGGAATGCGTTTAAAGATTCAGCATTGCCACTGTCTCATCGAAGTCCCGACCAGCTGTGGAGGTATGAAGCCCACCCAGAGGGCCGTGAGGTACTCTCTTCCTCACCTGAAGGAGGAAGAAAAACATACTTTAAACTAAAGTTTATTACGTTACACATTGCATCATTTGGTTCTGCCCCCTGCCTCTGTCCTTTATCAAAGGCTGTCCTCATAAACTTGTTGAAGAGGTAACATTCAATACTCACTCTTAGGCTGCCACAGGTGTTCATGGATTTTATCACCAAGTCCACTTTACTTTAGGTACTTAAGGATGCTTTAAAGAAGCCATTTATCACCCTTCTCCAGAAAAATCCAGTCAGTGTTCATCAGAGAGACAGAACAACATGTAAATGCTATGGACTTAATTTACATCTCATCTTTCCAAATGCAAAGCCTATCATGGAATGCAGTACTTTGCCACTTTTCTTACTCATGTGATTTTGAGAGTGCTTATGTATACACACAGTACTTACTCTTTATATTAATTTTAAAATAAAGTATATGTCAGTTGCTAATGAAGTAGAAGCAGCTGCAGGTTGTTACTGAGAAGTGACAAACAATATCTTAAAAAGTGTTTTTAAGGGAACGAATGCCCAATCAGTACTTGAAGTGGAGCCAGAACATAATTATACAGCCCTTCCTTCCTTTCCTTCCTTCCCTAGTTCCTTCCCTAGTTCCTTCCTTCCTTCCCTAGTTCCTTCCCTAGTTCCTTCCTTCCTTCCCTAGTTCCTTCCTTCCTTCCTTCCCTAGTTCCTTCCTTCCTTCCCTAGTTCCTTCCTTCCTTCCTTCCCTAGTTCCTTCCTTCCTTCCTTCCCTAGTTCCTTCCTTCCTTCCCTAGTTCCTTTATTTCTTAAACGACAAGCACATTTTCTTGAAGAAATTTTTGAAGTCAATATATTGAAACTAATATTAGATCTGCAGTACTGCCTCAAGAGGACTACTTTAATTATCTTTTTAGAACATTTGCCAAGAAAGTAATTGATTTATAGTAACTGCTATTTTAAGGGCACTTTGACAGAAATCTTTATTCAAAACACGAACACATTAAGTCTTTACAGCTTACTACCATCTTCCTAAAATGTGTATGTTTCAGAAGAACTTATATTTTACCTTAATTTTATTTATATTTTTGTGTACTTGTTCTGTTTTCTGAAAACTGAATGGTAACTTCCCAACAGAGCAAAATGGTTTTATTGCTAGCTCACACTGGCATTGTGCTGCTAAGCGTTGTTTTTCCTTCAACGTCTACATAAAAGGAAGTACAGAACTTCAGTTGCCTTTATTTCCACTTTTCCTTTTTTTTGCAACAGTGTCTTGAACAGCACTTACCTTGGGCAATTGCTACTAGCTTCCCCTTCTCTTCAGGGCTGAGCTGCAACATGGTGTCTATTACTGGGAGCAGCCTTTCTTTCTCGCTTCCTGATTTCAGAAAAATGAACTGCAATAGAACATTCTTCAAGTACTCTAGATTAGCCACAGACTTTTCTCTCTCTTGATTTCTTTCCAATCTTCTTATTTCATTCTTAAGAAGCTGCAGATGAGGAAAAAAATATGCACTATTGTTTGCTTCATATAATGAGCAATTGAAAAAAAGGTCTTTTGAAGAGCTAAAAAGTGAATTACAGAATGACAGAATCAATCACAGAATCACAGAATGTTCGGGGTTGGAAGGGACCTCTGTGGGTCATCTAGTCCAACCCCCCCTGCCGAAGCAGGGTCACCTACAGCAGGCTGCACAGGACCTTGTCCAGGCGGGTCTTGAATATCTCCAGAGAAGGAGACT
>Ga0065711_1048716_pt1 | contig 11662 bp, 6 predicted proteins | sample Hoacrofraction12_FD_59098 | JGI IMG/M metagenome (GOLD analysis project Ga0065711, IMG submission 59098) | Hoatzin crop microbial communities from Cojedes, Venezuela - Epithelial fraction 12 v2 (version 2) | ecosystem: Host-associated > Birds > Digestive system > Esophagus > Crop | place... | reverse complement strand
AGCCCCGCCTGGACACGGTGCTGTGCAGCCTGCTCTGGGTGACCCTGCTTTGGCAGGGGGTTGGACTGGGTGACCCACAGAGGTCCCTGCCAACCCTGAACATTCTGTGATTTTATGGGCAGCTTCAGCTAAACTCTACCAGTCAATGGAGTGACTGAGGGGATGAACAGAGATCACATCTTAGCAGTGGGGTTTTTATGCTCTAGTTTCTTCTGCCTGTGCAGTGGTAGAGGTCTTAAGCTTTCACTGGCACAGTTATTTCCAAGAGCTCAGTTTCTGACTGGGATCAGCAGGAAGCCGGGTCATGCATCATCACCCTCTTCTCGCCTAAGCCTGTAATACAGAAGAAAAAAGTTGGTCTTCCATCCCCAACGATCACTCGTCTGAAAGCAGTCATGGACTTTCTCATCAGCGAGCCAATTTTCACCCATTGTCTTCACATCTTCAAAAGAGAGCAGTATATTTTTTTTTTCACCTCCAAAAATAGCAAGAACTTTTTAAATGTGGTGTCTCGCCCTGACAGCTCTCAAAGAGAAACAACCTCAGAACCTGCCAGTTTCTGCCCCAGAGGTGTGGAGTCGGCGTGCCTTTCGCATAACTCTGCGGGGAAGAGTGTTCTGCTGGCTGCTGCCGAGCTGGGTTAAAAGGTTGTGCCCTGAGCTGCTGCTCAGACGCTGCCGTCTGCTCAGCTCTGTCAGCAGCTCTGCGCATGGAGTCGCTTCCTGGTCCCGTTCTGGTAAAATAACGTGTTGAGTGTTTGGTTTAAGAGGCAAAACGGTATTGTTCAGACTTCCTCAAACAAGGTCAAGAGGCAAATATGTATGCAGTTATTCTTACAGATGGGAGAAGGGATTACTAAGCAAGTGTCGAGGACAGTAAGTGCTTTGTCCAGCTGAGCTGCAGGCAACGCAAGCTATCTGACTGCATCCTACATAGTTAGGTGTGCATCTCCCTGCACCCGTGATCCGAGCACTGAAGTACCTGATGAAGCCATTTCCCTCTCCGTCCTCAGAAACAATGCAATGTTAAATACATCTTTTCATGCTCACCAAGGTAATGAAATTTGTAAAGTTTTCAGCATTTGAACAGGTAAAAATTTCTGTTCTCCAGCAGTACCGGTCCTTTCCCTTTTCAAGCCTTTGGTTTAAAAGCCCAGATGCGTGTGTTCAAACCATCAATATTAATAAAAATGTTATCCATTTGTGCTGTTCTTCTGAAGTTTTCTCAGTCATGTATTCTTTCACATGGAGCTCAACAAGTACTTTTTGGAGCAAATATTTTTGTTTTAGCCACAAACAAATTCTTAACAAAGATTCAGTTCAGTTGTTTAGAAAGACAGGAAGAAAAAGAGAAAGCTGTTTTACTATAAATAAAGTCTGCTCAAGGAGTGGTAATGGGTGGATTAGAAAAAGCAGACTTAGTGTCACTGCTACCCTCAGCTGTTTGCCAGTGTGATCCTGTCACCAGATTGTGATGGGTCCTTATTAAAAAAGATCTTGACAACAAACAGGAAGACATATTTGTATAATTAAAAGCAATCTTAATAGTTTACATTAAGCTTCTATAACTTTGCTTACATCTTTAATAAAAGACTAAGCATTACAGCAAATGTTATTTGCGTAGTAACTGCTGTTGATATGATTCGCAGAATAGTTTGAACATTTGATTATTTTTTAAAAATCATTCTCTGAAATTAGCAGTATTAATATGCTTTTGTTTATAAATTAGAGCAGATAAAAATTCAGATTATGTGGGAATTTGGAATTGTTACTACTTTAACTGCATTTGCAACTAGACTTTTAGATGAAAGGCAGATAGGCAATCCGTAGTATTCAGAGTTTGATTTTCATCATCATTCCTGCATGATGCCATCTTTCACAGAACCACAAATGGGTAGGACCTGACTTTATTCCTGCTTTGCAAGGTGAGGAGAAGTGGGACAAGCCACCCCTATTGGGCAATAAGGGCAAAGCTTTCTTTAATGTCCTGTTGCATATGGTGATTTGGCTGCACCAGCTAAAGGTGAGGATTAAGGTTGAAGTACAGAAACAGTTGTTTTCCCTAACATAGAGCAGTCCTTTGAGTTCATTTGAGAACTGCTGTTCACGATCAGGGCCGTGGTCCTTTGTCTCCTCTCTTCCCAGTATCTATAAAATATTTCTGAACTCTATTTGTAAGAGTTTTTGCTATTGGGAAAGAGTATAGCAAGCTTGTGTTTCTGTGTCTAGTTACCGTAATGCTTGAGCCTCAAGGTCTTGTTACAGAATGTTCTTGCTTACATCTTTTCTGCAAGGCTACTGAAGATTTGTGATGGGGGCAGGCCTGCCTTTCTCTTAATTACTCACGACATGCATCTGACAAGGTCATTATATTGGTTACTCACAAGAAAAGTCAAAGAATAGCTAAAGCATCCTTGGAGGCATCTATTTCAACATCTGTCATGTAGCACAAAAGTGTCTGTGTCATCATTTCCTCTGGGAATACACTGTATTGTTCAAGTGATTTCAGTAAACTTGTCACATTCCACCTTCATTCTGAAATAGCTGCATGAATAGGCAGTATAACGTAATATAATTTAACACAGAAGTCTTGTGATTAGTCCAGCATTTGTGCACATATTCTCCAAATCTGTTCTGGAAATGTTTAGAACATTAGAAAGAATGAAAATGTTCAGCCAAAGTAATAATAAATGGTTAAAAGCTGAGAAGCTGAGTGCAGAATAATAACATATTATTGTATGTTTTTCCTTAACCTATAAGCAAAAGTTTGGTATCAACAGAGTTGTTTAGTGGAGGCGGGTGGATCTTGACTTCCTGCTGCACCTACGGACAGATAACCATGACGAACATATTTATTGCTGCTCTTCTGGGCTGCATGCTGCTACAGCATTTAAAGTGTGTTCAGCTCTTTGTAGAGGCTTCCTCTATGTTTTAATAACATATGTAATTTTTTTTTTCAGACAAGAAGCCCTTCTCGCTGCCATTAGTGAAAAAGATGCCAATATTGCTCTGCTAGAACTTTCGTCCTCTAAGAAGAAGACCCAAGATGAAGTGGCTGCACTGAAACGAGAGAAAGACCGTCTTGTGCAACAGCTCAAGCAGCAGGTAGGTAGAGGAGGGCTAGGAAGGAAACCGGTTAATAATCTGGTGTGAGATTATTATCCTGATTTGTGGAATTAATAATGTCTAATCCTGTCATATGGTGGGATAGCAAGTGCATAAATAACGATTTCAAACTAGCTAGCAGTCATGAAGCCTGTAAAACATGGTGGGGAAAGAAGAGGTCTCAATGTTCAGGAAAGGTTCTTTGTGTCACTGCCCGAGTAGTAAACGTGTGATAGAACGTATAGGAAACTGTGAGTGAAAAGGGTATTGGTCATTATCTGGTACAGGCCCGAATAACCACAGATTCAGGGAAATGTAGTGATACCTCTTTCAATGGTCTGTATTTGCCTTGCTGGGGAGGAAGCAAACATGGAAGAAAATTCTCCTTGCTGTAGAACTCCAGTATGAATGTGTTATACCACACAGTCTCTGCTGCAGCTTCCAATCTGCAGCCGGAGCACCGTATGGGAATGCCAGCTACTAGAGTGGAATTTGGGACGTCTTGTGCTTGTCAGACGATTGGTCCTTTCCGGTTTCTAGCTTCTCCCATTTCTGAGATCTTTTTACCTAGGCAGAACAATCAGAAGAAGAATGTTTCTATTCAAGCATTTAATACTGTGCTTCAGTATTGAATGTGATGTGAAAAATACATTGCTTGTACAACACGGAGGAAGCAAAAGGCATCCCTGGCAATAAGAGATTTAGGATCTGAAATATCTGTGTAGATTTTTCAGTTCGGCACTTCTGGTGGGTTTTTTTGAGTTATTCCCTTGCCACATGTTCTGTAATAGCACATACGCTGCTGCAAATCCAGTATCAACTTCTTCAGTGCCACCGATTCTGTTTTCATAAAGTTTTATGTGCAACATTTCATCTGTCAACCGGATTACTTCTGTGGCTGTCAAAGACTGTAAAGCAAAACCAGGTCTGCTTTCTGAGAAGGGATTTCTCTGCTTCTTCCTTAGGAAACACAAATAGGTTACCAGTCATGTATTTTTAAGACAACAATTATTTAAGGATGAATTCAAGAACAGTAATTTTGATGGTTATACCAGCTTCAGAATGAGCAAGAAGTACAGTTTACAGTCTTTTATTGTTTACTTTTGAGCAACAGTTCTAAGTACCTTCACTTGTCAGCCGGATGACCTGCTACTGGAGCAGGGTTCAGAACTCACTGCAGTGTAAAGTACTTATTTTCTTCATGTAATTGTCTGCAAGCGTAGCAGCATTAGCATACATTACCACTCTTTCCAAGAGAAATTAGAACTTTATTGTCAGTTCTTGTTGTCCTCAGCTTAAATTCTAGCACTTTCATGCCCCTTACCCTTCCAGTTTCCTGCCGATTATCCTTTGTGGGTAGACGGAACAATCTTTAGTGTTTTGTGGTGTGTTTTATTATGCTGAAAATTGGTGTACATTTAATTTATGTATTAACGTTGTGATTATCTGTAATGACTGAGGTTTCAGTGAGGTGATTTTTTAACCGTTATTGCAGTTCACATCATTATTTTTAAGTGCTGATCAGTCTTACAATATCACGTGCTGTTCCTAAAAAGACATGACCATTTCCCTTAGGGATGCCCATTCTAAGTGCTTTTCTGTAGCGATATGGGATGCTTAATTTCCCAAATAAACTAAAATTGCAAATGAGATTAATTTGAAATCATTTTTGCTATGAAATGTGACCAGTTCTGAGCTGATGTTGGACCAATAGTCCTTTTTCAGAAAATGCACTCCAATGTCTTTGGAGTTTCCGGTTCCGGAACTGCCATCAGCTATAAAGACTCGTCAATGTTTAAGATTGTCATCTTAAAAAAGGGTTAAGAAAGCAGAAAGTAATCTCCTCAATACATCTGTGCTACAAGCATAATGTGAATAGAAGCTATGTATAAGTAGTATAAGTATTTGTATAAAATCATAGGCAGTGGGGCTGGAAGATATTCTCCAGTGCGGAGGCAGAATTTATGTTTATACATATACATATATTCTATGTAACATTCTATATTCTATATAACATTCTATACTATATTTGAACATACCTGAGAAATATTTATTTGACCTAATAGAATCTGCCCTGCATCTTAAGGTTGTATCATCTTTTATGCTTTTTTCGTGTGCAGCTTTCAGCACGTTGAAAGAAAAGCTCCTCAGTGTCAGTCATGGGACAGTAATACCACTTCTGTAAGTCGCCAGGGATCTGAAATCGCATTGATTTTTTTCAGTACCAATAGTTTTGGTGTGTACTTTTTCTGCATTAATTCAAATCATACCAACTTCGACAGCTCCGTAAATAGGAGATGGATCAGAAGAGAAGGCTATGAGATTTTACAGGATCCTCGTTACTGATATAGTCAAAGGGAATCTCATTTTTCCACATGCTTCCCAATAATCTGTGTGTTTGGCCCTTGTGGTCCTCTTCAGTTATTACAGGTCACCAGCCTCATATTTTCCGACAAAACAACTGTGCTGCTTCATCAATTTAAGCTTTCTGTACACGGACCCTTTTCTACATCTTGAGAACAAAAGTCTGTCTCTGTTTGCCAGCTCCACGGGACTATGTATCATTTCAGGAACTTCCTAAAAGTTTAGCTGTAATTCCTAAATTTGCAGTAGAAATTGTGAATGAAAAATCTTTCAGTCTTGCGGATGTATTGAACACAGCTGTTCAAGAAAGGCAAGTGATGCCAGTTAATCGAGATCTTCTGGAAGACTTTGAAAAGCATTTCTGGAGCCTAAAAATTTTATTCACCCCTTCACATTCAGAGCTGGGATCCCGACCTCAGTAATTCCTTCCTTCTACCTTCAACATTGTTTCAGAGCTGTTGAAGTCCCTGAGAAGCATTTGGCATTTCAGTCCATCCCATGGCTAGGAACGGCTGAGACTTGGTGGTGGGAAGGCAGCTCTTTCGGCTGGCTGGCAGGCACGGCTGACGAAAAGGTTCCCGTTTCCCTGTACGCAGGATGCAAACAGAAATGCTGAGCGGTATCGGAAGGGGATGGTTTGTGCGAAGAGTTATGCGTGCCGTGGCGGGTGCCTTAGGCCTGATTTCTGAATCTCACTGCTAACTAGAAAGAGCCTCTGACAGAGATAATGCTTTAGGAAAGCAGTTTTCTGGCTACGCTGCAGTAGTGAGTGTGACTGGATCCAAGTGTGTATGAGAGGATTTAGGTTATGCCTTTTCATTGCTTGTGCTGGTTGTCACTGAGTTGCTACAAGAGGTACCAATTAGCAGACTGACTTACTGCTAGATGGCCTTTCTTAGAGGCTAGGAAGATACAACTTTCTCCCAAAACAAAAAAACCATTTTACTGATAAGCCTCAAGTTGCTTCTTGAAAAAAAAATTCCAACCTCTTCAGCCCTGCAATTTCAGGAGATTTTTATTTATTTAAAAATATTGGTGAAGACGCGTAGATTCGTCAAAAAAGCTTGTACAGATTCTGGAGGACTCTGTGGTTATTCCTTGCTTTAACTCCCCCTTCTTCCTTCCCAACACTGTCACGTTCCTGGTCTCTCGCACGGGAAGGGTATTACTGCAGGAGAGAGGGAAGGAGTCCTGCCAAAGACATTTGGGTTCTTTAATTTCTGTAAGTATGTGTGTTAAAGTTTGGATGAAGAGAGGCATTTCGGACAGAGGATATGGCATCAATGTTGTTTTAATTTGGAGTTTCTAGGCTCTGAATTGCAGGAATGTGCCTCAATATGGAGACTGTTTCCTAACGAGGCACTCGGCGTTGGCCAGGCTTTCCAGTAAACGGAGCTGGCTGTTTCATACTGGTTGTCCGCCTGCGCGAGGGATTTCCTCTGTCATCGGAAAGGCGGGCCAATTGCAGGGTGAGGGTCACCAGAGAATGTGGTCCCAATTTGCCTCCTCCCAGAGTACTTTGTCTCCGTGAGTAGTTGATGCAGAAGCAGTGGCTGGGAGACTGCCTGCAGCAGAGGGGGCCGGGGCTGATGCACGAGAACGGAGCTGAAGGTTGGCTAACAAAGTCCAGATGTGGTGTGGCCAGCGCCAGGCAGCGTGCTCGGATCCTACGCCCTGCAGAAGCCCCCGCGACGGGTGTCACGCTGGGATTGACAGAGACCCAAGGAGCTTTGGCCTGCTTTGTGGCAGCACATCCACCGCTCCTCTGTTAGAAAGCAGCCTGTTTGCCATTTATTGCTTTCTTTGTCAAGCAAATTTTTAACGATCAGGATAGATTTATTGTAACAGGGCAAAGCGCTACTCCGCAGCTTGGAGTTGTAAAGTGAGGGCATATCTGAGTGGGCTGAGGTTTTCCTGTCTGTGGGCTTTGAGTCTTAAATGCTTGGGGTTTTCTGCTAGGAGCTGTTTGGAGCAAAGATTGTCATCTTCTGTGTTTGTCTAGCACAGTGGGGGCCCGACTTGACCAACATCTCTGAGCACTGCTATGCCAGAAATGTGAAGTAGTAGTGCTGAAATTTTTAGGAGGCTCTGAACTGCATCAGTGTCTGCTTTCTAAGAGCTAGGAGTATTATTCAATTGAATTGTTTGTAAATCCCCATGTTCACTTATTTTATTATCTAATGTTTCATAATTATTCCAGATTTTTTTGTAATATACTGTAGCAAAAGTTACCAGGAACTAGCTTGATTCAGCGTTATTGCTGATGGGATCTCAAAGGTTTCATTTTAAGTGGTGTGACTCCAGCTTAGATCAGTACTGGTTAGGTATTTGTTATGCTGCCTTTTCCTAAATAAAAGTAATTTTCAGATCAATTCCTCAGTCTTTTAAGAACGTGTGGAGTTTCAATCCTACACTTCAGCATGCTTGCAGAACCACGTAGAGAAGCTTTCTCCACATATTTCATAAGCATGTATTTTCTCCTGTCACACAGATTGTTAATGAAAAATAGTGAAGAGTACTGGGCTCAGGACGGAGCTCTGTGTAAGCCACTTGATTTATTCAGTCATACCTGTAATCTGTTCTTAAAGACTATTCGTGAAGGAGACCTTCAGTCTCGGGAAGTCTTCTCTATGACTCCTCTGTCGTTGTGCAGCTGTGATCGCTTACTGCAGTTGAAGCTCATTACTACTTTTTCTGTCTGTTATGGGCAGAGAAGAAATAGACTGTTTCTTGCACTTCTTAGTAGCCCTTTTGCTTTACACAGAGATATCTCCTCTGTGTTGTTCTCTAAACTGGGCAGTCTCAGTTCTTCCAGTTTTCATGTGTCTTGTTTTTGGGATACCTGATCGTTCCAGTTGTTCTTTCTTAGATTTTATTTGATTTGTCTTTTTCTTCCTCCGAATGTGGTATCCAAAACTGGACAAAGCTCAAAAGGAGGCCTTTCCTTAGCTGAACTTGTTCATGAGCATGTCATGCGAGACAGTGTCAGAAACCTGAATGGAATCTTCCAAAACCTCACCAGTTCCCACAGGTTCCCAAAAATAACCATTAATAGCTTTCATTACAGTAGATAAACTCTTTCCTAGGGTCGTATAGTCAGAGCTAGAAAATTTGAAGACGTCTGATTTTTTTTAGTATCATCTCATTTGTTCTTTTGCTTTTCTGACCTTGAATGATATTTTCTGAGTACTGAAATAATTTTTGTTAGTCACGCAAGTAGAGTTTCTAGTTAAGACTGACGCAGGAAAGGCATGAGCACTTAGAGCTTCTTGGCTTCATTTTTTGATGGCTTTCACTTTTGACTGAGTAGAAGATCAACCTTTGTCTTCAGCTTCCTTTTCGCTGTGATGCACATCTCGAATATCTAGTTTTTCTCCCTTAGTATTTCCCTCGCCTTTCCTCTTCTTGCTGTATACACTCTTGCTGTTCACTTAACACAGTGGAAAGAGCTCCTTTCTGTTTTAGTGAAGGGAGATAAGAAACCTCCTACTATTGAAAGTGTGATTCTGTGATTCTGTGGGTTATGTAGTCAGCTTGCTTGCCATTCAGAGGAATCTTTAATACCCGTCGTTCCCTTCTACATCCTAATCATGATCACTCCTTCCTCTGTGGGCCAGCGTGAATTTCAGGGGCTATTACTTACTATTCCCATAAATTGAGAGGAATTATTTGGCGATGACTAGTAGTATTAATAGTTAGCATTTACGTAATATTTAATATCTGTTTCATCTAACCTTGAAAGTCTCAAAGCTGTTTTCTCCCTGCTACTTTGTGCTTCTTCACTGCAAAGATTTTGGCTTTCCTTATGAGGCCAAGGTACTGCAAAGATTTGTTTCTCAAGTAAATGTGGTTCATGGGATCATGAGGAAAAGGAAAGAATTTTAAATTCCAGAATAGCTTCTCCCCAAAAAAATGCTAGTTTTCCACTGTTACTTGTTTCCCTGGAAACCCCACTTACTGACACCTGACACTGCTCTGCTGTGAACATTACCAAAGTGAAGTTCCACTGGTTGGAATCATTTCTCTGTGTAACAGGAGAATGTAAAACAGGTCAAAGGAGACTGACAGGCAAGCGTTTTCCTCTTAGTGCCATGGAGCTGTAGCAGCATGACCATACTTGTGGCAGTTTTTATTACCACGCTGCCTGAGGAAGTAATCCAGGTTCTGTGAGGCATGCAAGTTAGTCTGTGCTTTGCGTTAGCTGCCCCGATTGGAAACCATGTCTGGTGAGAGTGATTACCCTATTAGCAAATAAATTTCTTCTTCAGGTGACATGGATACTGTCACGACAGGTAGTTGCTAAATGTAGCGCTGTTTCTGTGACGGAACTAGCGTTGTTCTCCAAGAGCATCTGAGAGGTCCCAGCAGTGCAATGATGCCCACTGAAGTTTCATGAGTGGAGGTGCCTCTCAAGCTGCAGCACTGTCACAAGGGGACTTAAGAAGTCTAGGAGGATGTATTTAAGTTGTCTGAGTGTGGTGGTGGTGGTGGTGGTGGCTTCTTTGTGGCTGAGAAAACAGAGTAAAAGTTAATGTTTGAAATGAATTATGAGATCCAGGGCACTTGGATCCGTCTTTGTTTATTCGTCTCTTTGCCACAGTACCCACATGTTTGCAGTAGCAAGAGTGGAAATAGATGAAAAAGTGGGGGAAGAAAACTGATGTGACAAGGAAGTTAAAAACAGAGGAGTTTGCAGGGGACCTGCATGTCAGAGGTTCCTGCATGTGTTGGGCCGAACAGAAGGTACTCCCTGAATTCTCATATTCTCTGAATGGCAGGTTAACCTATTTGAAAGAGCAACAGATGAATGTACTTTGCCAGGAAATTTTCAAGGAATCGTGGAGCATTTTGAGAAGTATTGTCCCTTGGTACCTAAAGAGTGCGGTCGCAGCCTCATTTGCACGTGAGAATAGAGAGCCAGTGTAAAGTCATCTTTTTTCAGGTTCTGGTACCACCACTGTCTGTAGGGTCAAATTCGGTTTTGCAAAGTTTGAGTCTACTGACTTTAATATATAAAGATGCCAAAATATGTAGGTGTTATAACATGTTCTTAGGTGTAGTGACAGCGTAGCTGGCATGCATGTGAGTAGGGGAGATCGCTCTGCGCACTTCCTTCTCAGGCAGCTGTTGGACTAGAAACAGAAGAAACCTCTGGCTGCAGTGAATATATATCCACTAATTGGCTCTCATTAAGCATTGCTAGCTGTCAAATTTAAGCATCGTGGCTTTGTCGACGGCCTGTAATCCACCCAGATTATCAGTCACAGGGCTGCTTGCTGTACCAGGCTTTGCTCCTCAGTAATTGTTTCTGTCAGGGGGGAGCTCTACCAGGAGCAGACCCCAGCACCCTGACAGCAGCCCAGCAGCCACAGAAAGCGAGGCTTTGTCGTGCCCTTGAACACTGCTTCCTGAAGCGCAGCGCAAGAAGCCCTTGCAGATTCAAAGAAAGCACCTTCTCTTTGCCATGTTCTCCAGACTTTTTTCCCATCATTTTTAATCAGCGGTTGCCATAGTAACAGCACTCAGTGCAGCGTCAGCAGTCTTTTCTGGGGTAGCATTTCATCTTCCCACAGTATCACTTATATTCTCGTTACCCTCTTCCTCCTCCTTTTACCTTTACCCTCTGCCTCTTGTATTACTAAATAATGATGTATGTTCAAGTGAGCTCCTTGCTGTCTCTGGCCTCACGATGCCAGAGAAGGGAGCTGCCTGCTGGCCCTGCTGTAGACAGCCGTGTGTGATTTCTGCTTGTGCCTTCACTCATGCCTGGGCCAGCAGTTTCTGGGGCATTGCGATGGCAGCTGTGTAGGTTTGCCTGAAGGGGAAGGTTCTTTGCCTCACTGAGAGACTGAGCTTTAAGGTTTATAAAAATAATTTGGAATTCAGATGACAATACAGTACTTGCTACCCTTTCTTTCTACATACTCGTAACGTTTAAAAAAATACTCTATGGACTATTATTTCCCAAGTTCGATCTCAGTTTTCAAAAACCTGTTTCAGTCTATTAGAAATATTCCTCCTTTTCTTGATTACATTAAGAAGGCCAATGGCATCCTGGGGTTCATCAAGAAGAGTGTGGCCAGCAGGGCGAGGGAGGTTCTCCTTCCCCTCTGCTCTGCCCTAGTGAGGCCCCATCTGGAGTACTGTGTCCAGTTCTGGGCTCCCCAGTTCAAGAAAGATGAGGAGCTACTGGA
>Ga0065711_1048715_pt1 | contig 11662 bp, 8 predicted proteins | sample Hoacrofraction12_FD_59098 | JGI IMG/M metagenome (GOLD analysis project Ga0065711, IMG submission 59098) | Hoatzin crop microbial communities from Cojedes, Venezuela - Epithelial fraction 12 v2 (version 2) | ecosystem: Host-associated > Birds > Digestive system > Esophagus > Crop | place... | reverse complement strand
CCTGGACAAGGTCCTGTGCAGCCTACTGTAGGTGAGCCTGCTTCGGCAGGAGGGTTGGACTAGATGACCCACAGAGGTCCCTTCCAACCCCTACTATTCTGTGATTCTGTGATTCTGTGATTCTGTGAAAACAGGGATACGCTAGGGAGCAAAAAGTTTTGTACTTAATAGTATCTATTGTGTCACATATATCTACTGATGGGGTGGAAATGTCACTTTCTTCTGATAGCTCAGTAATATGTGAAAGGTTCTCAAAAGTTAAAACTTAAGACTGCAGTTACCTCTGGGTTTTCTAAAGAGAGGCTTTTGTTCTTAAACTTCTGAAAACCTGAAAAGCGAGATATATTGTATCTGTTTCGCAGATGCATGTAACTTTTAGATCAGTAGGACATTGTAGTGACTGTGTAATGGGTTTTATGGAATGCTGCTTCTGCAGTTTATGAGCAGTAGCTTATAAAAGGTAGGTAATAATGAGTGGTTTCCATTACATATATTTAAAAAATCAATGTCAACACTTTCAAAAGAAAAGAAAATATTGCTCAACCCATACACGTAGTATTCAAGTTGAGTGTTATTGCTTCACACCGAAACACCTGTGGGGTGATTCATTTTTAGAAACAAAAGTGAAGTGTGTAGAAAAGATCATAGATAATCACTACCTAGTTAAAACAGTGATGATGCAAAGTATCAACCCTTTCTCTGTATTCAAACAATTCATTCTAGACCTACTCCACTAAAGTCTTTTATCATAAAGGAATAGAAAATATCCAATATTCTGCATTAATACTTGGGAAAATATAAAGGCCCACTGACTCCACGGTGCTTTCTTAAGGCAAATACTGTAAATAAGCTATCAGGATTTCTGCTCTGGTGGTGACTTTTCTAATTCGCTGATATCAGAGTGGAAGACCTAAGAAGCACGTTATCATCAACAGCCAACACTCCTTATCATACTCATAAATCAGAGGGGACTATCCATTGTAGTGTGTGACTATAACATTGTTACCCTCTGGGTAATCACAACTTCTCTTTAGGTGTTTGTGCCACAAATCACCCAGGAATGGCAGCTCTTTTGGGAGCAGAGATATACATATCCACACACAGAACAACATTCCCTTGAACTGTCGGTCTGCAGCCACAGGGAACTGGGAGGACTGATTGACTATGGACCGCTTCACTCAGTAAAAGTCACCTAAATTAGAAAGACTGAAAGAAACCGACCTTGCATGAGCTTCCACTTGCTAAAGTGAGGCCCTTTTTACTACTCCGCAAAATGTAAATGGAAATGATGTGTTTAAAGAACCAAGAAACAGATTCACAAAAAGCAAAGAATAGTGACATTTTTCCCCTCTGCTTATGTACAAATACAGGATTTTTACATTTCTCTTGTTTTTAAGGAATTCCCAAGACTACATTCAATATGTAAAATCCAATAATTAATGAAATGAACCTCTAAAGGATATTTTTTAATCACTGGATATGCTCAACAGGCAGATTAAAATTCCTACCCGATAAATAGTGTGTTTACATTGAAAGCTTTTGTTTAGTTCACTTTGCTATACACAGCAGTAAAAGCATAGAATTAACTAAAAATTCTCCTCTTTCTTTTTGCAGATTATATAACTGTTACAGAATGTATTGGAAAAAACTAGAAATAATATACAGTAGCACTGCAAGGTTTTTTTGAGTCATTTGTTCCTACACCCTGCTCTTTCCTACCCAGAAATTAATATGCAGAATACGTAGTGGTCTTCTTTTAATGTCAGAATTGTTCCTTTACCTGAGACCAACAAAAGAAATCCTTTAACCAAACTAATGACATTAAGAACATCTGCCTTCTTAAGCAGAAAGGGGGCAATAAAGGGAAAAAAAAAATAAAAATCCTTTGAACACCGGTGAGCTGTTGAGTTTAATTGAACCAAAGTCTTGTGGTTCTGTATGAATGAAGTAAAGTTTCACGGACTGACTGATCGCCTGTAAACTGCATTTCATTATCATTTTCCATTATAGCTATGAAGAACTGAGAATCAGCAGGTTTATGGATATCAAACACAAAAATCTAACTTCTGGTCTATGTATGACACCGTATTTGCTGGACAAAAGACATCAAGAGAAATACATTTCTTGTGTTAGAGAGCACTTCGGAGATTTCTGCAGAAAAAGTCATGAAAACGTCATCATGTTTTATTTCTTCTTTGTAGAACTTCTATGTGTGCATAGATTTTGTTTACTTGTAGCAAAAAGTTCCAAAATCTATATTTATTTCTTTTTTAACTGAATTAATCTTTAAAAATATGACGATTCTAAATATAAAGCTTATAAATTAGTGTGATTGATTGAAAATGTATAGGACTTTTAATATCTTTCGGTGTCTTTTCTACAACTTTAAAGAATTAAGAATCTTATGAAATTTCCAAATAGAGGACTATTTTAAATTGAAATTAAGACTAAAAATTGATGTTTGGGGAGGGAATAAGAAGAACAAAAAGCCCTGTTGTAATTATCAACAAAGTAATAACTGTAGGTCTAGTAATAGTTAAACTGTTTAGAAAAACTTTCTCATTTTTCCCAAGCAAACTTCTCCAGAGACAGAATATTCACCAAAAATTTATATACAGCTTTTCTGTGGTTATTTGACCTAACAGTTGAACATATGCATGATCTCAGTTAATCTAACTTCACCTTTGTAATCACAATTTTTCCAGCTCGAAATTGCACCTGTTGGATAACACTTGTGTGCTAGACTGAAGAGCCTCCTATTATCTGTTCCTCCTGTAAGTATCCAAACTGTGATACAATCAACTTTCTGCTAAATAAGGTTGAATTCTTCAGCCCCTCAATAAAATGCATGTTTGCATGTGCTAATCATTCTTCTCTGAATGCTTTCCTGTTTACTGTAATCCTTCAAGCATGGACTAAACAATTTAAGACAGTCAATGGTTGTTACCAGTGTGCTGATTACAAAGAGGTGCTGGTTTTGGCTGGGATAGAGTTAATTATCTTCATGGTAGCTAGTATGGGGTTATGCTTCAGAATAGTGTGTTGATAATACAGAGGTGTTTTTGTTATTGCTGAGCAGTTCTTACACAGAGTCAAGGCCTTTTCTGCTCCTCATGCTGCCCTCCCAGTGCATAGGCTGGAGGTGCACGAGAAGTTGGGAGGGGAAACAGCTGGGATAGTTGACCCCAGCTGACCAAAGGGATATTCTGTGCCATATGATATTATGCTTAGAAATAAAAACTGGGCTGGAAGTTGGCAGGTGGGACGCTGCTCGGGGACTGGCTGGGCATCAGTCGGTTGGTGGTGAGCAATTGTTTTCACTTGTGTCACTTGTCTTTCTTGGGTTTTATTTCTCTTTCTTTGTTATTTTCCTTTTCATTAGAATAATTTACTATTACTACAACTACTGATGTTGTTGTAATTTTATTGTTGTGTTATTTTAATTCAGTTATTAAACTCTGTGTAGCTCAACCCATGAGTTTCTCACTTCTACTCTTCTCCTGTCCAGCTGGGAGGGAATGAGCAAGAAGTTGTGCGTTGCTTGGTGGCCGGCTGGGGTTAAACCACAAAGAAAGGTAACACCTTTCCTGCTACTGCTTAATACTTCTCTGCTCACAGGTCTATAGATCTACATAGATCTGTGACTGCTGTATTGTATCGCATAGCTATATCCAATGCATAATCCACTATGAACATCAAACCCCCTCCAGTGCCCAAGCAGACTTCACCGCATGGGTCATATTTCTTACTTTCTTTGTTCCTGCAGCAGTGACTACATTTAGCTATTCATGTACACTGTATATTTAAGCCCCACTTTACCAAGTTGTCCAGACTTCATTGTATCAATGCGTGATCCTTTATACTGCTTTTCATTCTTCTGAAAACCATCACATTCCTGTTTTCTGATAAAATTTTCTAGTAGTGTGAGGTCAGATATCAGTTCCTGAAGGATTTCTCTGGAACAGGATTCCTCGCAGTGGTTTCATATTTTGCCATTAGATTTGGAAGACTGTCAGTTTTGCAGGTTTCAGTTCATTTCATGTGTCATGTGAATCTTACATATTCTTCTATGGGCCTTGTCATATCACTTATTCATGTGGAAATATTATATTTTTTATTGCAACTCCCTAGAGCTTAAATGAATCAAGTTCTGCATTTTCTGAGTTTTCACAGCTTCCTTTACAACTTTTGCCATATACTGATTCTTTTTCCATTCTAGAATTACAGAGGTAAGACAAAACCAAAATTCTGTCCCATGAAGGGGTGGTGATTTTAAGCACATCAATTGTTAATGATACTATTTAATATTTTAAAGGTTAGACATGTGGATGAAAGTGAATACTGTACAGTGCATTATCAGAACAGTATTTTACTGACAGCTTTTATTTAATCGTCACCTATACATCTTTAAAAGGTGACTACTTTTCTGTATCCTCCCTTCCAAGCTTCATAATCAAGCAGGTATAACGTATGGATGGAAGGAACATACTTGTTCTGCTTCATTTTCCCAAGGTTCAGACCATTCCAGGAGATCCAGGGAAGCTGCCTTAAGCTGTTTGTTACCAATATTTATGATACAGAAGTGTTAGGATGCTCTTTGACTCCAGGCAAAACCCAGTTATTTCTTTAACTTAGACAGCTACTCAGTCTGGATATTCTGGGACACCACTACTCTGAGAGAAGAGAGTTCTCAGTGTGTTCTCTTGTGTCAGGAAGACTTAGAGGAACATTGGCTGGATTCATAGAATCAGAATTATTTTGATTGGAAGGGACCTATAAAGGTCATCTACCCCAATCCCCCCTTCAATAAGCAGGAACACCTTCAACTAGACCAGGTTACTCAGAGCCCTGTCCAACCTGACCTTCAACGTTTCCAGTGATGGGACATCTACCACCTCTCTGGGCAACCTCTTTTAGTTTAAAATCATTACCCTTTTCCCTATTGCCACAGACCTCTCTAAAAAGTTTGTCCCCATCTTGCTTATAAAGCCCTCTATAAGTGCTGAAATGCCACAATAAACTGGCCCCGGAGCCTTCTCTTCTCCAAGCCGAACAACCCCAACTCTCTCAGCCTGTCCTCACAGGAGAGGTGTTCCATTCCTCTGATCTTTTTTGTGACCCTCCTCTGGACCCTCTCCAACAGGTCCATGTCTTTGCTGTGCTGAGGGCTCCAGGGGTGGATGCAGTACTTCAGGTGGGGCCTCACCAGAGCAGAGCAGCAGTCATCTCCCTCAACTTGCTGACCACACTCCCCTTGATGCAGCCCAAGATACAGTTGGCCTTCCAGGCTGTGAATGCACATTGTTGTCTCATTTCCAGAATTTCATCCACCAGTGCCCCTGAGTCCTTCTCAGCAGGGTTGCTTTCAGTCCCTTCATCCCCCTACCTGTACGGATACTGGGAGTTGCCCAGATCCATGTGCGGGACCCTACACTTGGCCTGTTGAACCTTGTGAGGTTCACAAAGGCCCACTTCTCAAATTTGTCCAGGTCCCTCTGGATGGTATCCCGTCCCTCAGATGTGTCATCCCCACCACTCAGCTTGGTGTCATCTGCAAACTTGCTGAGGGTGCACTTGATCCCACTGTCTACATCACTGATGAAGACACTGAACAGTACTGGTCCTAATATCGACCCTTGAAGCACACCACTCGTCTCTGATCTCCAACTAGACATTGCGCCATTGACTACTACCCTCTAGATGCAACCATTCAACCAATTCCGTATACACCAACCACTCACCCATCAAATCTGTATCTCCCCAATTTAAAGAAAAGGATGTTGTGTGGGACCATGTCAAAGGCCTTACAGAAGTCCAGATAAATGAAATTCATAGCTCTTCCTTTGTCCACTGGTGTAGTAGCTCCATTGTAGAAGGTCACTAGGTTGACCAGGCGAGACTTCCACTTGGTGAAGCCATGCTGGCTATCTTGAATCACCTCTCTGCCCTCCATGTGCCTTAGTATAGCTTCTAAGAAGATTGTGAAGACCTGATTTTTACCTCCCCTATTTTCCTGTCCATATTTCTTCTCTTGTCTCATATTGTATCCTATTAGCTAGTTTTCATCTTTTTACAGATATGTAAGCAGAAGACTATCATTGGTGATACCTCCATTCAACTTATCACATAGATATATGCTGAAGTCTTACAGTCATCAGTGGGACTCAAGCACACTCTTATGCTCAGTGCTTGATTAAAGGTTTACAGAATGAGGTTTTAGTTAAGAACATATAGTTCTTCCTCTGCCAGCTCTCATTACTCTACCAAACTGCTTAGTTGTTTGACAAATTGTGATAATTCAGGACCAAAAATCATGTGGCAGAAAAAAACTCAATGCAATAAATATATTTCATAAAATATAGTAAAAATTTGAGATGATTGAAGAAAATATATCTCTGAGGGTTTGGAGGTTCATAAAAGCTTGAGATAGTCATCTGAGCACTTAGCTGTTTATATCGACTGCACTGAATCTTTGAACTTTCAATAGTTTATCTTTCTGGTATTAATATTATCAGAGAAATATAAAGTAGGGAAAAAAATTTATTTACTGGGCCGATTCTTTTAGAGGTTTATTAATGGGACATAGAATCTTCTAGCTCTAGGTCATCAGTTTTCATCTAAACCAATTTTTATGGATTCATAAATTTCCAGGCCAGAAGAACCATTATATTTCCTTAGCCTAACCTCCTGTATGACACAAACCATAGAATTTCAACCAGTGTTTTCTAAATCAAGCACTTAACAACTACTAGAATTGAATAGTGTAGAAAGACGATCTTGTTGCTGTGCTATGACTACTGAGGTGCCTATGAGAAACCACCTGCCTTTAGAATAATATTGAATAATCCGGATTTTTGAACACATTCCCCTCTTCACCTTCTGCCACCTTTGTTAACTAGAACGGGTAGTATCAGCTATAGTGTGAGAGGCGCATGGAAAACAAACTGCAATTACAAACTTGCAGGTGATTCTTTCTGTTGTAAATTGAATTATGGTGGAATCTGTTGCCTGTGTTGGATTTCACTCCCTGTGTTGCATTAGCTTTACCTTTTACATGAATCAGCAGAAGCTTTCAGTTTCAACACTAAATTGTTCAGAAGCATTCCATTAGAATGTCTTTCATTTAGGAAATGCAAGCATCTTTAGAATGAAAGCCTTCAGGCAAAGACTCAGATGTATCTTTCAGGTCAATTTACAGACCCAGTGGTCCCAGCATCTAGCTCAGTGACGTCTGTGATCTTAAGGAAGGAATTCCTTTATAGTTATACTAATAAAACCGCTTGCTTGTTATTCCAAAATGAAATTGTAGAAATTCATAATTCTAAGAAGAAAAAATATCAGTCAATTTTTTCCTCAATTCAATGGTGTTTTTTTCACAGAAATTAGAATCATTTCTGCAGGCAGTATTCCAATAAACTTAGATTGAATGAAATTATTCTATATTCATATCTTTTTTTCCATGGACAAAGACTAGTTTTAATTGTATTTTACAGTATACACTCCTTGGTGGAAGAGCCAAGATGCAGCAATATGTCAACTCAGGAAAAAAAATAATAATCCCAATCACAAAATAAATAGTTACTTGCTCTTTGTTCCCCATCAAGCGAATAGGAGAGAATAATGTTTCAAGTGTAGGTGGAACTAAATAGTCCGCTCTGGTAGATAATATCTATTATCTCATTTATTTTCTGATATCGCCAGTATAGGCTATAAACTTAACTACTGTTTGTATATTTATTTTAATTCAAAAACCAATTTCACATACCATTTAGCATTGAAACATAACATAATTACATTTTGTTCTTGCATCTACAAAGTGCATGTCCACATATGGACCGGCTTTTATTGGCATAGAACAAGGCGGAAAATTTTTACTTCTACTCTTTAATTTAAGGCTGCATTAAAAAACCTGCTTTCTATATGACCACTGAAAACGGGATAGAACTCTCACTGCTTTTCATTGGTGCTGTTTCTTTGAAAAGCAAGCTAATTTAAAAGTGGCCCAGGAGTCTTAATTCTGTAAAGAGATGAACAGGGATTGCAATGGTTGAGCCACGGGCAATAACTTCTTTAAATCAAGAGAATTTCAGTACTGCCAATCTATTTTTAAATATGAGTATGTGAATTTAGTAAACCATACAGTAACTTTTATAATAAGTATCATGGCCTTATGTGGGCAGAAGCCTCATTTTGTTTATTTCAGGAGCTAACAATGTCGGACAGTCCTTACCAACTGAATCAGTTCAGTTCCGCCATAGGAGCTAGATGAAGAGTAATTCAACTGGAGTCCGTTCTTCCTGCTATTTCTGAATGGCCAGAGGAAAAATTTTCAAAAGTCTTATACCGATTAACAGTTTGTCTGGCCACCTAGAGAAGTATTACAGTAGCAAATGTATTTATATTTTATGTATTTATTTATGTATTAGATATTATTTATTTACTTATTTTTAGGTGTTACACCTGCACTACTTGAGAAGGCCCATTCCCTGACTATTTTAATTTTGTACTTTTTACTTTTTCTATCATCTAAACTGTTATTTAATCTTACTTTTTAAACATGTTGGAAACTCGAAACACCCCCTGATGATAATGATACGAGTGGGGATCAATGTAAAGGATAGTGTCATAGAGAAAAAACATGCTAAAAGGTGTTGGAGGGATACTTCAATGAAGATATTTTATTAAGTGACAGCTGCACGTTCCTACCTTGTTTAAAACTCAGTCTTCTTTAATTTAGGTGCCTAAGGGGACATTTTTTCAAACCTCACATAATACCCGGATGCCTAACCCCCAGTGAGATTTAGTGAAGTTAGACATCTACTTCAGGTTATGCATTCAACATTTCCCTGTTTATGTGGCTTTAAGGGGTTCAGAAAGCCTCAAATTTAAGGGCTTGAGTTTGAACACAGTATAAACACTCAACTATATGTGGACATAATATATTGGTTTGAATAAACCAGCTAAATAGCTGGAGAGTGCACTAAAAACAATTATCTTGCTTGCACGTGAAAAAAAAATGCAACACATGTTTCACAGTCATGTCCAGTATTAAGAAAACCAAATCATTCTCTAAGGAAGTTTTTTGTACCTTGTATAAAGTGAGAAAAACTTATCTACATGCTTTTTCTTTCTCTGTCAGCTTTATGACATCCTGCTTCTTGTTTTCCATACAGTTAATACAACATTTGTTTGGACAAGTATTTTGCAACATAATACAGTAAATGTTTATAACTGTTTAGAAAAAAAGTTCTATAAATTTGAGCCCTAGAGGGTATCAGTTCTGCAAAACAGCTTAGTAATTTTTAAGGCAACAGTATCCAGACAGGAGTTTAGTTATCCAGTTATTCTTGATTATGTTGTTTTCAGAAAGGGCAATAAACCTCTGGAGGCTCTTGAAACACATGGAAAGTGATAGGTTTTCCTGTTTTTCTATAGTTTTGCCAGTGTGGTCTGTGGTTCTTTTAATAATCAGGAAGCAAAGTTTATGTAGACCAGTTGCTTTTAATCCTAACATATTTTCTGCTTTCCAGAAAAAACAGTAAAGCTGCCTGAACAAATTGAAAATCTCTTTCATTAAAAAATTCAAAATGTCACCATTTTTTCCTGTCCTGTCCTGCAGCTAGCCAGCGTATTCATGAACTTGGTAGCATTCCTTACTTGAATCTGAACCAATCTATCTATCCATTACATAATTTCCATCGTCAAGCTATCTGGATGCTCATGGTTAAATTTCTGTATGACAGTCATCAAAAAGCTTGCATAACTGACCAAATGTAATTTTATACATTAGATACTGCCATACTCAACAAGTTACTCCAAATGCTTCCACTCCTTTTTGTGCAGGTAATGTGCTGGGCAAATATTGCATGCCTCCCGATGCAGAGATCAGCTTCTGCTCCACTTCTTTGTCTGCATCATTTCTTGAAACTGATATGAAATCTTCAGCTTCCTTTAAATCAATAAAAGCACAGGACTGTTCAAAATTCACGCAGGTCCAGACCCTTGAAGATTTGGAGGTGCCTTCTGGATTTAGTCTGTGCATTTTCACACAGTAAGTGAAGAACTGATGTTTATATGCCCTGACACAAAATGCTTCATTCTGTTCATCATTATCTTCCTTTCCCCCATGCTGAAGAATGAAGAATTCACTATTATTGTGATATCCTAGAATATGTAGAGATAACCTGGTCTTCAAGAGGAAGAATGTTCCTCAGTTTAACAGAAGTTGCAAACTGATAAAGGAAAAGCAACAGCACAAGTAATTTGTATTTATTTAGAACTGGGCATTAGTGACATTTTCCTGAAGAAGTAGACTCAGCTGAAGATTAGTTTCTTTCTTCAAAAAAAGGAATCTGCAACCACAGTCCCAGCTTCATAAGTCTACTGCCATCTAGAAAAGCCCATATCTGGAAAAGCTTAGTTCTTTACTTTTGCTTTAGCTCAAAGAATTCTTTTATCTGGTGTAATACAGCCTCCAAATTCTGTGCTCCTGTTTCCTGTAACTTTCATAAAAAGAGCAAATAAGGACAATTAATTTCAATATATTAAAGGAAATAAAAAATGCATGTAGTTTTCAAAATACGTATGATGACATTATCGAACTTGGTGACTTGGGTTGCTGGGAAGATAAAACTATATCCATAGTTGGCCAGGTTCATAACAGACAAATTCTTTAGTAACCTTTAGACATAATAATCCAGAAGTATTTATTATCCAGGAAAGCCCTTAAACTACATGTTATTGGAGGTCAGGAGATGTAGTAGGGGCATGAGTATTAAATATATAATGATATATGCTCTTTTTTTCACTAAAAATCTGTTAAGGGTCATTTTTGGAAAAAAGGATATTGGACTATCTAAGTCTTTTGCCTAATCTAGTGCAAAATATCTCATACACATACAAATACATTTTTAACATATATACACACATATACCGATATGAATAAATTAAATTAACTTTTGAAATTTAACTATTAATACCAGTTTTCAGCAAATTTCTTCTGGAGGAAATAATTCCTTGACATTTGAATTTTAAAAGCATATCATACAGAAGTACAATACAAACATTCAAAGTTATATTCCATCTACTTTCAAAATTAAACTTTGACAAAGGGCCCATCGTACAGTGAAAAACAAAAGGAAAAGAAGAATCAAATATCATGGAATTATTTGAGTTCTGTGAAAATGATAGGGAAAAACAGAGAGGTGAAATGCTGAATAAAAAAAAGAAGTTATTCTGCAAAAGCCAAACAATTTTCAAAACCATAGCTAATATCCTTACCTGTAATGACTGGTGAGGCAGAAAAATGGTCCTCCTGGTACTCAGGAGAAGCAAGATTCTGATTACAAGTGCTGGACCAAATTTTTCTACAGAGCAGAGTGCAACATTGTCGCGTTAAAGGGCGGGGTAAGGGGAGTCTGATATTCAACTAGCCTGTTAGAGCCTTTCCAAGGACTTTCACTGAAACAGTTTCGCAAAGTTGAAACAATAGGTAATTTATTCAAGCGACAGTTATCACAGATTCGGAATTGCCACTGATAAATTCACTGTCTACAAAAGTTGAGCTCAAAGTAATGGTTTAGCGCTTTAGTTAACAATGTGTTCCCGGGGGCACGTCTGACAAAGTCAGAGGCACGACTCTTACCAAAAAGGCGTCCCTTCT
>Ga0065711_1048714_pt1 | contig 11662 bp, 6 predicted proteins | sample Hoacrofraction12_FD_59098 | JGI IMG/M metagenome (GOLD analysis project Ga0065711, IMG submission 59098) | Hoatzin crop microbial communities from Cojedes, Venezuela - Epithelial fraction 12 v2 (version 2) | ecosystem: Host-associated > Birds > Digestive system > Esophagus > Crop | place... | reverse complement strand
TGTGGAGTCTCCCTCTCTGGAGATATTCAAGACTCGCCTGGACAAGGTCCTGTGCAGCCTGCTGTAGGTGACCCTGCTTTGGCAGGGGGGTTGGACTAGATGACCCACAGAGGTCCCTTCCAACCCTGAACATTCTGTGGTTCTGTGTGATTCTGTTTGTGCATGCGGAGGTAGAAAGGACTAAATCTGGCCGCTTGAAGCAAGTGGGAATTGAGGGTCTATACAGGAATGTTACTGATGTCTTTTGACTGTAATGCTGTTTAGATCTAGCTGGGAGAATACCTTCACAACATAAACTGCCTCCTAGAGCTGGTAGAAAGTTGCTTAGAACTGGAGTCTCTTGTGTCAGAAATCTCCCTGTATCTTAAAACTGCTGGTTGGAGCTCTGTATTATGGCTACAGATGATGTCCCCGAAGACTGGTGCAAAACAAACTATACAAATTGCTGTTCTCCTCCCATTCTGTCCTCTTAACTGATTAATGTCTGCTGAGAGCTTGAGCAATATTACTTTTCTTTACATTTTTCTCTTGAATTGCTTCACAAAAAGCCATTCACACAAAACTTTCATTTTCTTTGTGAAAACCTGGCAAGCTTAGATTTGAATGGATACCTATTTCATATTCATCTTTGTTCACAGTAGACTCTGATTACATGGTATATCACTGAGCTTTATTCATCCTCCTCTTGTCTTGACCACTTGTTGCTTTCCAGCCAGTAATAAATGTATATATCTGAATACATACTGTCTTGGAGTTCCTGCTTGGCATTATGATACTTGACCCAATCTGGAGAACCTGACTCCCTGCTTTGTTTCCAGCTTACCTAAAATACCTGTGAGTAGATCTGTGCTCCTCTGACCAGAGGAGCTAGGTGCTTGTGGTCTGGGGTCACCAGCTGAAGAGGAGGAAGAACTTGGAGGTTCAGAGAACACCCTAGTGCTGCAAGTCTGTGGTGGATGTGGGTATAGAAAGCGCTAATTCTGTAGGTTATGGAGATGGTGAGAAGTTTTATGGGGGAAGTGAAAACTGCACAGGTTGACGTACTGCCTATCTCTGTAAACCTAGACTGGACCGCAATCTGTGATGCTTGGAGGCAGTGTTGCCAAGCAACTAACTTTGCAGCTGTGGTTTGGTAAACGAGCAGCTATGCCTAGCTCTGATTTTCTGTGAAAAAATGAATATATTGATGAGGAGTAGGGAACTGTCCATCTTGCATGGATAGGGAAAGGAATGTGATATTCTGTGTTTGGCTATCAATTGCCATACTCTTCTTGTGTACTGCCTCCGTTTTAAGTAGGAGAGGGAACAAGAATCTGTTAACACAGTTCTGCTGAAGTGCTTGAATGAAAATGTATAAAGCTGCGTAGTACAGGGCTTTATTAGCAGGATTAAAGGCAGTTAGTAGTCCTAGAAGAATTTCTGTGAAAGAAGATGGAAGTGATTCATTGTGTGTAACCTGTTATTCTTGAATGCAGCTGAACTTGCAGGTGGATTCAAAACATGACTGATTATTTTAAATAAGGTCCTCGTAAAGCATGCTCAGGTCATTTGGGTTTAAATTTGTCATTCGCCTGTAGATGATGGTAAACCCATCCCTTTCTTCAAACATGACAAATGCCATTCCTAATGTTCACCTTGTACACCTTCAGCAGAAATGTGCTTGTGCGTTTGAGCTCCCCTCCTAAGCAGTGGTTAAGCTGAAGAGACATGCCAAAAACACGCTGAGTGTAGGCTTTTTGGTCTTTGCTCATTGCCAAGTGGTACCTAGGTGGGTGATTCTCGGCTTTAAGTGTACTGAACTGGTTTGCTTTGGGTGGAGTTACTTTCTCCATAACAGCCGTCATAGTGCTCTGCTTTGCATTTGTAGCTAGAATGGTGTTGGTAACACACTAGTGTTTTGGCTGTTACTGGGCAGTGCTAGTATTCAACTTCTCTTCCTGGCTTCTGAAGAAAATGATATTTTGAGGAAAAATATTTTACAGCCACAACTTCTTTTCTTGTGACTACAGAAGGTAGCAGTCACTTGGTGGGGGGGAATAACTTTAAAAAAAATTGCTTTTTTGAGTAACACTTCTAGTTAAAACAGCTGTGAGGAACACTACTTAAAAGTAAATTTGTTTCTTCCTTTCCTAGTCACGTGTAGCTGATATAATGATATGTGATGTCTAACTGTTGATGACTGTCATGCTGGAACGCTTAACTGTGTTAACTTGAACTATATTTAATTTCGTGTCCTCTCAGAGGAGACTGCCGTAGTTTTAGGAAACAAGAAGATGCCTTTAGAAAAATGCATAGCACACTTCAGCCTTGTGTGGCATGATACATTCTGATTGGATATAAAGATGTTATTTTCTTTTTTAAACCATGAAGTGGCCAAATACTGGACCAAGTTTTCCTCAGAGAGGTGGTAGAACATACCTTAGAGGTGTTCAAGACAACTGAACAAAGCCTGGAGCAGCCAGGTCTAATTAGATCTGATTGGTGCATCAAGTTAGCCTAAATGACCTCAGGAAGTCGACTCACACCTAAATTATTTTATAGCTGTTATTCAATGACTGAGGAAATACAGTAGCTGTATCTTTTAAAGGGCAGGTGTTAAACATGTCACAGAGCACACATACCGTGTGTTCTGTGGATTGGCCCAAACCAAGCTACGAGGATGGGTCTTGAAGCACGCCAGGGTCTGAGCCATTTGAGACTTTGGGAGAGCACACTATTGGGGTGTAACTAGGCTGGCATGCAGGTCCTGGGGATTGGTGGGAAGGATCTGTCCATGCTGCTGGAGTTTAAGGTGGGGAAAGGCTTGATTCTGGCTGTCCTCTTCAGCCTGTTCCTTCTTTTGTGAAGTTCTTTTGTGAAGTTAGTACTCTGAGGTCCACAGTAAGTGCTGCTCTGAAGATTAATAATACTGTTACAGTATAACTTGGAGATCATCCGAGAAAGGAGTTGCGTTTGCATGGTAGGCTGTTCCTGTGCCTGAGAACTGCTATGTATTAGTGTTTCGGGGTAGGCAGGCTCTCTGTAGGTAAGAGGGGTGAACAGTGCAGTGTGAAAATCTGCTTAGTCTGGTCTGTTTGACCCACAGAGGAAGGAGGGGAAGACAGAATGTGGGGGGGGAAAGTAGGTGAGTAAGTCTCTGCAGCGAATGTGGATGTTGGGTGTTAATCCCAGTAAGCAGCTGAGCACCACACAGCTGCTTGCTTTGTCACTCCCCTTCCGCCGCTCCCCCCCACTAGTGGGATGGGGGAGAGAATTGTAAAGGTAAGAGTGGGAGATCTTGTGGGTCGAGATAAAGATAGTTTAACAGGTAAAGCAAAAGCTGCACACACAAGCAAAGCAAAACAAGGAATTTGTTCACTGCTTCCCATCGGCAGGCAGGTGTGCAGCCACCTCCCGGAAAGCAGGGCTCTGTCACGGGTAACAGTAACTTGGGAAAACAAATTGCGGTAACTCCAAATGTCTCTCCATTCCTTCTTCCCCCAGCTTTTATTGCTGAGCACAACATCGTGTGGGATGGGATGTCCCTTTGGTCAGTTGGGGTCAGCTGTCCCAGCTGTGTCCCCTCCCAGCCTCCTGTCCCCAGCCTACTTGCTGATGCGGCAGGCTGAGAAGCAGGAACGGCCTTGATGTTGTGCAAGCACTGCTCAGCAATAGCCAAAACGTTGGTGTTACCAACATTGTGTTGGTGTCAGATCCAAAACACAGTGCCGTGTGGGCTGCTGTGAAACAAATAAACTTAATCCCAGCACAAACCAGTATAGCAGAGAAGATGGGTACAAGAAACTAACTGGCCAGTGTTTACAGATGGTTTCAGTGTATTTTTACAGTCCTGAGCCTGAAATTTGGCACTCTGCTTCTTGTCTACAGACTTGGATCTCTGGTTTCTCTCTGCATCTCTTTCAAACATAGGTTCATGTGGGAGAGGTCTGCTTTGTAATGCAGAATGTACAAGGAAGAGCATCTCCAGAGTCACCGAGGGCTGCACAGAGGTGGTATAGTTTGGGGAGTGTTTACTTAAGTGGTCTCTTCAGTTTTATTTGAGTAAAAGTGGTAAAGGGAAGCTGATTAATGAAGTTACTAGATAATTTCTTTCTGGTAGAGAAAGGTAACCTTTCATTCTTGTTTATGGCAAACAGGCTAAATTACAAACCTGTCTTGCAAACAAATCTTATCTCTGAGGTTTTTGTCATTGTTAAAGGAAGAACTTCAATTGCTGGGTGAAGATTTTTTTTTTATTTTTTTTTTCAGCAAATACTTATATAACCTTTATCCTGTGCCTGGCTACCCAGGGGGCTCTTGCTACATCCAACAGAGCAGCATAGATTTACACATTTTTTTCTTACCAGTGATGCTTTTACTTGATGCTTAGCTATCAACTTACAAAAACATTTTGTAAGAGCTCAGTGTTCCCTAATTTTCCTTTTATTTCTGTATATAATAGGAATATAAATGGTACACTTAAAACAGTAAGCCTTTTAGCAGTTCCTTGCTGACAAGGGAAAAATTGCAGTAAAGACCAGCTCCAGAAGCTTTGTACTAATACTCTAATGTGCTGTGTAACCTTGTCTTTTTTAGAAAGTACCAAGTGCTGCTGACAGGAAATAACAGCTTGCACACCTTATTCTTGCAGCTTGAACTCTGACACAAGCAGTCTTTCTCCTTACGAGTGAACAAGCAGGATAAAATTAGAGCACTACTGCTTAGCCAAATGGAAATTTGATTTCTGAAGCTGTTAGCTGATTGAATGTGCCAGGGTTGGCACCTCTGACATTTCTGATTCTTAGGGCAGCCACTTTACTTTCCAAAGGGTGTGCTGTAGTGGGCTAGTATCCCACCAGGCTGGTAGGGGTGCCGCCGCAAAGTCCCATGTACTCTGCATATGCTCTCTGTATATGTATACATATGCTTTGGGTAACCAAGCGTGAGCATGGCAGGCGTGATTGCTAGTCAAGGATCAGGAGCTGCTCTCTGATGGTTCGATAGCTGGTTGTGATCCTGCTTGCCTGTGTTAGAATGGTTGGGGAAATCTGTGGTGTGAAATACTTCCGAGTCAGGAATACAATCTTTGGAAAACTGGTTTAAAGGAAGTTTGAGTACAAACCGTGGAGAGAAATTGATATTTGCATTAAAAATACATGTTTTAATGAGGAAGGTGTTCTATTTAAATCCTGTCATCTTAGAAATAAGATGAATAGGAGGCCGTGGTGACGTTTTGGGGAACAAATCCCCGAAAGCCATTCTTGGTCTCCTTTTTCTCTTAATATTACTTTACATGAAGAGTGATAAACTATGTATGTATGTAACTTCATACTGGTGGACTATAAATATTGTATCTTATTTGTTCAACAACTTAGCATTTGTGTCATCATCACCTCATGTTTGGTGAAATGATTTTTTTGTTTTGGAAGAACAAACTTATATTCTTACAGTCTTATTCAGTCAAAACTCAGATTTTTAATAACTGACTCTTTTTGTTAATAAGACCAAAAAGCTTTAAATTCTTCACTTTGTCACCTTACAAGATTGCTTGTGTCAAATGGCTGTTAGACAAGAAAAAGGCTGTTCAACTCAAGAGTAAACTGACGTTACCTGTATATCTCAAATAGCTGTGACTAATCAGTCCTCTGATTTACAAACTGCATTATTTTCATATTCCAAACTTAGTTTCCTGTATAAGGCTTTTGATATTTAAAATGTTGTATGGCTTGAGTATATTCCAGAATGAAAGTAGTTATCAAGCCAGCCGCTTAGTTTTGTGGCTTAAACATAGTTTTGAAAGAACATTCATGTCACTGTACTTCATTTCTAGTTAAGGCTTTATAGAGCCCTTGAAATAGGGATGCTGTATTAATTTATTTGAAACACTTTCAACAGTTATCGATGCTATTGAAGTAAATGGATCGGTGAGCTGAAGGAGTAATTGAAGCTGGTCAATACGTATTTCTCTCTGACTTACTGAGGTGGGACAGGCTGTGCAGGGGAAGAGTTTTGTTCAAAATACTTCTGCATGGCCTCTTCAGAATTATAAATGACATTGACTTTCATGAAAAATTGTTATCCAGATAGAAAAGGCAAACTTGGACGAATTATGACCCTGAAACTCTATACCACTTACCAGACACTGGCTAAAAATAGCTAAGTGATGCTTCTAAGGCTTGTCATCCCACTGTTCTTGCAATACACCTCGAACAGCACCAATCTCAGCTGTTATCAAGCTGAGTTCTGGAACGGTGTGTTCAGTTGCTTGAATTGCCTGCCTTCAGTGCAACTTTATGCTATTGAGTTTGATTTTATTTAAAACTACTAAAACAGCCCCTCTGGTTTGAACTCCCAACCCTTTTTTAATGTGACAAATTTTAGGTTCTGAAATTCTGGCCTTGACTATCAAAACACAGGCTTACTAAGCCAGCTACAAGAGACTTCTAAAGACTAGAGGTATGTTTAAGCTATGGTCTTTTGTTGCCTTTGTTTATATAAAACAGTATTTTGCTGCATGCTTAGACTTTGATATCTGAAAGTACGTAAAGACAGCACTTGCGTGGTTTTCTTAGTCTTTGAGTATGGAGGTAGAGCAAGGAAGCCTCTTCGACTTTGGAGGAAATCAAGCCTGATGTGAGACAAGAACGTGCTTCAGGCTATTTGTTCTGCCTAATCAGAAACTAATACAGTGGATCAAGTGATGGGTAAATAGTCCCAGATCAGTAGTCTCAAAAGACTAAAGGTTCAAGGACCTTGAAGAACATTTTATTTGAGAATAAAGAGTCTTGTAGTGTGGTTCTTGCACAGTTTCCTTTGCTTCAAGATCTTTATGCAAGATCTGCAAGAGCTCTTACTCTTTTTAAGAAGATATGTTCTTCAGTTCACAAAGTCTGATTCAGTGGACATGATTAACATTGCAGTGAAGCTTTTTGTGTTGATGTGTGTGTTGGTGGATTTTTTTTCCCTCTCTTTTAAATTTTTCCCTTCTGAGAGTCTGTGAATGCAAAGTGATTGGAGATGGTGGATGTGATTCTGCCTGTTGAAGGGAGAACTGAGCAGCCTCCAATGAAGTTAGTAAGAGATGGGCTTTGAAGCAGCAGATTTAAACTGAAAATGAATGATAGCAGTTGTATTGGTTTTGAGCTTTTTAGTATCACCTTGACTTAATCCCTGTCTATAGTGTGATGTGTTTGGAGGAGAGAAACTCAGAGGAGTCACTATGTTTCTGCCTTGTTCTCTTGAGCTTCCCTGGGTAGCTACTGGAGGGGCGGGACTGTTCTGTGTTACTTAGCTCTTCTTGTGTTGAATTACACAAAATACAACTGCTGCTTACTCGTTTTCCTTCTTTTCCCTGTGTCTGATATGAGTGCTTTGTCTGTTGTTCATGATCTTTATCTGTATCTCAGCTTGGAGAAATTACAGATGTTTCTGGAAAACATTAATTGATAACCTTGTTGAAACCTTAGTAGCAGAACACTTGTGTGGTATGAATTGCATGAGGAAGTAATGCAGAGAGAGTGAGCACTGCATGGGCATGCTTGTATTGATGCAACCACTGAGACTTTTTGTTAAGTCCTTGGCCAAAATGTGATAGTTTTTAGGAACTGGCTAGCAACCATTCAGGAGGAGTCAGAAGATGCGTAGATTTTCTTGCAGTTAATTCTGTGTTCCACAAGATGGAGCCAGTTATTTGGCAAAGAAACTCTTGTCAACTAGCAGCAGAATTCGGAGAAACAGAAGAGAATTAAAGTAACTTCACTGTGCTTTATGGTCAAAGCACAGGCAGGGTGCAGTTGAGTGAAAGGAAGAATTGTAGTCTGTCAGAAGTCTTTGAAGATTTTGGCCCAAGATAACTTTGCTACAGGCTATATTGAGATGCAAAGAAGCTAGTGCTCTATTGTAGGTAATACTTGGCTTCCTTCCTTGTAGAATTGCTAACTGGTAGCTGCAAAAATGTAGAGTGAAAACCAACTTTGGTTTTATGTGTCTCTAATACAAACATTATTTAAATTTACTTTTGACAGGCTTTCTTCATCTGACACTTTGTCTCAAACTTCGTAGTCTGCCAGCTAACAGGTTTTATGAACATAGTGTAAAGGGTTCAGAGTAGTTTGATAAGGTGTAGAACAGTCACCCTTCCCTTTGACAGCAAATACAAAATTGAGAGGCTGTGTGCTCTCTTTACCCCAATTCTGACCTCTGTTTGCTCCCTGTAAGTTCAGATTTTTAGTAAGAGTGGGCAGCACCTGCGTTGCAGCAAAAGAAGTGTTTCAGTATTAACCTATAGTTACAGTGAGCTGGGCAGATGGTAGTGGACTGATGGAGGGAAGGAAACTCTGAATTATTGTGGTAAGGGAGGCAACCGTCACCATTCTCTTACTTTGCAGTCATACCTGCAATAATCTTATACTTACTCCTTTGGACATCTCCCCATTCTTCCCAATTTCAAATCAGAACTTAATCACTGTTTTTATGAAGGTAACTAAATTACAGTTGCTGGTAAGACTAAATATGCACAGTAAACCTTGTGGTTTAAATATGCACAATAAACCTCCAAAGGAAGATTGTCAGGTGTTCACAGGAATGACCTAACACATTCAAAATCTTGTGTGATAACTTCTCTGGAAAATAGCACACACGTTCACAGCTGACCTTACCCAACTACCTAATGAGAACTGAAAAGGAAAATTTAAGTCTAATCAATACAAAACTATAGAAATGAAAAAATGTTTTTTAGATTGAAAAAATAAAATTAGATTATCATTTGGAATTAGCAGTCTGTTTTATGATTGGTGAAGTTTTTTCCTTGGTTCATCCAGGCAGTGTTTCAGGGACTTCATAGTATAGTAGTATGTAGTCCAGTATGAACACCAATCATTTTCAGGACAGCAGAAGTCCCATGGTGCTTTTCCTTAAATTAACTTTTATTGAAGTTGAAAGAGGCTGAAACTATTTTTAAGCAGTTAAGTTATCCGTATATTAAATGACTGAAGAAATTACTTGAAGTGTATTTTTATATTGGAATGGTGCAGCAAGCTGCTGAAGTGCAGCTCAGCCCTTGTAGTAAAAAGCTTGTATTCAAATGGATTTCAAAAGAATAACATTACAATTATGTTAAAACTTATGTTGAACAATATTTCATGTTAATATGAGCTCATTGGAGTTGCATTGTATAATGCAGTTCTTGATAGGTAAGATAACATTACTACTGTTGTGTAAAGGTGTTTTAAATAGCATGACATAGCAGTATTAGAATTGCGGAATGGTTTAGGTTGGAAGGGACCTTAAAGATCACCGAGTTCCAACCCCCCTGCCATGGGCAGGGACACCTTCCACTAGACCAGGTTGCCCAAAGCCCCATCCAACCTGGCCTTGAACACTGCCAGGGAGAGCTCAGCCACAGCTTCTCTGGGCAGCCTGTGCCAGTGCCTCACCACCCTCAAAGAATTTCTTCCCTGTATCTAATCTGAACCTACCGTCTTTCAGTTTAAAGCCACTACCCCTTGTCCTATCACTACATGCCCTTGTAAAAAATACCTCTCCAGCTGTCTTGTAGGACCCTTTCAGGTACTGGAAGGCTGCTGTAAGGTCTCCCCAGAGCCTTCTCTTCTCGATTGGGGCTGAACAGCCCCAACTCTCAGCCTTTCCTCATAGGAGAGGTGTTCCATCCCTCTGATCACTTTTGTGGCCTCCTCTGAACCTACTCCAACAGGTCCATGTCTTTCCTGTGCTGAGCGCTCCAGAGCTGGATGCGATATTCCAGCCATCAGGATTTTTAATGTTCAGTCTTCATTTCTGAAGCCAAATGTCTGTTTTCTTAATTGGCTGATGAAATATATGCAGCAGATAAACTAAGTTACTTTTGTAAATTTTGGTGAAGAAAAATGTAGGTTTAAGGACCCAATGAGAAGAAACCTGTGAGTATTTCTGTTATGTGCAAAATACTTCCCTGTGTACAGAAATAAGGATCATGATTTCATACAGAATTGGAATAAGTGTAAATTTTTTTATTGAATCAGTCCAACTTACTGTTTAACATTTCTTGTGCAGGGAATTTTGCAGACTAAGCTTTACTTGACTGTTTGGCAAAGTCAGGCACAGCTGGTTTCATGCCCACACAGAAAACTTTCTTTTTTAACTGCTTTAGCATACTGCCTAACTGCGGCTGTAACTGATTTGTATTAATTAAACACTTCAAATGAAAAAATGTTTTAATATTGCATATTGTCATTAGTCTGAAATAAGTTCTGAGATTACACGTGAACATTTTGGCTGGCATCAGTTATCAGTGTGTTATTTCACTGCTTAGTTTGTTACTTTATTGCTTAAATATATTTGATGTCCCTAAGTTATTTCAGAAATAAGTACAAATTAATGAAATCTGAGCTTCTGGGAAAATTCAAAACTGTTCTTTTCCAGGAGAAAACCAGCTAATTCACAAGTTGTGTTATGATCTTTCTTTTTTGTTAACAAAATTTGAAGTTAAAATATTAAACTGCAAAGTGAATGATCTCCCTCTTCATTTATTAAGATAGATTTCGGTCGCGTTAAGCCCTCATGCTGGTCTTGTCTCATTAATGTAGAAGTTGTCTCTCTGGGATATCGTAGCTGAGGAAGAACCTGCAGAATAGGAAACTTGTGTGATGTGTAGTTGTACGAACTCTGTTCTGGTAAGAAATTTATAGTGGCTGTGTAAACACCATATGGGATAAAAATATGGGCAGTATGTGGGTACTATAGGTAAACACCCCCTGTCACTATAGTAACTTGATCAAAACTGGCTTTCCTCTTTAAAAGGCACGTCCCTGGGTTATAGTCTGGGGGAAAAACTGGACAAGCTGGACACACAAGACCTTGCCTTACGTTTTTCTTTCTAAACTATCATGGCTACATGACACAGTTGGTTAAGCTCAGATACTTTATCTAGAATGGAGTGGCTAAGGAGGTTTTTTTGGTGAAGTTTCTTGTGTAGTGCTTTAGCTGAAATGTGATTAATATGTTGAAGCAAATGGCCTGCAAAACTCTATCCTGGAGCACTGAAACTTAAAGTAGTATAAATTGTAAGTGGGATCTTCCTGTAATACAGATCTACACAGAGTAAAAGGACAGGGTGAGTATTTTGTCTGTAGTGTTTTATAGGGGAAAACAAAAAGGCAGGTCAACATGTTGCTAGTTGTTGAACTATTTAAGACATACATACCAAACAGCTTGACTGTTCGTTCTTACCTGACAAGCAGCAGTTTTAATCTAGAACTCCCGTGTGGGAAATGGTGTGTTAGTTTCAGTGAGTGACTGTTAGATCTCTTGACCCCTGAAATCTAATTTTATGATGGTAGCACTTATTTTGAATACTGCCAGTCATCTTAATTGTTTTGGTCTTGAAGGTCAAGCAATGGACATCAGGTGGTCTGACTTTCTGAGATCTTGAACAAGACGAATTAAAAGCAAGGTGGTTACCCAAAATATATCCAGTATTTCCACTAGCTAGAGGAAGGCTTCTTGCAACAAATCCGGGGAGCTGTGAATGTGTCTTAGGATTGCTTACATGAATCCAAAAGAATGGAGTGTAACTGAAAGGATTTATCCTGCTTCCTTGTTCTGGCTATTGCTGAACAGTGCTTGCACACTGTCAGGGCTTTTCTTTGTTCTGTAGCACCTACCCCCCCCCCCCCCCCCCCCCCCC
>Ga0065711_1048713_pt1 | contig 11663 bp, 6 predicted proteins | sample Hoacrofraction12_FD_59098 | JGI IMG/M metagenome (GOLD analysis project Ga0065711, IMG submission 59098) | Hoatzin crop microbial communities from Cojedes, Venezuela - Epithelial fraction 12 v2 (version 2) | ecosystem: Host-associated > Birds > Digestive system > Esophagus > Crop | place... | reverse complement strand
CGCCTGGACAAGGTCCTGTGCAGCCTGCTGTAGGTGACCCTGCTTTGGCAGGGGGTTGGACTGGGTGACCCACAGAGGTCCCTTCCAACCCCTACCATTCTGTGATTCTGATTCTGTGACATGCATCACTAACACTAGACTGTGTACTACGGACCTTTAATTAGCAAATGACTGGGCAGGATCTGTCCCTAAAAGGATAGAAATTAACAACAACAACAACAACAAAAATCTATTTGTCTTTTGCTCTAATCCACTATAGTCATGAACATTGTAGGTCTGTCTTTGTAAGACATTATTACCAACATATATACAGCTCTGGAGTCACACATGACTTGTAAACAGTTTGAGTGTGGCTCCATATCAAACCTACATCATTGGATTGGCAATAAAAATGCAGGTGTTTCAAATACTCTGCTAAAGGTACTTCTGGACTGCCTTGGGAGTGAGCTGCACACTTACTCAGCTCTGTCCAGTTGTGAAGCATTATAACCAGTAATAGCTGTTGCTATTTCCCTTCTCTGATGCATTTTTCTTAGGGCTTTATCTCTATGTTATACAGCTAGTGGAGACAGGCCACATGTAGATACATACATTATTACACAAGAGCCTCGATGCAAATACCTGGCTTTTAGTTAATAAAAGAGACCTTTTTTTAAAAAAAAAAAAAGAAAAAAGAAATTGTGAAATATCTGAAATATTTCACAAAGTCACAGAAAGCAATCAACTTCTGGAGCGCGCTACTGTTGTTCCCTGACTACAGCTCGCTGCATTCCAGCCCAATAGATTGACTTATGAACTCAGTGCCCCTCTGTTATTCTTATAAAACCTTGTTCTTGTGTGTGAGTCAAAAGCTTAGGATTCTCTTAAACAATAATTTCTAGAGTCTCATTCTTGGTTGTCAGCTAATCATCTGTGAACTCCCTGCAACTATTTAAAAAACAAGCCAGAACAGTTGTGTTGACTCAAGAGTGCACTATACCACCTCTTGGTCAGGTAATGTACACAAGAGGAGTCTCTCTCATTACAGACACTGCCAAAGGGCCAAATTCTTGCCCCTTCTGGAAATCCAGAAGAACAGCTCTATTAGATGCTTTAAAATTTAGAGAAATGTGTTAAATCTTTGGCACTCTTGCTTCTGCTTGTGTGGGCAGGCTCTGGCACCCTTTATCCCCTTAAAATGAAATCCTAAACACATGGGAACACAGAAAAATGAAGGCCATTTACAAAAACTCTATTATCTTTCCTTTTTATAATTCTAAATATCCAATTCCTCTTAAATTGCCACTTTCACTAATTTCATCTTAACATTTTTCATGCATTGATTGTCACCTATGCACAAACATTTAAATTCATGCAGACAGATCACAACCAATTATTTTAGCATTCTATAGATTCAACAGCGAGCCCAAAAATTTATCGACAGCTATGGAAATAAAGTGCACCAATTTTTTTCATGATAATTTAGACAAGCAAATTTAGACTGTATACAAACATCCACGGGTGTAAAATGTTTTAGAAGATGCTCGTGAAGAATACAGCTCTTATCAGCAGCTCAACAGGGTAGGCTTTCCCTACTGTATTTGGAATCAGAAAGTTACAGTCTCTGTCATCTGTTCTTCACTTTCGAGCAAATTTGTATCTGAGTTTTAGCAAAGCAACTTTAGATATCGTAACCAGTTGTAGCTTGTCAAACAATATTCAGAAATATTTCCTGTAACATTAGTCAAGAAATCATTTCACAAATATGATCCTAGAAAAAAGATACAGTTTCGTATTTCTGTGAAGACACCAAAGTGCAGAGATAAGGCAGGTGACAAACTGACAGAAACACCAAATTTCAAGGTACAGAAATTGTAGTTTAGTATAAATAGCAATTGTAAAGCCTTTCCTACCTTTATTAAGTGGTCTGACTTTCTGTGAAGCTGCTCTAGATGGATTAGGCAGCTAAGAACAGAATTAGTCTCACAGAAAGGAGAATGAAGTACACTCATACACTCTGACATACTATAAGTAATTTTTTTTGCGATGAAAGCACAATTTTATCTCCCTTTTTGCTCTTAAAACTGTAAGATAGAATTCTCTTTCCATAGCTTGCAGAAGGAAAATTAACTACCATGCGCAAGCACATGACTCCACCCTAGCCTCCCATTTGAGGCTGCACCCACTCCCAAAATAGCAGTGCTTCTGCCACTCCATGTCAGCTCGCTCAGCAGCAGCTCCAGTGGATAGATTTTTATAATGGACTGTAAGCACCAGAAGGAGACGATTTTATTAGCTGTGTGAATAGTAAAAATATGAATTTTAATTTACAATTGGATAAAAAAATCAAGCGTGTTTACCTAAGAAATGTAGTATTTGCTTACAAGAAGTTTGCAAATTAGTACAATTAAACACGTATTTTAGCTTTGCCCATGCAAATGTGAGCAGCCTTCAGCAATCTTCTTTGTTATCTGTTCTTATTCATTACTCCAACACATAATTATTTTAAAAATACCACGATGACATGATGTTGTTGCAGAATGTTATCTGGCATTCATTTCAAAACTAATCTCTGTCAGCTCTCCCATGAAACAGAAGAAATAAAGAGTGTCTGCGAATAAACCCCACCCAGTCAAAGTAACATTTCTCCTACTATATAGCAACTTCCTTCACTCCAAAAATTTGGGAACAATAAAAGTACTGTTTTTCTTTCCAAGTAAGTAAGCAGAGGCAAAGATAGTTTAAGTGATTTAAGTGCGAATATAATCCAACAACCCATTATAAACATCACATTACCTTTCCAGAAAGCACCTAAGGAGTCAGGAAATGATAGCCGATTGCAGATGTATTTGTCATGCTTTTCCCAAAAGATATTATGAAACACTACTCTGTTTTTTAAATCTTCAGATTTACGATCAATAACAGTGTTAATTAACTTAATTAATGATATTTAACTCTTATTGCCACGTGCATACAAACTGATTCGCAGACCTTGTAACTATACATTATGGTTTCTTTTTGCTCTTCTATCAAGAAGTGTAACACTGGTTCAAAAACATGTGGTCAATTTCGAGAGAGAGCGGTTTTGCTGGATCTCAGACATTCTGAGTCTTCTGTAATTAAAAGACAAAATTCCTCTGAGGCGAGTGCTTTTTAGACCTACAAACACTGGGATGGCAGAGTGTCTCTTGGGTCCAATAATAAAGCATTTGCTCTGGCCACGATTGAAAAAGTGTTTTCATTATCCCACTAACAACTACACAGGAGTAAAAACAGAACAACGCCAGAAATGGTTAATTATACACTGTATTACATGCCTTGTCTTTTGAGTTACTCACATCAACAGGAAATACAACAGATAATACAGCAAACACTGTGTAGAGGATGTAAACAGTACTATCTTTAAAGAAATATTAATGACCTCTTCTTTCAGGAATCTGCCTTGATTTCCTACGGAGGGAATGATAGTTCAAGATAGAGAAATGTGATGAAACAGTGGAGGATATGTTTCTCAACTGAGTAGCAACAGGAGTTTTCTGGATGAAGATAAAGGAGTTTGGATTTAATCAATAGGAGCAAAGTAAACAGGAATAGAGGAAAAGATTTCGTATTGAAAATTTCCATGCAGTTTTTATTTTCCAAAGTTTCAGAAATTTACTTTCCCTTTTATCTTCAGCAATCTCAATGTTACTTGAAGATATTTATGTCCCAAATTTGTCTCTGCTTTTTTTTTTGTTTGAAAGATTAGGTTGATAGCTACGTCAGAGACAGAGCTAACCATCCACAGAACTTAAATCCTTTGGACTTCAAAGCAGCTTTGGAAAACCAAGAAAAATCAAATTCATTCTAATAAAACCACGAATCATTTCTGGACTAAAATGTGGTTCTGAAACTGTGTATCAACAAAGGTGAATTTTACATCACATTCTAGTGCTCAGACTCGGAGCAAATTTTATTTCAGAAAGAATGCAATTTCAAAAGTGCAATGACTATACTCTCCGTGAAAAGGTTTGTCTTTCTTGTATTATAACTGACTAATGTACTAACAGATTTCAAACAATTTTTGGACTGACTCTGTTCAAATGCCATCAAATCTTCTTTAGTCCTTCCATTACCAGACTGTCCTTTTATCTTCCCATCACGGTTTTCTACAATTCTAATTTTCAGTCCATTTGAAGTGTTATTTCTGGGTTTTATATTTGTATTGTATCTATGAGACAATAAATATTTACCCTTTTTTTTTCATTTTCCTTTCATCAATTTTCCTCTTGATTTTTTTTACATGTAAAAGATTTAGGAGCAACAGAGAAATACGACAGAGAAAGTGTAATAATGACCATATCCTCCTACTGACCTGTGCTGAAGACAAAAGAAAAGGTATCGAGCAATTAATAATAACTGGTCTATTTATATTACTTTAATGCTACATCCCATTGTCGAGTTTTGCACATGTTCTAATGTTGTCATGAGGATACTGATGTAAATTCAAGACAAAAAGCTTTCCAGACCATGGATCCAAATTTAAGCCTAACGCTGAAAGAATCTGGGATCCAATTCTGGCAGTGGAATGTTTCCTTAACACCACAGCAAGCATGACTTCAGTACTGACTCAGCTCTAATGATGAAACCACCGACATCCTTTCTCGTAATACGATGACTTTTTCTTACACATCTCCCATTCAAGTACAGACGACGACCAGCTCTGCTTTGTTTCTGAGATATTACATGATCCTACCTCAAGCACAAAAGCATTTAAACTAACATGCCTATTAGCTTTCTTAACATTAAAGTGATTAACATGTTACCTCTTGCTAATTTTGTGACTCAAAGAACAAGACGTTCAACATTGCTCATTTCTGGAGTTTTGTTAGATTTATTTACTTTTTTCACTATTGCAGCAATTGTAACTTATATGAAGTGAGACACTAAATGAGACACCATTTCTATAAAAAACTTTTTCAATACCTAAATACATATATTGTAATTACAGAGATGTCATAGTATATGTGTAATAAACTCAATTATTACAGCAAGCCCTGTAATATACTCAGTGCTACTGCTGATTATCTAATGACTAAATCTATTAATTTAGATACCCATTATTTGTAAGTTCTATATGAAGTTTTTTTGCTGTTCTGGAATACTTGTTCCCTAGTGAAGATGCCTTGCATGTGGATATTGGGCGCTACTATACAGTCACGCTGGCAGACCCGAACATGCGCTGCTTGTATGTTACGCTGGGGGAAAACAACTTTGGACAAAAAATGTGCATGGGCTAAGCAATCTTGTTGAACGGTTGGACTTCTTAGTCCAGGCACGCTATCACACTAACATACCTGTATGGCTTCTGGATGCCACATAGGGTTTCTCAGCTCTGCGACAGCACAGAACGAACGCTTCTGAGTCAGAGCTAGGTCGTGGCTGGCTATCTTGGACTCCAGGCAGAAAAACATGGGTTGGTCTGCACAGACATGCTCAGACCCATTCTAGTAAAGATTTCAAAATGGTTATGATATATTTTATGATCTTTCAATAAATATATAGGGCCTAATACTACCCTTACTTACACAAGAGCAAATCAAGAGTAACTCATTATTTCCATATTGAATTTGCAGATCATTAACTTCAGGTCTGCTTCTCCCTATTTGCACTAGCGCCACTGAAAGAAAGATCTGCTCCTGTAACTTGGAGGTGGCAGGACCAACCACTCATCCATTTCAGAAGAGATTCCAGCGTGCTAATATTTACCGTTTAGATAGCAGCATTAAGATAGAGGACCACAAATTTTTAACACAAAGAGAAAGATTTACTGAATAAGATAGCATTGATGTTACTGATTAGTTATTTATTTGATCTTAGAACGTGAAGGACTAATTAAGGGTGGCTAGAATGTGTCAAGAACAGACAAATTATTAAAGATCTCCCTTACCTCTCCCCTGCACATCCTAATGCTCCCAGTTCCAGTTTTATTCTTCCAGTTCCGATTGTACTACTAGACAAATGATTGCTCCCACTCTCTTCACGTGTGGCATTCATAATGGATAAGAAAATATTTTTGCCTTCCTTCTTTCATTCTTTCTTTCCTCATTTTCCCTTAACTTCTCAGATTCCACTTTGATAGCCTTACAGAGATTCTAAACTACCCTGCGTATCCGCGACATTTTGATGTTAAATAGCATTACCGAGGTCATTCTGACAGAAGGACCAGAAGTAATGTTTGTTTTGAAATCGAGTGCTCTGTTTGAATCTGTTTACTTCTGTACTCAGTCTAGGCACTTCGAGTTGTCACGATGACTCAGAGCAAAGTTGCAAAGCCTCAACTCTACAAAGAGATTAGTCACTTTGTTTTTTTGCACTGAGCTGCTCTGAGTCAGCTCCAGATTGCTGCATAGAGAGTACCTGGGTACATCTTCAAATGGTGCAGGTAACTTCAGTGCAAATTTCTGAAAGAAAAGCAGTCTCTGTATATCTGAGCAAATAATTGACTAGGCGTACCCTCTCTAATATCCTCAAATAAGAACTAGGTTTTAGAATGAAAGAAATGATAACAGATTGAATGTTGATTTACATTTTTTCCCTTAGCCACAGAGAAACTTCAGGGTTAGCAGCCTGAGCTGAATAAACTCTGAGCATACTAAACAATCGGTTGAGCTGTGCTCTTAATTCGTTGACTATTTCTACACCAAAAGGTTTACTTTATTTTTTGTCCTTTCAGTCATTGGAAATACTTCTTCTGCTTTTTAATTTCAGCAAAACTGAGAACTAGGTTTGCACAATTAGGGCAGCTGCTTTACTTGACTGTACATGGTGATTCTAAGTTTACCATGATTCTAAACAAGTGACTCACTTGCACAGACCTGTTTTTAATTGATTGTTTGGGCTATATCGTTTCTTTTACTGGATGTACATATATTTTTAGTGTGTGTATATATATATGTGAATGTATGTGTGTGTGAATCCGTATTGTTAATTATATAATGACTGGAATTTATGTGGTATATTCTTCAGTCTGTATACTGTATATCATCTAAATACAATCCACACAATTTACATTGTATGTCAAAACTCAGTGGATTTGCAACAGAGTGTGAAAATGAAGTTACTACCACTGTATAAATATTTTTAGATCTATAGATATATAGATCTATAAACCAAATAGAAAAATACCCTAACGCAAATTGTCTCTTCAGCCAATAGTATCATCCGGGTTCTTTTTGGAGAAAAACTTTGCAAGAGACATCTTGGAAGAAACTGTCAGATGTCTCTGAATCACACAGCTGTATTAACGCTTTTATGTGGGTCCACAGAGAAGGACATAAAAATAACCCGAAGGCTAGAAGTAGTGAACTTTAGGGAAGGAAGGAGAAGGAAGATGACCCGATCCACTTGTCAGTTACAAGTTAGTGTTGTTCTAAGGCTATTTTGAGTTACTTCCACCTGTATGAGGCCTGTATTTGCTCCCCTCTTCTAACAGTATGCTAGTTGCCTTTTTATAATGGCCTTCCTTACTTGTTTTGCTTTGCTTCAGGTCATTTGACACATCCTGCTGTTTTAGTAGGCATTTAGAAGGCTTTAGCATTCCTTCTAATTATAGCCTATTACAGAACAAGCACATGGTCATGTCTTGATTCAAACTGAAATATTAATGTCACTAAATAATTTTCCAGAGAAATATTGTGGCTATTTATTGCTATTTTATTTATTTTCTAGAGAAGGTATTATGGCCAACACCCCTCAAATGCGTAATCACTATGAAGGAATCACATCAAAATACGACTTTTTCTGCATACTTCCTTGCCACCTGCTTATATTCTGACTTATTTAACAACTAAAAGTACTCAAACTAACAATAGGCATTTAAATATGTATATTAGGATAAACATGGGGTATTATCTGTTGCACTTGTTCATTCTTTAAAGTTATTTATCTCATTTACATGTATGCCCTTGGTTTTGTTCTGTAAGTACCCATCTAAAAGACAAACAAAAATAATAACGAATTTTATAAAGTTATTTGGGACATAATTTATTTGTAAGACTGTATGAAATACAGTTTCATTACATCATACAGTGCTTTATGTTGCAGGGATTAGCATTCAATGCCATGTTCACTTTGCAAGATTCCAAAATAATTGCGATTTGGAACATGAAGACTTCAGAATCTGATTTAAAAAGCAACAGCAGAATGTTAGGCAAGATCTTGAAATCCTTTGAACACTATTCCTTTATAAACTGCCTGGAGATGAGAAATACATTGCTATGGAATGGAGTGATACAAATGCATACCTTGTACATTTTAGCTGTGTTAGGACAGAAATCTTGGAGAAGTTTTTATTCAAAAAAATGAAGAAGTACTTTGTTTCAAATACTTCAAATGCCTTTATGAAAAACAAGAGGTAAGTCTGTTCTAATCTAGTGTGAAATATAATTTAGAGACCCAGAGCCCCTGTATTATTATTCATTCTTCATATTGTGGTAAAGGGCATTATGCTGCCTATTGTTCAAATAGACAGAAATTACACTGAACTGCCAACAGTACTAAGTAACAGAATATTCTATTACTGAAAGCGCAGTAGTAAGGGAAGCCCGGAAAAGCATTAAGGGATTGTTTTTGCACTGATACAACATATTTACACACACTCTTTCCTCTCTCCCACTCACGCACATCAAGCCGTGGGTATAGGGGAAAATTACTCTATTCTCCATAATGCATCAGGATGAAAGTGTTGAGTTAGTCTATACTGATGTATTAAAAATAAGTACAATATAAAACAAATCACATAAGTGATGCCACAATTGCCTAAAAAGGCACTATAGATAACGTCTCTTCTCAGAACTCCGCAAAACTGCGAGTAATACCATGGAAGCAGACTAACACTGGTTCACTGGCCACATGGTATGCCACTCATAGAGATGGCCTAGATCAGGTTTATCAGTTTTACCGTCTACACTGTAAGGGTATAGCTTTAATAATAACTGTCAGATTCCTAAAAAACACAGGCACATAATAATTTTTATAATTAGGATAATTTATTACTCGGTCTATTCTGCTTTTTTTGTAAAGTGATGGACAGTAAAGCTTGGCAAGCATAAAATACTAACAAAAATAACAGAACAGCCCTGACAACTGAGGATCAGAAGACAGAGCAAATACTCCATGACAATCTCCTGTTGTTTCAATTTATTGCAACGTAATTTTTTTCCTGGCTTTATTATTAACTATTTTCTTTTGTAAAAATTTTTAGTTGTTGTGAAAACTACTTGTGAATCTGTGAAAGCTCTTTCTGAAGAACAAATGTAGGTGTAAGGATCATACAGAATGGAATTTCAAGTTACATGCTCAAAATTAGATTGCACAATCTATATTTGTGTTGGTGAGCAGCTGCTTACCCAAGCAGTCCTACAGGCTAAGCTGAACAAATTGATATTTCCTCATGCATTTCCTCCTATATTGATAGGTGCATAATTTGTCCTGTAAGTTCAGCTAAAATTTTCTTAACATTTCACTAGAAAAGTATAGATGTCTAATATTGAAATTACTAATTTCAACATGTGCTATCCTATCTACTTTAGATTCTCCTCTTTCATAAACCAGGAAAGAAAATAAATACTATTCACTGTCAGGCTTCACACAAAATTACTGTTGCTACCGAATTAGGAATTCTAAGTGCTTGATTCCCAGTAGGTTACCAGAATCATTAATCTCTTTAACCATTGAGAACAATGGACCTTTGCATTGCTAGCTGACCTAATACTAAAAAATTAATAATCTCAATTATTTGCATGTAAATCACTGTTCACCTGTAAAATCTGCTGACTGAATCTGTTAAAAGTCACTGCAGAGCTTAATTAGCTGAGCAGCTGATTATTAGCTTATGCTATTCTTAAATTCTTAAATTTAATACACATGAAATATTTGGTTTTGTTGGTCTGCATGTGAGTACAACTCGTTTTTTGAAAAAAAATACCAAGAACTCAGATTTGTTTAAACGTATTTTACTTGGTGATTATTAGTGTTGCCAAATCTGCCTGGAATCAAACTCAAATGGTACTTTGCAAGCTGTGCAGGTGTTGCTTTTATATTTTCTCATTGTGACAGATTTGCTTCCTAAAGGATGAAAAGTGAGTGCCCGAGGAACAAGCATTAGTTTCAGACCTGACAAACGAGTACAGGATCCCACCTACCTACAAATGAGCAGTAAAACATACACCAGGCAGCTGATGGTCACAAAGTTCTGTATGGAAGTTGTAACGCATTCTTGTGTTCTACTGTGTCATCACGCCATCCTTCCTGAAAGCTGCACTAATGGCAGTTTATTAATGAGCAAACCTCACAGAATCACAGAATGGTCTGGGTTGGAAGAGACCTTATGGATCATCTCGTTCCAGCCCCTCTGCCATGGGCAGGGACCCCTTCCACTGCACCAGGGTGCTCAAAGCCGCATCCAACCTGGCCTTGAACACTTGCAGAGAAGGGGCATCCACAGCTTCTCTGGGCAACCTGCTCCCATGCCTCACCACCCTCAAGGTATAGAATTTCTTCCTTATATCTAATCTAAATCTAAATTTCCACTCTTTCCGTTTAAAGCCATTACTCCTTGTCCTATCCCTCCATGACCTTGGAGAAAACTCTCCAGTTTTCTTATAGGGCACCTTCAAGTACTGAAAGGCCACAGTAAGGTCTCCCCAGAGCCTTCTCTTCCCCAGGCTGACCAGCCCCAGCTCTCTCAGCCTTTCCTCCCAGCAGAGGGGTTCCAGCCCCTCGGATCATGGCTGGGGCCTCCTCTGGCCCCACTCCCACAGCTCCAGGTCTGTCCTGTGCTGAGGGCTCCAGAGCTGGGCACAGGACTCCCGGGGGGTCTCACCAGAGCAGGGCAGAGGGGCAGAATCCCCTCCCTCGCCCTGTGCCCACGCTGCTGGGGATGCAGCCCAGGGCACGGTTGGCCTGCTAGGCTGCCAGCACACACTACCCAGTCATGCTGAGATTCTTGCCAACCAGCACCCCCAACTCCTTCTCCTCAGGGCTGCTCTGAATCCATTCTCCGCCCAGCCTGTATTTGTGCCTCGAAGAGACATTATTTCCTTCCATCAGCTAGTGGAGATATTGGGGGAAATTGGATCAGAAGTAAACATAATCATCATTTTGCTCCCTTCTGTGTCAGCAGAGAGAGCTGACTGGACATGAGGGAGGGAACATGCTTCATCTGGCAAAGGGCTGATGGCACACTCCCCGCTTGTGCAATGCTACGGCTCAGGGGAAATATGATTCAGAGGACTGCCTGAGTCACCATTTCTCTCTGAGCTCCTTCTGAACTGGTAAGGCCACGCTTTGTCCCATCCTCCGGACTGCAAGCAGAGATCCCACCGCACCCTGCGTCCTGAAACGTGCCATGGAGCTCACGCCGCTGCCTCCGTGAGGGGCACCACCACGCATTATTTCCTGCAATAATTAAACACGACTAATATATTTGATATTAACAACAGATGTAGAAGCTGTGCCCACCTCCATCGCCCACGCGCAGCCCGCCCCGCCGCGCTCCTCAGGCAGGCAGGCGGCCGCGCGGCTCTCGCGAGAGGCGCTGACGAGACCTGGGCGCTGCCGCCCCCCGCCACCCCCGTCCCCTTAGACGGCGGCGCGGGGGAAGGGAAGGGAAGGGAAGGGAAGGGAAGGGAAGGGAAGGGAAG
>Ga0065711_1048712_pt1 | contig 11663 bp, 12 predicted proteins | sample Hoacrofraction12_FD_59098 | JGI IMG/M metagenome (GOLD analysis project Ga0065711, IMG submission 59098) | Hoatzin crop microbial communities from Cojedes, Venezuela - Epithelial fraction 12 v2 (version 2) | ecosystem: Host-associated > Birds > Digestive system > Esophagus > Crop | place... | reverse complement strand
AGCCCATACCGCAGCTGTGCCCTGGGCTGCATCCCCAGCAGCGTGGGCACAGGGTGAGGGAGGGGATTCTGCCCCTCTGCCCCGCTCTGCTGAGACCCCCCGGGAGCCCTGCGTCCATCTCTGGAGCCCTCAGCACAGGACAGAGCTGGAGCTGTGGGAGCGGGACTGGAGGAGGCCCCAGCAATGATCCGAGGGCTGGAACCCCTCTGCTGGGAGGAGAGGCTGGGAGAGCTGGGGCTGCTCAGCCTGGGGAGGAGAAGGCTGCGGGGGGACCTTAGAGCAGCTGCCAGTGCCTGGAGGGGCTGCGAGAGAGCGGGAGAGGGGCTGGGACAAGGGCAGGGAGTGACAGGACAAGTGGTAATGGCTTTAAACTCAAAGTGGGGAGATTTCGACTAGATAGAAGGAAGGAATTTTTTACAGCGACGGTGGTGAAACCCTGGCCCAGGTTGCCCAGAGGTGGTCGATGCCCCATTCCTGGAAACACTCAAGGCCAGGCTAGACAGGGCTCAGAAACCTGACCCGGTTGAAGATGCCGCTGCTCACTGCAGGGGCGTTGGGCTAGACCTGTAAAGGTCCCTTCCAACCCAAACCATTCCATGATTTTACCAGTTCAGACCTCATTCCCCACTGCATGTGTGCACGCACATACCAAGAACTGGGACTAAGCAGTACAAAAACATTCACTCCAATGCACGCTGGAAATTCCTGACCTTTCCAAAAAGGCACACGTGAGCATTTGGGTATGTGGCAGATCACCCAAAATGGTAGATGCTCAAGATGTTACATGCAGCTAAACACACAACAAGTGTCCTAACTCAAAGTTCAAGGTACATTTACACACAATTGCAGTGCACTGCAGAGATGCTCCCTCAGTAACCAAGAGTGTAACCATCCCACCTCCCGAACTGAGTGGCTGGTATCGTGATGTACCCCAGGGGCTCCACGCGAGAGGAATCCTCACTGTCACTGCATGATGGACATAGTGTTACCTACTTTTTCATGCATCCAGTTTGGATTTTATCCACTGCCAGCTTTCAATCTGCATGTCTACGCTTCACTTCTAACACCAGATTTTCAGAAAAGAATCTCTGCAGCTCCCACAAGTTTCAGTAATCTGAACATCGGGTTACTTATTAGGTGGCTAATCTGACAAGTGCTGTTCCAAGTATTTTACACAATCACCACCTGGTATTTGTAGCCATTATCGTATCCTCTGTTCACTCTGCACCATTACTGTACCCCAGTAACTCTCGCAGTACACGCAGGAGCAGCTCCACAGCTCTGCACCTCCGGATAACACGCTCTCGGAGAGCTGCCCTTCCCCCGGCACACAGCCCTCAGCCTAACATGTTTTACAGAGCAGACTTGTCAAAATAGACAGCGCTTTTAAATACCAGCTTGATCAAGAGCACCCCAGCAAATTTTAATTATTGTGTGACATGACTTTTTTAATACTATTTCCTAACAGTTAGTCTGTATTCAGGCAAGTAGTCAAAATGAGTATTTCAGCAACTGCTTGAACATGGAAAGGGGATTAAGTGCAACTGGAGCAGGTGTAAAGGAAAGCAACACTAACAACTCACAGTTCCTACAGTATTTACAGCCCGTTTCATTCTTTCATTTTCCTGCTTAAGGCCTTAAAGCACTGATGTCACTGGGTAAAGAATTCCCCAAAGCGATTAAGAAGAATTTGGTCAGGCTAAATTTGGTTTTCACTGGCAGAGCAGCCATTCTTATGAACAGGTATTTTCAAAAGCCACAGGATTACCATCTCCTGTAAGTAAAAGCTTCCAACAGGCAGCCTATTCAAGGCCAACCAGAGCAGCTCTCGCTCAAAAGCCAAGCCTACAGGTTCCTTACACATTCTAGGCTTGATGTAGCTGCTCCAAGCCTGTTCTGAGCGCTCCAAGCCAGTTCTCCATCAGCTAGGCCAAAGTACTAACCAGCACTGTCAACATGTTGCTCCTGAGCTACCAACAGGCCCAAAGAGAACTGCTGGACCCTAGCACATCCCACCCCCCCGACTATGAAGGAGTTACAAATGCCACTGCCGACATACCAACCTGACAAACAAGCGCCAGTTAGCTCAACAAAAGGCAAGGCAACCCTGCAAATTGAAAAGTTAAAACTCGTTTTCTGAACTCCTAAAGACAGGGACGAGTCGGCTAGCGGTTCTTGCTGTGGAGCTAGCGGGAATACACAAACACACACACACACACACAGAGAAGTGGACATACCCTCAACTGGTCAAGCAAATATTATACCTGCTCATAACAATATAAACCCACCTGCCATGATGTCATCCAGCGTGTCATTGAGCGTCTGAGCAGGGCTGGCTACCATTAACCCTTGCTGTGTTTCTGTCAGTATTCCTTGCCCCAGCCCTGCTAGTTGTGCTTGGCCCAGCACTGGCTGTCCAACTATAACACCTTGCAGTTCTGTAAGATTTGCGATGGACCCCGGAGGTAAGGAACCTGCTGCCAGAGGCAAAGCTTGTGGCATCGCCAGAGGCTGAATTGGTGCAAAACCCGTCTGCGCAGCAGCTTGCTGAGGATCATCTTTAAGCAAGATGGGGTCCACTTGCTGTAATCGTGCATAGTCTCCCTCTGAGAGTTGTTCTCCTACCCCAACAGGAGTCAGTAGTCCCAGGTGCTGGCAAGACTGTTGCTGCTGCTGCTGCTGGAGCTGAATTCTTTGCGCTTTTACCTCTAGATATTGCTTTTTTAGCTGCTGCTGAGTTTTCAGCTGTAACTCTCGCTCCACTTTCTGCAGTTCCTCCAAAATCTTTTGCTTCTTCTGAATTTGTTCCTCTCTCGTTTTGTTCAGCTCCTCAATCTTCTCTTTGGTGAGCTGGTCAGCGTGTGCCAATTCCAGGGACTGCAGCTGAGCATTCTTCTCTATGGCTTCTTTTATCCTCTGCTCCAGCTCTGTCAACTTGCCCTGAGCCTCTTCTACAATGCTCTCTGGAGACTGATTGGTGATGTAACCCTGCACATCCTGGTTGTTTGCTGGCAAATGACTGCTGGACTTTTGTTTAGAAGCAGCTGTGTGAAAAAGAAACCCCCTCAGAACCAATGGAAGTGCACACGAACGGCATCCTCACTATAGAGCTACTGTCGGGATGCTAAGCGGCCGCTTACGCCCCAAGACACGGCACCCACGGCAGGGCAGCGCGTACTGTCAGGCCCTCACAGAAAACCACCTCTTTGGCTAGCAATTTTAATACAGCCATCAGATTGCAATTTAACTGTACGGATTGCTGCGCATACATGCCAAATAACCCTGTGCTACGTTGACAGATTTACTCCAACAATCGTTAGGCTTTTGCCAAATGAAGCGATGGTCTCAAGAGCCGCTGCTCTCAAGTGGTGCTTAGGAGACCACTGGAAACAAAAAGGATATGCTGTCTCTTTACTCGGTGTTCTGCGCCTGGTATCGTGCTAAGACACAAACATATGGTTACAGCCCTGAAAGCACAGCAAAGGCGATGCAAAAACATCTCCAGGGAGTGGTGGCTTGTTCACGGCCACCAGTTTTGTGAGTAACTCGGTACGTTTTAGGAAGCGCTACACTCTCTAGGACTCCTGAATCCTTTCACTACAGGTATCCAGCTTTGCTCAGCTGACAAACAGCGCCAGAACCCAGGGCAGTCGTTTAGATCTAACATTGTCTAACAGGGTATGTTTAGCCACTACGTTTTGTCCATAGCAGACATGATTTTGCCTGTGTCAAAACTCAGCTCTCTGCCCAGGCAAGGCAAATCTTTCAGCCTTCCTGTAAGAACGAGCGATGGACTAATCCAATTGATCTTTTATGAAGAAGTCCACAGCAACACAGCTGACATGGTCTGCCGTACCGGTTGGAGAGGAACAATCGGTTAATTTTGAAGGGCGAAAGGCAAATCAAAACTCAGGATCTGAGTCAGTGGAGGTGCCCAGTTTCTTCCAGTCATCCTCGCTGTATTTCCAGAACAATACAAGTGTACACACAGCGTTAATTTTATGACATGCACGCCTGTATTTGCACTAGCGCTGATCCTTGAGAAAAATTGTTTTGGAAGAGAATTCTTAAGTACAGAAAGTGTGAAGTGTCAAAATGGCGATATCAAAATAGATGCAAATTTAGTCCTAGGAGGACCTGAGCCACATCAGACTAAATCTTTTATAGCACAAGAAATTCCGCCTTCAATCAAATTAGTCAAACCCACTCCAAGACTACTAGCCTAAGTAAACACAAGTTATCAACTGCGATAGGGAGATTATCATTGTTTTTGTAACTTCCATTATCAAATTTACATAGGCTTCTGGGTGACATTTTGCATTAGTCCAGTACGTCAGACTAATATATATATTTTAACGCATTTACTTAGGCAGATTTCTTGACACTTTATGATTACAGGGTTAGATGACTGATACTTCTTATTTGGCAGATAAGCAAATTCTTAAAAAAAAAAAAAAAATTGCCGTTTCCTCGACTGAATCCATAACCACTCTTCTTCACAGGAACTACTCTGCTAAAAGTGCCACCCTCTATCTTCTGCCTAGGAAGGATATTTAGAAAATAAGCTCCAGAACTAAGACTGACCTTTATTTCTGATGGGAAGGGTTGTGGCGACATTAGCAGGGGGTTTGTCAGGCTCCTGGGGTGGGACGACCATGGGCAGCGCCTGCACTGGTACACGAGGAGCCTAAAACGTTGGATACTAACAGATTACTTTTCTCATACTCTAATCTAATTATAATTCAATAGAAGGTAAACAAAACCTGTTAAAAAAGCAGACTTCAATGGTGACTAATAACATTTAATACGTTTTTTTTATATGCTGAGTTCAGTAGTTAACAATTTTGAGACCTTCTGCCTTCTACATACTTTGTATTTTTAACCTAAGAAATTACTTGCCGAACAATACTCCTCTCAGCATGGTACAGTGCTCTGCTACAGCAAAGCAAACGCCAGCCACAAGGCACTACAAATGTAACTCTGAAGAGCCCCATTAAAGCAGACCTCTTCACTTGCTGGGCTCCCCCCCCATCATTTTTTCCAATAATATTTACAGAGCAATAAGAAGAACAATGAAAGCACTGCACAGTGATGCTCAAAGAGTCTTCACCATGTTCACAACAGCTTAAAGTGATTTTCACTGTGTTCACCTACAGTTCAGCAGCTCATGAAATGACACGACTGACTCTCCTCTCATCTTTAAACTCCTGAGGAAGCTGCAAGAAGAAATGCAAAAAAGCCCCACAAGCCCAGAGACAACCAGCCCTTAAACCTTACCCTATTTAAATCATGGGATGGTGGGGTCAGCTGAGTAGCCTCAGGTGGAGGAGCAGAAAGCAAGTTGTTTGGGTAATCTAGGAGGTAGCAAACCACACTGGTATGACCGCCTTTTGCTGCCTCGATTAACATAGTTGATCCATCCTGCAGGGGGAAAGATCACGGTATTACAAACCGGCATCATCAAAACACGACAACACTGAAGCACGTTGGGAGACACGACACAGTAGCTATTACGACTGCTTTAGTAAGTAGTCATTCCATCTGCAGTAAGTCCACATCTAAACTTAAGGACTCGATTAAGTATTTCCAGAAAAACTCAGTACTTTTTAAAATTTCCCTTCCTCTTCCACAGTTATGACCTTACAACTGGAGTGCAACCTTTACACGTGTGGTAGTCAATAGACCTGCACTCCTCCTAACTCCAACTTCTGTAACTATGTCCATGAGCATCGTGCCTGCTTGTGGGAATACCGGCTCCTGCATCTTACTTCCATTGAAATCATGACGTGCTGGGTCAGTTGCAGAGAATACAAATGGAGGAAATTTGGTTGGGTATTGTTACTTTTAAGATTAACGAAAGACTACCTCAGAGGAAACTCAAGGTAGCTGAGCGACCAACCTTCAATCTGTGCGTAGGATCAGCACCATGAGCTAGCAGTAACTCCACAACAGCCAAGTGACCTCCAGCACAGGCCAGTGACAACACTGTATGATCGTTGTTAGCTGTGGTCCTATTCACATTTGCTCCTTCAAAAACAGAGGGGGAAAGGTTATTTAAAAAGACTTCACCCAGTTCTCCTCCACTAGAAATGCCAGGAAGTGAATTTTTGTCTTAAATATGAAGATGTAGTTCTCCATGGCTGTGGTCTTACAACCGGTAAGTTAAATCAAACAGTCAATTACTACTCTCCTCAGAAGACCATTGAACATGTTACGTGTCACAAAACCCACTGTTCAAACAACTACATTGTAAGTATGGACCATCAGACAGCAGGTGAACCTACTGCTTTTAAATTTGCTAGAAATGGTGTCCCAGCTATGCCTCTTTAGAAAAAAACCACACCACCCCAAACTCCCAAACATTAAGCTCCAGCGCATGGATCCATGCATCTTAGCACCAGCAAGCAGATGATTAATTGCAGCTCTGCTTCTTTCCTCTACAATCGACACAGGAAAAAAATACCCCACACCAGAAGCTTTAGGCCAGTCCTGCTCCATACAAGCAAGGTACAAGAAAAATCCATCGGTGACAGCTCAAGAGAGAGAAAAGAGCAATTCCGAGCTCTGCATCAACTCGATGCATGCAACAGCGATGTAAGGCTGGAGCTGACAGTTCTGACAACATCAAGCAAGTTATAGCCAAACACTGGAAACAAACAGGCACCTGAAGTTAAACTTCTGGAAAGACAGTGCCCAAAAGCTGCCCCAGGAGCATGGAGACACCCAGTAACCACCACTGCTGTGGCTGCTTTTACTAGGAGTTAGAGACTGGAATACAACTATTTTCAGAAGTAGCTGCAGTTCCCACTACTCTCACCAGAACCCAGGGGTGATCACTACATGTCCAGTTGGAGAATTAATGACCTACTTGAGTTAAACTATTTGAAACAAATCCAAGGAAGTTACGTCGGCACTGACATGTTCTTAACTTCTAACAGCAGGAAAACCAAAACCTCCTCCCACTTACCTTTGCTAATCAAGAACTGAACAGTGCAAACATGACCTGCCCTTGCAGCTTTCATGAGCGGAGTTCTTCCACCTTCTGATTCGTGCTCCTAGAGCAGATAAAGGCAGGCTTCAAATTCAAAAGCAGCACACGTGAAAGCATGCAACTCAGACTTTTTGGGTTTTTTTGAATGGAAAGACACCAGACATGGAAGATCCCTTATTAGTGTTTCACAAACTACAGACACAAAAATTTACGTAACATTTGAACTGCGTGTACGTTGCAGACAGATGGAACCATCTACCTACCCTTGTACGGGTCTGAGACTCCTGGACAAACAGCACTCAAGCACATGGAGGGGATTTTAGTTAAACAAAATGCATTCTGTCCTGCTCAACTTCACCTTTTGATAACATACTGATGTACAAGCCTACTGAAATGTAAAAATCAATTTACCTCCACCATCTTAATTCCATTCTGTACACCCAACAGATCACACCAGAACAAAACTATCAACTGTTTGCTGCGTAAGGAACAGAACAAATTTGCAGGTATAAATACTAAGTCCTAATCAGGTCAACAATTTAAAGCTGAATACCATCCAGGACTGCACATGACAGGAACGAAATCCCCTATTTTTCCATACAAGCAACCTTGAATGCCTTGGGAACACGTCAGACATCAATGGCCAAAGTACTGAGCACTTTCAGGTAATTAAACAGCCTGAAATCCATTAGAAAAGCATCACCAATTCTCACTTAGTTAAAAGAAAAAGGTTCAAAGATCGTTTTATTGCCCAATTGCATTTTTTTAAGAAGGTACTGACTTACCAGGTCTGCGCCTGCCTGGAGTAAGACATCTGCTACATCAGTATGGCCGTTCTCACAGGCGTATGTCAGTGCCGTGTCACCTGTCGCCGTTGTGGCATGCACATTAGCCCCTGAAGCAGCAGTAACGAGCATGTCAGTTTTCTGAAGTTCATTACAGAAAATACGCAAGTCTCTTCATAATCTTTACAAGATCAGGTAACAAATTTGTAACTTCCCCATCCAAACCAACATCCATGACACTGAGAACTTAATCACATTTGAGAGGAATGAAAAAAATTAACATAAATTCTACGTTCAGTTCCAAGTCAGTTTACATCAGCTTGACCTTCAAAAGCCACATTAGGGTCCAACTAGCAAATTACTTAAGGTTCCACAAACCTCTGCAGTCAACTTCAAGAAGCTGCTAATGAAAGCGTGATGAATATGGAAAAAGTTATTTTTCTCTTAAGGTTACATTAAGTCTCTACAAAACTGTTAACAAAATTACTCCATACCTGCAGCTAATAAATATTTAACGAGCTCCAGATGACCCTCTTGAGCAGCCTCCATCAACGGTGTGGAACAACCAAGTTCTATGTCAGCTCCTGCTTTAATAAGAAAATCGGCAACCTCCAAAAACCCTCCACAGCAAGCCAGAGTTAATGCGGTTTCTTGCGTCTCCTCTGTTTGAGCATTGATGTTTGCTCCTTCAAAAAACAAAAGACCAAAACCACACGTACATCAGACAACACCAGTTACTGAAACCAGCAACAGCAGACAAAGCCATTTCCAGGCGTGCATCATCTTCTTAAGTAGCTCATTTCCAGAGCTGCAGAAATATTCTTCTAAAATCACGGTGTATCAGACTAAAAGATTTCAACTTTAACTACTCTGGGAACCCCTCTGAGGTCTTCAAAGCGCTTCTCTACCGCTTTTCAGCAATAACACCATCTCAAGACCGGCCAACACCACCGTGCAGATCGTAAGTTGCCCACATGAACTGTCCGTTATTTGATGTCTGTCTGAGAAACGCAAACCTGTTCTGAAGAACCACTCAGAATGACCACTTACAAAGGAAACCAGTAGAGCAAAGGGTATTTTACTAAAAAAAAAACAAAAACAAAACACCCAACTGCTCAAGAAGAATGTATGTGTGTGAGTTCAGAAGTTGCTGACGAAAGAAACAAAAATTACAGCAACTTTGCTTTTTTCCCACCCCCCAACATACGCAGACGCCTACTGAACTGCAATCCACGGATGGCACGACCATAGTTACCTTGACCAAGCAGCAGTGCCACCATCTCCTCATGGCCTTCTCTAGCTGCTTCCATTAGCGGTGTGTATCCTTCATCGTTCACCTCCTCCAAGTTAGCTCCACGTTCAATTAACAAAGCTGCCAGTTCGACATGCCCGCCACAGGCTGCCAAAGTCAACGGAGACTCGAAAGAGTCCGCAGGCATGTTCACCTGAGCTCCACTGTCCAGAAGTAGCCTTGCCACTTCCACATGGCCATCCTGGGAATGCAAAAAGCAAGATCTAAAGACTGTCACAAAGGAAAAATTGCTGCTCTTCTCCAAAGCTTGAAGCGGTCACCACCTCGTACTCCCTCAGAAGACAAAGAACGCAACGGGTGAGCAAGGAAGTCCAAAAACATAAAGAAACTTGCTTAACAGTTTTCCAAAATATTCTTCCTAAGTATTTGCACAAAGACTAGAGATCTCCTATTAAACAGGCACCTGAAGAAACCTGGAGCGTGTTTTACTGAAGATGTTCCATTCAAAACTGAACTACTGTGAACCACGTATCAAACTGTCGCGTCAATGGCTCAAGTAACAAGCTGGTCAACTTCTTCACATCAGACTCAAGGTCAAGTCTTCGGGATTAGCTTAGTTAGGGGGACCAAAAATAAAACCACAGAAGAACCCAGGCAGTTGTGAGTGAGCTCGACACCATTTGAGAAGCTTGCTTTCTCCACACCAACAACACTGAGCTCCTTTAACACCCAGTACCTCCTCTTTGTTCAAGACTGCAGACGCAGAACCTTCTGTGCGAAATTATTTAAGGAACACAAATTCTAAGAAATAAGTTACCATTCAAATCTATTTCGTCTTGCATTCTGCCAACAACTTTACTACTAACACCACAAGCAGTCTAATAAATAAAGGAGTATTAAGAGAATTTCAGTCAAAAAAGCATCTTCTCTTGGATGTAAAGCAGGTCTTGATGTTCTTTCCAGAGACTGCAAACAAGTTGCCCAGTGCCAATGCTCACCACTTCAAAGAGAGGGAATTTTGTTCTAAATTCAACATGTAATTGCATTATTTGTTAAATACAGTGTATTTTAGTTACAGAAAAAAGCATGTCAGGAATATAGTTCATCCTCAAGTCCAGCAGACTGTTAGCATCTCGGAGTATTGACGCTACAGATTCCCAGCTTTTGGGGAGGAGGCAGAAGATAGCACAGCATTTTAACAGTTTTGCTTCCTTCCTTTCTTAAAAAGCAGCTGTGCCCGATGACCTTGCTTGCCTCTGGGCTCCTGCAAAACTATTTCACTGCTCAGTTTAACGGCAGAGTCAGGATTTACTTTCTCCCTCCAAGAGAAAAGCCGAAACAAGAGCATTTGCCAGGGCTCCTCACACACCACAGGCGCCCCGTGAACTACAGCCTTCCGTCGGCAGGGTCTGGGCAGGGATTTCCAGACACCATTATCACGCTGCCAAACTCGTTTTACCAAAACGTAGCTCCTACGCTTGCTGTCTTCCTTTAGAAACAAAGAAAATACTTGAGCATATGATCTTCATCATGGTTTCCGCATGCCATAAATTCAGGAACTGTCTGAAGTGGCTTTTCAGCTGTATGTTTACGCTGGAGGCCTGACAGTGACATTTCCAACAGCCACTCAGTTCTGCTTTTTCCGGACAGAAGAAGAGACCAGCTTGGTCACTGCGGTCCCAAAACAGCACACACTCTCCACGCTGGTTCTCTCCACGAGGAAGCTGCCATCATTCCAACCTGGAGCAACCACCATGGGACAAGGTCCCACACACAGAACGCAGGAGGGCTGCACCCAGCAGCTGGCCAGGAGCACAGGGCCACCCCGTGGCTGTCACTAAGCGAGCCAAGGACACCTTGAACTCAGATGAACGAACAAGAGGCAGCAAGTCGCAGCCATCGCCATCCTCGCTGAGCTAGAAACCACACCCCAAAAAGCCCTTTTCCAGACAAAATACGAAACCGCTTCTGACAGTTTTATGCTTCATTTTCTAAAGCGTTTTATACCTTCTTCTGATATCCAGGGAGCAAAACATTATTTCCTCTCTGAAAAATATCTAGGACATTAACTAGGACATGGTCACCTTTTACATGAAATGACAATACTATTTTAGGGAAAAACTCCAAGACTCCATAAAGAATCTTTCCTCAGGGACACGCAGAGATGGTGCCTCAACCACCAGGCTCTGGCCAGCCAGCTCGCCGATCGCCCGACTCACCGCCGGCACGGCAAGCGGCAGGATAAAGGTGTGCTTCAAGGCTTCTTCTGGGGGCCAAGCAGCCCGGAGAGCAGCTGCTGGTACTTCCCCACGCACGGGAATTCTAGCCGTGCTTTAACACACCTTGCTGTCTACAACAGCAAGAGCCTCGCAACTGCTGTCAGATCACAGAAAGTCACCCGGCCAACCTGCACCAGGCGTGTTTTAAAGCTCAGCCAGCGTGGGCAACCAGCAGCCGGCCCTCGCTGTGGCAGACTCGCTCACTGCGGCACGGGGAAGCGCGAACCAGACAGACCTGATCTCTGCTCCCACAGCCAGTCACACTGCCCAGCAGCTCACCTGCGTTCCACCAACCTCACCGCTGTCGATAGCGAGAAGCTTTCGGTCAGAAGTCTTCCCAAATGCCGTGTGGGACA
>Ga0065711_1048711_pt1 | contig 11663 bp, 10 predicted proteins | sample Hoacrofraction12_FD_59098 | JGI IMG/M metagenome (GOLD analysis project Ga0065711, IMG submission 59098) | Hoatzin crop microbial communities from Cojedes, Venezuela - Epithelial fraction 12 v2 (version 2) | ecosystem: Host-associated > Birds > Digestive system > Esophagus > Crop | place... | reverse complement strand
GGGGTGTGCGGGGGGGAGGCTCCTGATTTTTCCCCGCACGGCTGATTGATGTCAGAGGCTAACGGGATGCGGCTTTTTATTGCGGCGGCGGCGAGGGTGATGATTGCGATGATTATACTTATCATTAGTGCGAAATTTAAATTTTCAAACGGTCAGCGCGGGGTACGGGGTGCGGGTCGGGCGGTGGTGCACATCCCCCCAACGCCCGCAGAACTTCCTGTGCTTTGTTTTTTTAAAAAAAACAGGCAGCATGCAAGATTTGGAAAATTATTAATTTATGAAATACAGGGGTCGAGTTACCAAGACTTTAACGCAGTCACATTTTTACTGCGAGCATACGATGAGGTAGGCAAAAAGATGGGAAAGACGCTTTTGTTATGAAAAGAAAATCTTTTATTGGAGGGATGTTTTAGAAATTTACAGTCAATGAAATTTAATTTTATCCCTTGCCTTTGCTTTATCCACGTTTTAATAAAACAGCCATAAAGAATGAAAGTACCGCGGTGATTGCTGAACAAAGCAGATCTCGGGCGGGCGGCTGTGGGTCTGAACACGATTTAAAACTCGTGCCTGCGCGCTCCGCTCCTGGCGCGGGCGTGAGGCAGCACCCTGGGCGCGCGTGCGAAGGCGCTGGCCGGGGCAGGCAGCGCCCAGGACATCCCGCACCAATTAACGGCAAGGTGGATATTTCACATTCGGTAGACGCAAACTTTCTGATAGATATTTTCCCCCCTGCGTTTGCCTGCCTGGTAATTTGGCCATAGCTGATCAAGTCGTACGTTTACACGTGGTTATTCGAGAGAGGCGACGATTGCCGGAGAAGTTGTGTGCTCGCTGGTGACGCCTGCCAGCACCCCGGTGTGGCGGTGACCCCTTGGAAGTCTGCAGAACGTCACTAACGTGAATTCACCGGGGGAGAAAAAAATAAAGCAAAGCGACTCTCCTGTTAGTTTTTGTTAGGTATTACCAGGGACTTTAAAGGGATATACTAATGGGATAACTGTATTCACTCGGTTAATAAATAAATAGAAAATCCCTAATTCTTGCGACGGGTGGGGCCGGAGGAAGCGGATGAAAGTAACTCGCAGTTAACTGAATAAAAATCCTGCGCTGAAATTGCCTGATTGATCGTACCGTGGTGCACTAAGAGACAACAAGACAACTGAAAGGAGAGGAGGGGAGAGGCAAGAGCGTTGAGAGCAGCAGCGCGGTGTAACCCTGTTACAGCCACACGCAGGGCCATCTGCCCGCCGGCGTGCCCCGGTTTCCGCAGCGATGCCCGGTGTCACCGCCCCCCTCGCCTCTCCACCTCCCAAACGCCACGCTCGCTTCCAGTTCTCAGCAATCCCAACTTGGAAATGTGGGGGTTTTGTCTTCTTGTGTTTCCGGGCTTTCCCTGACCTAAGGCACGGATGTGGGCCCGTCCTGAGGTGCCCGCTGGCAAACGGGCGCAGCGCGAGCAGCCCCTGGACCCAGCGTGAGCCCCATGCGAGAGCACCCCGCGCCCAGCCCCGTCGTTTTTTGGGCACGCACTAGCAGCATCGCCCTCTCAGGATAAAATGACGAGACGACGCTGTCTGGACCACCGTTTCGGAGACGCTCCGGGTGCTCCGGACCCCGGCTGTCGCCCGCGAGCACCTGCGCCGGGTGCTCCCCGTGCACCTGCAGCCCCGGTGCGCGCGCGCGCGCGGCTTTCCCCACGCCTCGCTCCTCTGTGCCAATAAAGAGGAAAGGCAGGGATGAGGATTGTTGCTATTGATCTGCCCAAGGGGATCATTAGGCATCAGTATCAATCTACAAATCAGTGGGCCTGTGTTACTTGCTTGGGCAGTCATTGCCAATTTGTTCCTATTAGATGGCCGAGCCCGGAGGTGTTTGATGAGCAGATTGGGTCTTTATCTCGGCGCTGGAGAGCAGGCAGGCTCGCGGGGAGACGCCGGAGCTTTGCAGGATTTCTGGTGTTTGTTTGTTTTCTTTTGCTGAGAGCTGGCTGCCTTTTTACTGCTCTGGAAAGAATTTTGGATGGGCTGAATGTGTTTCTGCTTTATAGATGGTTTTTCATATCGTCGTATTAAACATATTGAGAGTTAAGGAGAAACTATTTTAAAATAATCCCCTCTCTTTTATTTGGTATGTTTACCAGCAGCACTCCCTATAAAGATACATATTCATGCCAGATTCTTTTGTTATCCTTTCCAGGTCAGGCCGAACATTAGGAACGCAAACAATTTTTCTTTTGCTATCCCAGTGCCCGTTCCTAGGGATTTGTGTAGTTGCTGGTGGGGAGGTGACTGTTCTCGCAGTATTTCCCTCTCTGGTTTAATTCAACAAGCCAAAAATTAAAGCTCGCAGACAATATTTTATTTGAAAGCGTTATTCACGTTTTTGTTCCGAAAGGGTAGCCCCGGCTGCTTGCAGCCCCCCGCCGGACAGCAGCCCTGTGCGGAGGTGCCTGTGCTGCGTCTCTGAGCGCAGGCTGGCTCATCTGCATATTTTCTGATTTTTAACGCTATGCAAACGAACGAACAACAAAATTATACCGTAACAGAAGAACGTAAATTAATGGCAAAAGACGGATTAAAACAGTTCATACGAATGATCTGATCTGACGTCGATGCCTTGTTATTGAATGCAAACCTTGATTTTCAACTGTTTGGTCTCACTCCTGACATGAGCATCGTGCAGTTTAAACAGCTGGCCAGCCATTAAAGACCCGACTGATGCTCGGTTATTGGATTTCTGATTTTCAGGTTTTGTCAGGGGGTTTAACAGACTATATGAGTGTTTATGATTTCTAATGAGTCTAATCTGTAATTTGCGTCTATTACCTGGGACTGTCAAATCACTTTACCAGTACTTGGTCTGTAAAAATTCCAAATAAAGAAATGCGAGTTTCTAAATAACCTAAAATATTTGTCATATCTTTTATATACAAATATCTGTGCAGGGAACAGAACTATACATTCTTATTCTGTTTGAAGATCAAGACTGATTTTAATCCTGCGTATCTGCTGCGATCACAATATATTACCTAAACCCAAGTTTCTTTGAGGACTTTTTGGATATATGTCATTATTTCAATGGAGATAAAATAGCGTGTGTTTTAGGGTACTGCAAGGCTGATTATTGCTGCCTGATTAGTATTTGATCAAATTCTTTTTTTTTTTTTTCTTTCGGTCCCTGAGACAATTCAGCTCCTCCACATCCAGAGGCGAATTTGCCTCATTCTGTCTGACAAGTGTTTTGTTGGGGAGCAGTCGATCATATCTGTGTAAACATGCATCTGCTGCCGGGTGGGGCTGGCAGCAGAGCACTTTTAATTTATCATAAACTTCATATAACTCATTAGCTTTCATCTTCGCGTTGCGTGTATAGAAATGAATTTGGAGTGCACTCCGAGAGGCTTTTTTTTTTCTGCCGAGTTTGCTGTACAAATATTTATGGACCTTTTCCTTTGTAGTACAGATTCCAGTGGAAATAGCTATCATGCGATTAACAGCAGATTGCGACTTCAGGAAGAGGTTGCCAAAAGCTATTGTTTATTTAGTCGCGTGGCATTCTGCATTGAAATTTGTTTTGCTACTATTTTTAAAAATACACCACTCTCTTGGGAGGAGAACGCAGGGTTTTTTCCTATACTCTGGGGAAAATAAAAGGGGAAGAAAAGCCTCCCAGAAAATTAAATACAAGTATGTCTGTGTGTGCGAACAGAACTTTATAATCACGGCATATTCTGACTATTTTCGGTGAAGAAGGCTTGTCGTTGGCCAGTCAGAAAACACACATATGGAGATTTTATTGTGTTTTTTGTTTTAAAGATAATAATTTGTCTCCGGGTTCCAGTTGTTTATGCTTCTGTCTATATCTCTTTCCTCTCCCCTGTTTTATTTAGTAAGGTTTCATCTGTGAAATTTCGCCATGAAACAATTGATACATTCTCAGCACGCTGCGGCGAGGGAAAAAAAGCCCTTAGATTAATGGTCAGTGTCTCATACACACAAATTTGTGTTACGATACTACCGAGAAGCTGCGAATTACTGACAAGATCTAGAATAATTCCTAATGCTGTCGAAGGCTTCATTTTCTCCTCCGCATGATGGATGAGGCATAAGAAGTGCTTTCTGAGATCGTTAATGTGCATCATTCTGTTAAGTGTTATTAAAGTCCGTCTGTCTTAGGCAGCAGAAACAATATCTTATCCCTTATTTTGCCTCGCTCTTCGCTAAACTGGAGCTGCAGCCCCTGTCTTTTACTAATGTGGCCTTTTGTTGGTGCTCTTCTTCTAATGGCTAGTTTATACCACGGCATTTAGGTGGGTTTTAGGATTGTATTTTCCCTTTTAGTCAAAATATTGGCTTGTGGCATGGGAAGGAACACCTCATTTCAAGATTATACTATCTGTAACCTGTAGATAATAACAAAGCCGTGGAGGATCCATACCGAGCGTTATATTTAAGCTTAGAAAATAGGATTGAACTTTTCTTTGGAAGCTGTGCCTGCATGCAGGAGCCGCTCCGGCTGAGTCGAGCCGGCTGCCTTCACCCCGTGGAGGAGAGCCCGGTGCCTGCTCCTCCCGCTCCAGCTCCAGGGAGCGACGCTGGGGCTGCGAAATAACGCCTGGGAGCACACGCGTCCTCTCGTCTGCCACCGGATTAATTGCTTAAAAATCTGGGGTTTGCTGTCTGAGAAGAGAGCAACTGCGATTTATGCTGGGAGGGAAGTTAGCTCCAAGGCAGCGTTGCAGGCGACCCAAACTTGCTCTATTTGGGCAAAAAAAAGCTGCCCCATACCCTGGTCCCTTGGGCATCGCCCCGTTCCCTGGAGCACTGCCCGCCTGGCGGGAGGGAGGTAGGCCAGGTACAGATTGCAGATGGATCATATTAAATCAAAAGTAATTTTAACCAAACAGAAGAATTCACTTTAAAGGTTTTTAACCTTTCTTAAGAGCCAATTTTTCCTTAAGCCCTGTGATAATAAAATACAATATAATTTATAGAGCGCTTTCCATGGGTATGCATTCCTCTTCTTTTTTTTTAGTATTTTTTGTACAGTCAGATAAAACATATCCAACAACTGGGATGATAATCAAGAAAAAACAAAAAGCAACTGATCGTAAAGCCATTTAGAAATGTAACATTCCTTTTAAAAGAGACTCAGACATACTTGGAAAGCCTCACTTACATACTTTTAATAGAATTATAGAAGTGTGATGCACAGCTGGTAAAAGCTCAGTCATCCACAGCACAGCTAGTTTTTGAGTATTTAATTTTATATTTGAATAATTCTCCAGATCAGGCTATAATCATGAATGTCATATAAAAAGATTTTTTTCATAAATTACATTATTTCGCAGATGTGCAAATACTTCTGTGAAAAAAATTACATTGATCAGTTTTTAATACCCCCCTGTCTCACCCTTCAGTCAAAAGAAAAAATAGCTTTTTTCCCATCTTTGTCTTCAGAAAGGTGCTAGATTGTAAACATCTGAAGGAAATGAAAGGGGGTTGGCCAGTCCACCCCAAATTCTTTCCAGATTTTCATTCCTTTCACCAGCAGCCTTCTGTTCTTAGAGGAGAGGGAGGAACAGCAGAAGAAAGAGAGAGAAGATGTCTCTGTTTCTTATTAAAATTTAAAGTGAAAAGCAGTGCTGCATTTTGCTAATTTCCAATCTGCTGATTCGGAGGGCGGTCGGCCGGGGGAAGCGGCGCCGCGGGGCAGCGGGGTTCGGCCGCGGGCGTTGGGCGGTTCCGCGGGATAGACCCTGGCGGGCAGCTCAGGTCCAGCTCGGAGGAGAAGGCAGCGGGGCGCAGTCCCCCTCCTGGCTTTGGTTGGCTTTCGAAAGAAGAGCTCACGCTAACTGGAGGTTTTTTAAATCAGAAAATGATAAAACTGTGTTTATTTTTCTAGTAAAAAAGTGAGTCTTTCAGCAGGAATAAACTGTGCGACAGGGCCTGGTCGGTGCTCGCGCCGCACCTCGTTGCCCCGACGCCGCTGAAGGATGCTGCAAGCCAAGAGCGCGGCAAGCAGGTGCCTGGCACGGGAGCTGCCCGTTCATCCAAACTCCTCAACGCTTTGCTTTTTATCTGCTCCAAGCATTTAATTGAGGCAAAGTTAATTATGCAAAGCGTATTATTACACGCAGAATATCTGTATATTGTTGTGAATGGAGAAGTTTGCTCTAATGTTTAGTTGAGGGATGACAATTAAGATAAATGCCTATTTCCAAGCTCTCTCATCCCATATAGTATTAAGTTACACTTTGAAGGGAAAGGAAGGCTAAAAATAACTTTTATAAAGTAAAACAAGGTGTTACACCCTGACTGTTTGGTCTTAAATCATAGTTGCCTGCTTGTTTTTCAGGAAATTTAAGTACCAGATGCACTTGGAGAAAGCAATCTAAACATCAGAGTTTATTTTCAATATGCAAGTGGTATAAAAATATGCAAACCCTGATCACAGTGCTATGGAAACTACTCCACAAAAATGTGGAACGAAAGCTGTTACTGTAAGTGTGGTTCATGTATTGTAACAGCTGTGACAGCCCGGTGCAGCTCAACACTTGTTCAATTAGAAGAAAATATTCAAAAGGAAACTTGATTTAAATAAGATTTGTAATGAACTTTCACATTTACAAAATAAACCGGTGACAAACACTGTCCTCCCGCACGGCTCGCCCAGATTCGGCGTTGGCTCGGGCGACGGACGCGTTTCTCCCCGCTCTTGCCAGATCCAAAAGCATTTTTCAGGGCTTGTGTTACAGCTATTTGCAGATTATTTTAGGTCTGTGTTCTTTTATAACCACTTAGCAACTTGCAAGGAATATTTCAGGAGCAGACCATACTTGACATGCATCCTTTTTTGGGGAGCAGGAGGAATGGGTGTGGCGGATTTAAAAGCGATTATATATTTATGACAGATGGTTTTCAGTTTATGCAAGAAAGCCCATATAGACACTAGCGCCGAGACAACTGTTCTGGGAATTTGGGCACATATCGTTAGGCTCTTTCTGTTAATCAAATGCAAGGAATATAGTAAATTTATTTTTATACGTGACCTGTGGAACAAGTACGGCAAATGGGTATTAAACATAATAGGTCTTAAAAGGAACAATTATATTTTCCGTTTAACTTTTCGGATTTGTTATAAGTTGTATCGATTTTCAAGGTTTTAAGAATACTCACGATTAAAATCATCCTACCGCATAAATTTTAGTTATTTACTGTAGTTTATAAGTATCGTGCAATGACCTTTTTCTGGCTTCGTAAAATCAGAGACTTAATATAATTTAGGATCTGAGAGTGCAAGTTCCTCGATTCATTTATCATTTTATGCTGAAATTTTGTTTAGTCTAGATAGAAGTCCTACTCTACTTTCCCCACTAGCCATATACGCTTTGCACGTTGGAAACTAGAAGACCTTTGTGTCTTTTCTTTTTCTTTCAAGCTTGACCAAAAATAGTCGTTATAGACTTCTTCATAAAACCCCAGACTTTATAAATAAGGGCTGTTGACTGGCTCTGATGGGAGTTCCATGCACAGAATGAAAGCAGCGTGTGGCACGTATCACTAATTTTTCAGAATTGCAAAGTCTGTTAATATACAATACATGTTGAGTTAGTGGTAGGTTTTGACTGTGTCCCAGGCAACTCCTTTATGAGTGTAATTAAATATATAGTTTTAATAGCTTCAGGGGGAATGAAGTTCTGAATTGTTATGTAAAGAATGTTTATAAATATATAGAGATAGAGTCTATATACAGCTGGAAGTGGAAGGCTATATAATAATTTATTTTAAAAATTCTTCTGTAGTCAGTATGAGTGATTTCAAATGGGATCCGAGAATCTCCAGGCTGAAGCTCTCATCTTCTAAGGAATTTCAGTTACCTGGAATAAAACGTTGCCTTAGAAATTATTGACATAATAGTCCCCTTGGGAACCCCATAGCAGTCAAAGTGAAATCCAACAATAAATCCAGGGGCCACCTGGATAACTACCATTAAAGGCTTTTTTTCAGTGGAAAAAACTCTTTAAAAGCTTAATTCTTCCTAAATGTAAAGTTCAGTGATCATGTTTCTATATAACTTTCATAGTTAGGTGTTTTACTTTACTTTGTTTAAACAACTTTTCAAAGCATCTTTGACAGCGAAAATAATACCGTGTTTTTCCTTGAAGCCGTCCCTAACTTCCCCCGACGTAACGAACACCCTCGGAGCCGAGGCGATGCAGGTTTTTCAGCGCAGCTAACCTCGGCAGCGCTAATAACTCGGGTTGGTTTGCTGTGACTATTGGAACCAAACGGCGCAAGAACAGATAAAGAACTTTGCATTTTTTAAATCGTTATAAATCAAACCTTGCTCAGGTGCTAACCCTGCCCAGTGACCGTGGCACAGAGACCCCCTGCCCGTCGGTGTCGCTCCCTGGGAAGGGCGTCTGCATCTCGGCCTCTGCTGAAACCCGGCGCAGATCGGTCGCAGCGACTGCGGCTGAGCCTTGCTCCTGGCGCAGAAATCCTGCTGAACTGAACTTTGAGCCGAAATGGGAAGTTGAACGCGCCTGTAAAAAATGAAAGGAGCAAAACTGATAGCCCTAACAGCTGGCAGACTTTGGCACCGGGGGGCTGGTAAAAGGCTTGACCACTTAGAACCGTTGTTTTGCTCGCTTGCTGCTGTAAATCAGGATTAATTTCATTGAACTCGGATCTATTGAAATGGGATAAACAAGATAAGAACTGGACCCCAGAGTGTGGCGTTTCTGGGGAGATTGTTTAACGACACCTGTAGATAACTGAGAAGGAACCGGATGGGTCTTGAAGGAAGGTCCTCGCTGGCAGCCGGCTCAGCTCCGGTGAGGACGGGCACCAAGCGTCACCGGGCTCGCTGGGCTCCTGCGGATGTCAGAGGTTCTGTGTTTGAAATGCTGTTGCAGAATCACAAAGCAAAGGGTTCTGAAAAAGCAGCGGGAAGCCCTGCTTTAACACTAAGACCAATGACCTGATCATTAGTGATTATTTACATATGCTTTTTTCCATTAAAAAAAAAATGAAAGACCTTCTGTGACCATCACGGTCCCTGATGTATACAAGTAGGCCAGCAAAACAGCTCGGCTTTGAAAGGCTAATGTGGACGTAACGGAGAATTTCCATGTCCGTGTGACAAACTGAACAGTTTCCAGAGCGTTCCCCTGCTCCGCAGCTCATCCATTATGGGAATGAGATGTGAAAATAGTTTCTTGTTTCTTTGAGATAGCAGCAGACCCCACAAGCAGCGTTACTTCAAAAATGCTGGAGCACGTTCATATAGATTTATTCTGAATGAGTGAGTATGTGTGGTCCGGCTCAGTTACAGAAAAAAAAAATGTATTTTAAGGTGTGTGTGTGTGGTGAAATAAAGGGACTTGAATTACATACCGTGGCGTGGTACCAGGGCTGAGGTGTCAGAAAGGCAGCGATGGGTCAGTCGAGGTTCGCATTTTTATTCGCTGTAAGCATATATGAAAACAATTCGAAACCACTATTTTCTGCGTGCAGTTAGTTTGTGTGATTACATGTTTCTAATCATGTTTTTAGTCTTTCCTCACTATCTCCCACTTTTCCTCTGACCTTTCCTTCTATCTCAGGTTAAGTCGCTGTGTCAGATCTCCGGGGCAGGATGTTTTTCTGTTTGCCTGAGCCCAGACGTCACCAGTGGTTTGCGTTCTAACGCGCCCATGCAGATGTACACACACGTATATATATGTGTACATAAAAATCACAGATTGCGGCGACTCCGCTTTCTCCAGAATTCCAAGTTGTGTTTTTTACTGTATCAAAAAGGCACCATCTGGCTTTCAGTTAAAAATATGAAGGAAGAAACAATAATCCCACATACCAGTGGAAATTTTATCACAATTTAATTCATTATCAAAATTTTTAAAAGGGAAAAGGGGACAAGAATAAAGTGTGTTATTCGTAATTGACTTCTATTATTAGTTAACATTAGCTATCTGCTATGATCGCCACCTCCATGTCCAGTAAAAAGGATACTGTAGACCACATTAAAACAAAATCCACTTTTGATTTTTATTGGAATATATATAAAAATAGATTCGGTTTCAGTGTGTATTTACATATAGACATTTTACAGATTTCCTGGTGCGGTGGTTGGAAGACAAACCTCTTTGCTAGTATTCAGGATTTCACTGAATGTATCATATTCTAAGTTATACAGAATCTAGATTTTTAAGTAGTTTTACAGGGTTGCAATACTTCATTTTTTGTATGGGCTTTGATTTTAAACAGTCTCTATTTTTCATGTATAACGAAAATATAATTTATAATTATAGTTTTAAACAGTCCAAACTAGTTATTTATACTGGTTTTTATCTTGAAATGAGGTTTGTGATATCTTTTGGTTTTGGTTTATTTACCTTATCATTCTCTTATCACCCAGAGCCTTTTTTGCCATTGCATTCATTTTTGAATGGCCATTTTTTACTTTGAGTATAATTCTGTCGTTTAGACAAGAGTTTTTTTCATGCAAGTCTGTAAAGAACTTGTCGTGATGTCCTCCCCAGAGCAGTATCACACAGTAACACATGCAATCAAACACAGGAGCCATCACTGATACGAGGGGAGATGTTTTGTCTACAAAGACCCGTGATGAAAATGTATCCTGATAGCAATCCTATTTGCACGGAAAACGCCGGACTCTCATTAAAATCCCGACTCCAATGAACGTACCTATGGGGACAGAAATACATCCTCAGGACTGCCTGACCTGAAAGCGTTTGGCTTGTGACACCCCAGTAGCGTGGCCATCACGGGACAGCGGGGCTCACCCAGGACAGTGATGATTCCCAGATTTTCTGTTCCTGTGGTTGGGATGGGAACAAGGAGGCATCGTCTGCGTTCCCTGTAACGAGCCGTGGAAGTTTGATAGCGTGGATTTAGGTTGAAACTATTTCAGAAGCAATTTTTATTTGTAGGCCGCAGCTTTCCTGTAAGTTTGTGTGTGTTTTTGAGGAGGAAGTGTGTTTGCTGCACAAATAATCACTGAGGATGGGGTGCGCTGGGTGTGACGGGGGCCGTGTTCCGACTCTGGGATGTCACGCAGAATACCGGGTGGGATGATTACAGCAGGAGCCAGTTTCTGTTCCGTCTCCACCTTGCTGCCTTCCACCTTCCCCTGCCATGCACAGCAAAGCCTCTTGCAGCCGCTTGCCCTGCTTTTACCTGCTCGGCTCTGCAGGTGGCAAGGGATCATCAGTGCTGCAGACATGGATGGAGCAGCCAGGGAGCCCACCTCCAGCCCAAGGAACCCACTTCCAGCCCAGGGAACCCACCTCCAGCCCAGGAAGCCCACCTCCAGCCCAGGGAACCCACCTCCAGCCCAGAGAGCCCACCTCCAGACCAGCCTAGCCCACTTCCAGCCCAGGGAGCGCACCTCCAGCCCAGCCTAGGCCACCTCCAGCCTGGGGAACCCACCTCCAGCCCAACCTAGCCCACCTCCAGCCCACCGCCAGCCCAGGGAGGCCACCTCCAGCCCAACCTAGCCCACCTCCAGCCTGGGGAACCCACTTCCAGCCCAACCTAGCCCACCTCCATCCCATCCCATCCCATCCCATCCCATCCCATCCCATCCCATCCCATCCCATCCCATCCCATCCCATCCCATCCATTTCCAGCCTC
>Ga0065711_1048710_pt1 | contig 11663 bp, 12 predicted proteins | sample Hoacrofraction12_FD_59098 | JGI IMG/M metagenome (GOLD analysis project Ga0065711, IMG submission 59098) | Hoatzin crop microbial communities from Cojedes, Venezuela - Epithelial fraction 12 v2 (version 2) | ecosystem: Host-associated > Birds > Digestive system > Esophagus > Crop | place... | reverse complement strand
TGGACAACTTCACCCATTTGGCATAATTTGACTCGATGTAACGGCAGAAAGGTGTGGGTTTTTAACAAAGCAAAGCTAGTTTGGTCCTAAAAGTATGTTCACAATGCTAAAAAGACCACCAGCTTCTCTGGCTTGCTTTCCAAGTCTGATCCTGGCCTGGTGTAAACTGACAATGTTGCTCCGATGTAGGTTTTTGTACGCCTGCTTCTCTCTCCATAGAGCGTTCTCGGCATAAGGCATGGCGATCGTGGGGTTTTCTACATGAGGAGTGAGCATCCGATTGATAACATGAGATAAACAGAGTAATTAAAACTCAGAGCTATGAACTCTGGAAAGAAATGTATGCAGATAAACAGCTATTAAAATACAGCCTCTAATGAAAAAAAAATGATACAATTTGAATGCCTTTATTCATAGGCAGCAGTGTTCATTACTGTACCCTTTCACTGTACGAAGAAATGCAAGGAATAGACAACAGAAACAATACAGCCATTTATTAAAGTGTTAGATGCAATAACCTTCCTGCTAGGTAATATATGGAAAATACGCGTCCCGCTGTTGGGCTGGCTGTTCATTTGCGTAAGTTTCAAGCTTTCAGTATCCATCTACTGTGAACAGTTTCTTGTGCAACGACTCTTCCTCGCTGCTGCCACCCCTGCCAGCAGGTAAGGAAAACTCCAAGAGCTGCTTGGTCAGCATGACCTCACTCGGAGCCGAAGCAAAGGAGCTGCAGGCACCTGCCCAGCACGCTCCCTGCCAGCCCGAGCCCTAACGCAGCTCCCGAACGCCGTTTCCTACCGAGCAATGCAACCCACAACTCACCAGGTGGCTCTATTATGTAGCAGTCATGGCCACAGCAATCCCAGCCTTACACAAGCCCCAGCTTTCATGGAGTGGAACGCCGTGTGATTCTTTGAATAAAAATGCCCTGTTTCCCATGGAGACAGCTCCCCGCGGCTTACACCTTGTTGGGGACAAAAGAAACGATCTGGAGATGCCGTTAACCTCTGGAAAGATGTGAGCAAGGCTCAGCTGAAGACAGAAAAGTGAATGGCAGCAATAACTAATTGTTTCGTGGTTCATCATGGTTACCAGCATATAAAGTCTGCCTTTAGGAAATTCATTCGGGGTATTTTCCTCTTCAGAGCCTGCAGTGGGATAACTGAGATGAGAACTGACCCTTTACGCAATTCGAAGGAGAGCATCCTGCATTAAAACAAAATGATTAATCACACAGTGTCTTCCCAGTCATTTTACTGGCAATTGAGGCCATTTGTTTCAAGTTTTGGTAATCAGATTTTAGCTCAATATGTGTGCATACAGACAATTCTCACTGTATATTACAAGTTTAACTACCCTAAGCTTGGCACTTCTACAAAATTATAGATAAACATATAAAAAGTTCCTATTCTTACATCCCAATTAAAAAGGAACATATTTTCAAGCACATTATCTCTCCCCTGCGGATCCAGTCACTAAAATTTGCAGCAAAAGCAATTGGATTTACAGCCCCAGCCTACTTGGGGAACGAGCAGGGAAGTACAAATGCAAGCTTCAAACAACTTCAAAACTGGCACCAGTACTAACCTTTTATACTGTTGTTTTACCTATTCAAGCTAATGTGATAATGTGCGTAAAGCTGAACTTAAGTCCTTGCTTGGTCAGGACTTCGTCAACAGTTGCAAAAGTAGCTGCCATAATTAACGTCAACAAATTTTGAAAGGACAAGATTATGCACAGCTAAGTACTTCTTTTCAGGTTGTAAAAGACCAACTTTATATATAAGACCATCCGTGTCCCCCCCGGTATTTTCAGATGTCCCACACCCAAGTCACTTGGCACACATTAATAAGGTAAGCCAATTTTCCAACAATCAGTAGGCACACTGATACAACACAGAAGCCACTCCAACTATAAAGTAAACCTCCAAGGGCCAGAGACTAAACTCTGTTTGCCTTAGGTCAAAAGATCTACCTTAGTCCCGAGCGAGCGCTTGTGTATATCACAAAGCCACAGCACAACTCAGCAAAACTGGCAGCCAGATGAGAAGTCTTCAACACTAGAATACCAGAGGGATTGCAGTTCAGAAGTCAGATGCTCTAGCTCAGCTACATTAAGGAAGCTTCGTCCTCATTTGCATCTGCCTGTAGCCAGGTTCTACAAACCTGATGCACCACACAGGCACCCAGCAACTGCACCAATACGTAACAAGAAAATACCAAAACATGAATCTATCATTCCACCGTCTTTTACGTCAAAGGGTCCTTATCAGAGCAAAACATGAGCTGTATTTCACGGGAAGGTTAGGTATGCGAGGGAGCTTCCTGGCTTACCACCCAAGTCAAAATCATGCCTTAAACCTATAAGATATAAATCACCAATACTCTCTCATGTTAAAGTGACATTTTAATTGCATTGAATATTTTAATACACTCAATTTGTTTTTTAACTAAGTTGACTGTATTTCTTGATTTCTTTGTCATATTTAGTCATTTATTATAAATTGACATGGTAAATTCTCGAAGTTTCATTTGCATATCTTCATTTCCTTGCTTAATATAGACTCAGAATTTGATGGACATTTACAGATATACAGATATTTCCATATTTGGAACAGACAGAATCTGAACATCCAATACAGATGTCACCATACTCACACAAGAACTGGCATCACAGCAGCAAAACAAAACCAGAACAACTGTCAGAAGAAAATCACCACATTAAAATTTGCACCAGCACTGCCCAAGCAAGACCCAACGCTTGCAGGTTTATGGGTATTACACAATTCAGAACATGCATTATGACAGACGTCTTCATTTTCGTACACAAGTGTTTCCACCAGAAAAATGCATTTGTATGTAGGAAGTGGATGTCAATTTTCATATACGTGCTTTGTGAGAACATAAAATGAAAAAGCACTGTGCTTGCTCTGCCCTCTAACACCTGTTAACGCTCCCATCTCAGCAGTTATGAAAATCAAGCCCAGAGAAATAACCAATGATTTCCAGACCTTCACTTGAATATAAAATAGCGTTTCCTTAATTTTACACTGTAGTTTCTTGGATTTTTTTCTTGAACAATATGAAAATAATAATGAACCTACCAATGAAGAGCCCTTCTGACAACTGACTTCTACAGTTCAGAAAGAACTTCCAGGTCACGCTGGCATTTAAACACCATCAGAAGCTGTTCATAGCCACATGTTCTCCCTCCAAGAGCACTATTTTTAAGTACTTTTATTTGTATGCAAAGATGTGGAAAAAAACCTTGAATCTACTTGAAAACATCACAATCAGGATTAGCACAAATGCTCACACTGTCCATGAATCTACAGTGTCCACTTTCTAGTTTATTAATTGCTACTCCATCATTTCAGGTACTGCTCAAATTAAATCACTCCCTCACCTGTCTGTGCCGAACGACGGCTAGAGCCTCCAGTCAGGATTCGACCACAGCCTTCTGCTAGCCACCTACGCTGCACCTTTCCTTTAGACACTTCACTGAAACTGTTTAAACATCGGCTATGCTCCAGATGTTTTTTCTGGTTCGCTTTGACTTTATGCCCACAAACCACCCAGAGTTAATGTTTAAGAAAAGGAACCCTAAAATTTGTTCATACGTTGCTCTCCCTGTGGCAACCCATGAAAACCATCCCAGTCCACGTTACGTTGTCTGCTCATACTATTACCTTGCGTATTGTTCGCTCTCTCCTGTATTTGCTTGCGTAAGCTCAAGAGGATGCGCTCTCACACGTGCTGCTGCACGGAGACACCTGAGGAGCAGTGCTGCGGCCAGCGAAGCTGAACTGAATTGGGAACCTGCAAAGCAAACACTGCAGGCTACAGCTTGACCAGGCGAGTGGACTAGCACGCGTTGGCAAGGCTGGGTGCTTCAGCTAAAGAAATGGGGTCAACATTTGTAACGATACAAGCGCGCCTCCTCTTGCACGTAGCTCTAGCAGAGCCTTTACTGGCTGCCTCTTCTGGTCAAGGTGGCATTCCTTTCCTCAGGAACCTCACCTACAGTGGAGCAAGGGCGAGCTTTTTACATTTTACACACAAAAAGAAAAAGAAGCCTGAAATTAGGGTTTAACAAATACAATTCACACTGCCTAGTCAGGGAAAACAAAGCTTAGGCCAAGCAATTTAAAAGCAAACAATACAGTAGAGAGCAGGCCTTACATGAAGAGCTGTTCGTGTTCTGCAGCTCGGTTAATGTAATGGAGGAAAAGAAAGGAAGCATAAAATGGTCCTTGTCAAAGTGCAGCTTGTCCTGTATAATGAGGCTAAAGCAGAAACTTGTATAATAGGATATTAAAAGCTTTAATTATTTCATTTTCTTCCAGTCTGATGGCATCTACCTGTAGCCATTGAACACGACCTTTGCTAAACCCACCCTTTCCTCTTCCCAGCACACATCGGCTCGTGCACTGAAACCCCCTGACGAGCACCAGCGCTGCCGACCTCCAGGCAATTCCCTCTGCAGTCTCGAAAGCCACAAACACTACCCTGTAATAAAGCAATCCATCAGCACGCACAGCTCCCACCCCCACCTTTTCCAGGCTTCTTAATAAGCCATTAGTGACAATGACGCCACGTGTCACGTTCACAGCAAGAAGCAAACCACCATGGATCGGAATATTTCTGCTAGAACTCAGTGGCTTCTAGGGAAAGTCATCACCTCCCCTGCCCCGCACTTAACTTTAAGTAAATAAATAGGAGTCTGAAAGTTTGTGTTTCCTAATAATTTTATCGTATGCTCCATTATTTTTACACAAACTGTCCTCATATAAAAATCTTTTCCTCCTATGATTTGTTTGTTGTTGGAGATTTTTATGTTTGGGATTTTTTTTTTTTTTAATTTTGTAGTTTAGTCTCAGGACACGCATATTCTCTTTGAATAACAGCTTAAAAAATTAAAATCTTCTGTTAGCAGCAGCAATCACAGCACACTCCGTTAAAAAAGAGCCTTTAACAATATCTGTGATTAAATCAATTTGGTTTGCCCTTTTTGCAATACTTCTGGAACTCTCAGAAAACATATCGCATATATTTATTAACAAACCAATGCAGAAAATAGAAATGAAAATAAAATTACGTTACATATTTCAGGAAATGAGACATGTAAGAAGCATACATAACTAACTGTACCTAGCTGGACAGTAAATGGCAAATAACTTCATCCTGCCTTTGCGTGTAGAACTCTTGACTTTCTATTTTGTGTATTGTCTCATCAGAAATAAGGGAATATCCATGAAAAACAAATAACATTGCCGTTGCACCAGAACCCAGGATTGCCTACCGAAACCTTGCCTAGGGAAACAACTACAAAAAGCATCTATTTAATCCACCCTGGAAAGAAAAAATATTTTGAACCAGAGTTAAGTGTAGCTACAGGCAAGTATTTAAGTCTTAAAAGTAAACTTCAGCTGTGGCTTAAAAGCCAACGCATGAGGTAAACGGACACTAAGCCAAACAATCCCACCGGAAATTTTCTCACAGCCATCCATCTGAAGAACCATTATTTTAACTTACGCCACAAAACACGTCCATCTGCCCCCAAGCCTCAGCCACACTGGCAGTGACAGGGGATCGCAAAGCCACTCCAACAGCCATGACAGTGAACGCAAGGGCAGTGAAACCCTGGCTCAGGTTGCCCAGAGAGGCGGTCGATGCCCCCTCCCTGGAAACGTTCAAGGCCAGGTTGGTCGGGGCTTTGAGTAACCGGATCTGGGAAGCTGCCCCTGCTCACTGCAGGGGGTTGGCTAGATGGCCTTGAAAGGTCCCTTCCAACCTCAGTCTTTCTATGAATACACTGCATTTCTCTCCCCCGCAGACCCACTATTTTTTATTTTTCTCCCAGAAAACCATTTTGTGAAACCGTACAAACATGCTTAAAGTCAGCAAGATCTGGACTCACCCTTCAGCTTTCTGATGAATATCAGTGACTTCAGAGGGGAAATGATGCAGCATCACTTTTCTTTGACAAAACTTAGTTACGTAACTTTGCTCTTTCCCTACTGTTTTGATAATTATTCCTCAGTTAGGAGCCCAATGCTGGAAGTACAGAGTGCTTCAGTGATATGCAAATGCTGGTAATCACCAAGATGCACCTTCAGAAAGGTCACCAAAAAGGCCTGACACTGTCCATACATTTTTAACCATAGTATGTCATATTTTTCAGGATTTTATTCATGTTGCCTCTTGAACGTTGAGTTTGGTACCTAATTGCACAGAGTGGAGATATTTGAGATTTCATGACTGCTTCAGATTACTACCTATAGTAGAGCAGTAATATATTTATCTTGCTGACAAAAATGATTTGGAAAAGAGGAATGACTAACACTACTCCGAATACTGTTCCTCATTCTGATGGAGTGGGATCAGACAGACAGGACTGTAGGCATCTCCGTAAGACAGCCAAAAAAATCCCATCACCTCAACTGCCAAGAGACGTTACAGCAGATCTTTGCTATAAATCAAACGAATTTGAGTCTTTTAGATATTTTTATTTTAATAAATTCGCCAGCAGTGTCTTCTTTTGAAATTAATATATCTGCTCTAGTGGTTTTCAGTTTTTCTTGTAAAATAATGACAGCTAATAGGAAAGCACTGTCATGTACTCTGACTAAAGGTAATGTATATGTGACAGCTGTGTGATCATCAGTAGGAAAGTATTTCCAGGAGACAAAAGGAATAATTAAAATGAGCCTGCAGTCCTAGCTTCAGATTTAAATGTTTAAATGTTTTAATTTGAAAGAACAATGGCTCCTTGAAACTCCTTCACAACCAGTACTGACAGCCTGTCATTTCTTAACCAGTGTTAAATAACAGTCGTGCAAGTCTGAGCACCAAACAGTAGATCATGTCTCATGATCCTTAAAATAGCACCAATGCTTCCAAAAGAGCATCAGAGATGAACAGAGCTTTGCAACCTTTTGAAGTATTTACTGCAGTAATGAAGCATCTCGGAAATACAGCTAACGAGAAACACAATGCAGGTTCGCTGTGTTCAACTCTCTTGCCCACGTGCAATTACTTTGTGCTCCCACACAGGAAAACTCGAAGCGTGCTGCGTGTTACCGCCCTGCCCATGGACGCAGCGTATGCTCATGTACAAACGCACGGTCTCTTCTATTGCCGATGACCTCGATTCTCCATCAGAAAGCTAATCCCAGAACACGGACCGACTCTGAGGCAGTGGGGAGGCACGGGGACATGCCTTTATTCACCAAGAAGTCAGGCGCACATCAGTGGCAAAAAAATTGCAACTACAGTCAGACAAGTGCTTTTCATTGAAATATAAGGCTTCACTCAAGAAGCATCAAAAGCTTCTGCAAGTTTCATTTCTACACAGAAAGCTGAATTCTCCTCTTTGTGGAAGATTCTTCCTGAACACAATTTGATTTATCTAGGTTAAGAAAATATTTTAATGAAAAGAACTTTCTTTTTCCCCAAACAGCTCTAGGACAAGGTGTAAAGGGAAAAAGGGTCCCATTTCTAATGAACGGCTTCGAACATGATGCAGCATTCCTCCTCTTCTACCTTGGAAGAGGGAAGCATCCTCCAACTGAAGCCAGTGGCCTTAGAGCCACACAGGCAGGAAGCCGCTTCAGCTGAAGGGATGGACTGCTTCTCTTTTCCCTCTCTCTGTTGAGAGAGACATATAATTACTGTTCTAACCTTCCTTACCCGCATTAAATCCGAAACTCCAAGTACCCATCACAAAATAAAAATTTCCACGTGTCCAAAGTGTTTTCCACCTAACTACACACAAGAAGTCAGCACACACAGGATCAGCACCCATCTGCAGGCGTATGCGGGTAAACCATGATGCCCCACGAGAAAGACTGGAGAAAGATAGATAGCTTGATTGCATAGCAGTGACATTAGTGTCACTGGAAGAGTTGTGACTCCAAATGTTTCTAGGTCCTGCTTCCCCTTCTCCTCCGCTCGCATCCTTTTATGATGATGCAAAAGAAAACAGAACACCACAGGTTTTTAATATAGCAGATGTTTATTAGAGAAAGGTCAAGCACTCAAAGAAAGACTGAACCTCCAGACAGCAAGGCAATGCATCACCCAGCTGAAACAAAATAAAACGTTCTAACATTGCTGAACTGCCTTTAACCACACAGCTAAAAGGGATTTTTTTTCCATTTTAGATTGTATGATTCCAGAAAGAAAACACTGCTGTAAATATTTCCTTCAAGTAAACATTTTTTGGTTTGACAGATTTACTGGTGACTAAAATAAATCCATCATAGTAAAGTAAGAAGGAGATATACCAATCAAAGTATTTTCCTGTGATTTGGGATTTTGGCTTCATTTAGGTGTTTTAATTTTTCTAGTGTCTAAACTATTTTTATTTCTTTTCCCCTTCAGGGCATGCACATCAGGTTTCAAAACCACTAAGAACAGCAAAATCAATTTTTTGTTTGTTTGTTTCTTACACAACTAAATGAGAACCAGAGTCAGACCCTGTATAGCCTTGGACACGGTACTGAGTGGCAGAGACTGAGTTGTTAACCACGAGGAAGAGGAGGTACGTCTGTGAGCAAGAGGAAAAACACCTGCACAGGATTCCTTAACTGGTGCGCGCCTTCAGAGCACGGCGAACCCCACCACAGGGTACCAAGCACTGCACGCACGCATGCCCCTCGTGCCAGCAGCTCTCCCCAACAAGGGCTCCTGGTGGGGTCACCACCGACCTTGGAAAAGTTCCTTAAAACCTGTCCCACGGCCAACACTGCTGACCTCCTGTGACGCTAATGGGCAGACTCCTGAGGAGCTCCAGGCTCTTGTATATTCCAAGTAGGAAAAAGAAGTAATTTCAAAATCAAGAACATCCCTCCTTTGTAGCCTGCTGCATCCTCAAGGCTTCTTTCTAAAGATCTGGTCTGTCATGCTGCAAAATCTGCCACTGTATGAGCATCTGAGGACTCTGTCGTGCTCAGAAATAAAAAAAATACCAGTAGTTCATTAGAGCTCAACAGCAAAACTCCCACTTACTTCCACTCCCACTTACAGTTGAGTTTTTACCCAGAATATTTTTGCAGTAACTGATTTTATTTCTCTGGTTTTCTGTATGTATCGATCAATTCTCAAGCAAGTATTTGCCTTTGCTTACTGTTGAGAGAGCTCACTCCAACAAATGTTCTCCAGATGTTACCGAAATACACATACCCAGATCTACAATAAATTTTGCATCGGAGGTGATATACAGTAATCAGAAGACAGCATCAGTGGAAAGCCAAGTTACTCTTACTCCAAGCCTGCCACTTTGCAACTCTTCAAGTGTTCAATAAAATACAAAAGTCTTCCAAAGAGTACTCTATACATAAAACGCTTTCCTTTTACAGTAAAATGCATCTCACTGATTTATAATGTACTTTCAAGGAGAACAAAACATAGTCTATAAAACTAAAACTTAGGAGAAAGCATGACTGTCTGTTGTAAAGGAAAATCCATACCCTTAGTGAGGGGGATACAGATCCTCATCAATTGTGACTGACAGATTATGTTCTGCCGTTGTTTACTTCACAAATAGGAATAAAAAGGCCAAAAATGCAACTATAAACATAAAAAATAATCAGTACTTCTAATGTAACGCATAATTTAAACAAAATTTGTTATTTAAGAAATTGTAAGCTGCTAAAGCGCATTTGTTAAAAGTACTAGAGAATAGTACTTCAACAGGCATCGAGGAAAACAAATTGCTCTTCATTTAAAACTGAAATTCTTAAATAATTTACCAACTGTAATCAAGACTCAAGCATGTTCAGAACAGCATTGCTCGTTTTTCGTCTCTTAACATTAACTTCTATTTCAATAAATTTTTGTTTATGAAGTGTTTTTTATCAAGATAAAGTGCAAGGAATCACTCACAGCCGGATATGGGGGAAATCTTTTTGATTGTTATTATTCCATCAAAGCAATGGTTATGTTTGTGTAAAGTAACAAAAATCATGTCCACCTTGGGAAGACGAGATCTTGATGATGATGATGAGGCGAGATGCTGCTATTCAAGCCTACATGGTAACTGTATTGGTTCTTGTGGAAACAGAAAAAAATCTGCTACTGTGTTTAGAAAAATCAGTATACCAGAAAGAGCTTTTGTAGTAAAACATCCTAGAGCAATGCCAAAGAGACTCCACAGATAAAATGGAACTGGTCTTCATTTGCTAATGAAGTTTACTTAGGCTTACAACTGTGGTGTAAAGAACCAGCAAAATAATTACAAGTGAGAGTCACGCTTTACAGCTCAAAGACATTAAACACATCATCCATAAAAGTCTCACCCTGTTACTGCTGTGTGCACAAATCTCACAACCAAGACTTTTTGTAGGAAGCTTTTAACCAGCACAGTTCAAGATGTGAAAGGCATAACTCCTGAATTTGCAGAGATCTTGGTATGCAAAGACCTGATTGGGAGCGCTTCTAATGCATAATATTAATATACTCTACATTGCCAGTTCATTTTTTCTGGATTTATTTATGAAGTTATCATAAATCCCAGAAGATACATGAAAATTCTAGAAAAGCTGTTCAAGTCACTCCTGCTTCAGAAATTGTACAGCCTCTGCCATGCACCGCAATGCCCACTTGTGTAGGACTTCTTTAGTTTTAAAAAGTTGCAAGTCAAAAGCACATCGATCCAGCAGCACTGCTCAATAGGTCAGATTAAGAACACAAAAAACATTATCTTGTATTCGCTGGAGCAATAGCTTTGCTAAATAGATATCACAGAATGGTTTGGGTCAGAATAGACCTTAAAGCACATCTTGTTCTAAGCCCCCTGCCATGGGCAGGGACACCTTCCACTGGACCAGGTTGCTCAAAGCCCCATCCAACCCGGCCTTGAACACTTCCAGGAAGGGGGCAGCCACAGCTTCTCTGACACAGTACTCCAGGTGCGGTCTCATGAGACCAGAGCAGAGGGGGACAATCACCTCCCTCGACCTGCTGATCACACTTCTTTTGACATAGTTGGCTTTCTGGGCTGCGAGCGCACATTGACAGGTCATACTGAGCTTCTTGTGAACCAACACCCCCAAGTCCTTCTCCTCAGGGCTGCACTCAATACATTCTCTGCCCAGCCTGTATTTGTGCTTGGCATTGCTCTGACCCATGGGCAGGACCTTGCACTTGGCCTTGTTGAACTTCATGAGGTTCACACAGGCCCAGCTATCAAGCCTGTCAAGGTCCATCTGGATGGCATCCCTTCTCTCCAGCGTGTCAACTGCACCACACAGCGTGGTGTCATCGGCAAACTTGCTGAGGGTGCACTCAATCCCACTGTCCACATTGCCAACAAAGATGTTAAACAGCACTGGTGCCAATACCAGCCCCTGAGGAATGCCACTCGTCACTGGTCTCCACTTGGACACCAAGCCGTTGACCACAACTCTTTGTGAGTGCGACCATCCAGCCAATTCCTGATAGAATCATAGACTCATTAAGGTTGGAAAAGACCTCTAAGACCATCAAGTCCAACCATCCACCCAACACCACCACGCCTACTAAACCATATCCTGAAGTGCCACATCTACACGTTTTTTGAACGCCTCCAGGGATGGTGACTCCACCACTGTCCTGGGCAGCCTGGTCCAATACCCAGCCACTCTTTCAGGAAAGAAATTCTTCCTAATATCCAGTCCAAAC
>Ga0065711_1009081_pt1 | contig 11663 bp, 8 predicted proteins | sample Hoacrofraction12_FD_59098 | JGI IMG/M metagenome (GOLD analysis project Ga0065711, IMG submission 59098) | Hoatzin crop microbial communities from Cojedes, Venezuela - Epithelial fraction 12 v2 (version 2) | ecosystem: Host-associated > Birds > Digestive system > Esophagus > Crop | place... | reverse complement strand
TGGGGGGGGGGGGTTCTTATTGTTTTAATTTCTAGCCTTCACCTTTGTGAAGGTAAGCTTCAAAATGTTGCCGCACGCATGCTTTGAAAGCTCAGGTAGTACAAGGGAGCTAAAGCAAAGCAGTTAGTATTTTAATCTTTCAACTATATGTGGGGTCTGGCTTGAGATCTTTGAACCTTTGATGTTAGTGGTGCTGCATAGCACCATAACAGAGCAACTGAGAGATGGATGTCATTCTACCTCAGGGCAGACCAAAGAGGCCATATTTCCTGAGGCAGAATTGTCCTTAGCATCAAGGCTGTGTTTGTGGGGCACAACCAAGATGTGCCTCTTGTGAAATGGCAGACTTGGGAAGTACCTGGAGTTTGCTGTGCTGGGGGATACATCCTATGATGCAGAATATTTCCATTTTAAGTTACACTTCCCTGGTGGTGTAACTGATCTTGCAACTCATGCCCTCCTGCTGCTACCCACCCCCTGTGAGAAAACCAGGCAGGACACGGGGGGACCGGACTTACCGATGCTAGTGCACTCCATCGTGTGATTGTTGGCTTCCAGCCCATCAGGGCACTTTTCAAGGCACTTTCCACTGTATAAGTAAAACCCACTTTTGCACTTTGTGCAGAAGTTTCTGGTGAAGCAGGTATCACAGTCAGCTTTACATTCTGAAAAGCAAACAGTAAACAACAGTGTTGTTGCTTTTTGCCACAAAACGCCATGGGCTCTCTCACATATACCAGAATCACACAATTCTAGCAATGTTAAACGATCTTCAAGGGAAGCAAATTATATTTAGGTCTTCTCCATGGCCTGTACACACAGTGAGGCCAGCCACGAGTGACCTTGGCGTGAGTGAGGATTTAATAAGGATGGCCTGATGCTGAATGGCCTCACACTGCTTGTCTTCTTGCAGACCTATGCAAATGGAAGACACGGCACAGCACATCAGAATAACAATATACTGCTTCTGCCCTACACTGACCCAGCATAGGTACTAATTAACCCCACAGGGCACAGGTACTGAGACAGTTCCACACTACGTATCTCCATTCAGCCAGATGAAATAAAAATATGCCAGAATTTAGAGTCTGCTTAAGACTGTTCTGCATCAACATCTTTTTCTGTTTTTAAATGACTCCTTGATGTTCAATCAGATGTCGTGTAGTATTTCATGTATTCTCTAGATGACTACACAAATAGGCATTAGTGGTATATTTCCCAGTTCTCAGATATTCTTAAAAGAAAATACATAAAAACTTGTGTATGGCACAGCTCATGTCTGATATGCAAGGCCACACACTGCTAAAAAGTGAGCGTATACATTACAGTGTCAAGTTACTCTGTAAGACTTTACTCTGGGTTCCATTCATTAAATAACTTTTATTACCAGGTAAAAACTGGGAGAGTTGCTTGGCTGTCGCTCTTATGTTTTTATATCACCTGCGGGATTAAAAACAGTGAATTCAACAACGAAAAGAGGAGTGATGAGGACATTGCGATCTTTTCCAGTTCATTTATGGTTCAGAATACCTAGTGGGATCCAAATGTTGCCCAAGTGGTGAAGAACAGAGCTGCGTTCTCTGTCTCCCAGCCCGGAGGCAACACGCCTCGGTAACCTCCCCGAAACCAGGCTGAAGCCTGGCTGGCTGCTGCAGGCGTTGAGAGGGCTGCACCGAGCGTGAGGCAAGCTGCTGCGAGACCGGGGCAAACCGCAGCGCCGAAACCTGCCATCTCCCCTCCTTGCCGCGGAGTCAGCTGGGTAAGGGCAGTGGGCTAAGCAATGGCTCCAGCTACTGCGATTCAGGGTCCCCCGGCTCTTCGGAGCAGCCGCTGCTCCCTCTTGCTGCCAGCCCCTTCTGCGTGGGGGTCTGGAGGAGGAGGAGGAGGAAGCCATCACCTGGGCCCTGGGCAGGTCACTCACGGAGAGCCAGGATCCCTCAGGTTTAGGCTCTTTGGTGATCTTTCACCCTTAATTTCTTGCCTGGGTTAATATTTACTGTGCTACTATGGAAGAACTGAACAAATAAAGACACGGCCTGTCCGTCTGCTTCTCTGTTGACCCAGCTCCTAAGGGGACACAGCATTCGAGAGGGAGCAAACAAAGCCACGCGCTTCCCCTTTCCCCAGCACTTACTTGCGCACTTATTAATGTCCGGATACCGTGTCCCGTAGTATCCGCTTGGACACGAGGAAAGACACACTCCGATCTGTTTCATGCCAATCCTCTCCAGAACGAAAAAGAGCCTGGGCTTACATGACAGGCATCCGTTGTAGTCAGAACACGTAGCACACCCTCCTTGGCAACCCTGGCTCACGTTAGGATGCACTGAGAAGACAAGCATTCAAAAAAAAAAAAACAAAACAAACAACAAATGGTGAGAGAACAAGATATTAGAAAAGAACATGAAATAATGGTTCCTCTGTGATTGGAAGGGTGGATCATCCACCTCTCCGGCAGCTCTTAAAGATTGCTTCGTTTTTTCTTGTGTCTCTTATGACCTGACACATCATTTCAGCAATTATTTCATCTGCGTAAAAAGGAGAAGCTCAGCTGATGTGCTCACATCTTGCAGAAATAGCTAACAGAAAATTATATTTGAAATGGGTTTTATGGAGCAGCAGAATCCTAGAGAACATTTATTTGTCTTTTAGCTATTTTCAGTGCCTTTTCTGCCTTGTATGCACTTGGCTCAGCAGATAAATACATGTTCATTTATCTTTGCTTTTCCTAACTGGATGATTAAAAATCAGCCTAGTGTATAATTTCCTTCATTGACTAAATGCCATTTGATTGAGTTCTGCTGTGCAGGAATATGGCCTTGTAAGATCTGATGCTAATTTGCCTTAATAAAAAGACAGAGGAGAGCCATCCTTCTCACCCTTCTTCTTTCCCTGGAATGTTCTCTCTGGCATGTTTTTAATCTCTAACAATTACAACCTGATGTTCTGGCTTAACTGTGGCATTTACCCTGCTCCAGTCCCAGCATGGAGCATAGGTAGGATTATATTTACCTTTCAATTGAATTGTTCTAATTCTTCAGACAAGGAATGGAAAACTTAATACACTCACTGCTTAAGACTATTCAGTTCTTCCTTAGAGGCTTAGGGGTAGCAGAAAAGAGGATGCTATTGCAGACTATCTTTTCAGTAGCAGGCATTAATCAGCGTATTACTTCTCAGTGGCAGAGAATAAGGTTTTGCATCTTCTGGTACTTTAGAAGTTGTTACTTAGTTTTAATTGCTTCTTGGTTGCATTCTGAAATAGGAGTTGGATTGAAAAATAATTAAGCACAAAATAGCTCCAGACCCTCTTTTTTGGCTTCGTCTTTTGTGAAAAACCCAGGCATTTTTCTAAGTGTCAGCTGTCATCTCTTCACCTGAGACACCTGGTAATATTTCATGTGTAAGAGAAATCCAGTTGTCATTTATGTTTGTAAGTCCTATTTGTAAATACTATTGGCTTCTTGTTCTGCCTTCTTCACAGGCCAGTGGTAATTTTATGAGTATGCACATAACATACTTTGATTGCCTATTTTAGTGTTTTGATTTTATTTTTACCTGCAGACACTGCTAAATAGCTTGCATATACAATGAACTCACTTTCATGAGCTCCCTTCTGTGGATCTCTTGGAGGCAGACCAGAAGCCCATATGAATCCATGGCTTAGAGGTTGAAAGCCACCACTCCCTGCTAGCTCAGGGGAGTTTGCCTGATGACAGGGAAGTTCAGGAATGCCTCTGTACTTTGTTCACATACATTTTTGGCAGGAAAGACATGGCCCATGAATGGGAAAAGCACTCCTCTATGCTCTGAGGTTTTGATGACCAGTCCCGCAATCTGAGAAACCTCAAAGGGAGTTCAAGTTCACTTTTCCTCTTTCGTTATTAGAATGAGGAATGAGGGTTATTTCTCTCAGTAGGCCTGAACACATAGAAGAAGAGCAAACTTTGGCTCTGCTGCGGACAAACAATTTCAATGAGAATATAAGAACCCAATTCTCTGTGCCCCCCAAGGCACTCACTTTGTAGAACAACCTGGAGAAAAGTGCTTGTACGACCAGGACGCACCACTACGATGCAAAGAAATGACATTCTGCGTGGTGAGAAGCTGCAACCCCAATTTAGTTATCAGACTTGGTTTCACTAGACTCTCAAAATACGGAGGACTCAATAAGTATAGCACAGTTTTTTCTAAGAAGATTCCAAAGACACAGAGTATATTGATTTTGAAATTAAGAGCCTGAAAAATTTGGTTTCTTTTTAAAGTTAAGTAAATTACAATGTCCTTGTCTCTCTCGCCCGTGTCTTGTGGCTCTTGTATGAAGCTATTTTCAAAAGCAGACACAGTAACGTGATCTAAGAAGCTGACATTATTTAAGAACTATGCATGATTTTCCTTCATTAAGTTTGACAGAGGGAAAAAAAAGCAGGTGAAGTACAAAATATTTGTCATCAAAGTTGCTATATAAAATATGGATGATCACTTTTGACGTGAAACATATGATGTGTGAGCACCTGTGACACATCATTATGAAAAGATTCTCTTGACAGAGAAAACTTATGTGCAACTGCTCTGAGGTCAAGCTGCATGTGTGAGACCATGAGACAGGCAATACTTTATTATCGAAACATAATTCTCAATAGCTAAGATCCATTACATGGTCAATTTCCGCCTCCCCTTTAACTCCAGAAGTATTAAGTATAAAATAAAATGTACTTCTAGCCAGTTTTGCAATTTCTGCTTCCTTTCATGCAGATACATCTCATACAAATAACACGGCAAAAAAAGAAAGCCTGTAGTTCCAAATGGAGAATCATATTGATAGTATTATGGAGCAAGGAATAAGTTAAAATATGTAAGTCAAGCTCCATTTAAAGGTTGATGTCATGCCATGTTCTAACTCAACGTGTGAAGCAAAACAAGATCCTGTTCTTGGAAATGCATGGAGCAAAAGTCTTGTTGAAAAGTCAGAATTGACATTTTAAATGAAGCAGATGTTTTTTCCTTAAAAGCTATTAAAGGGATCCTTTTTTGATTGTTTCCTATTATGCCTGGCATTTCTTTGAGCCCTGTATCTGTGTAATGAAACTGCCTCTCATTGCAGCTGCTCCGAATGCTCCATAGACCCTTATCCTGGCTCATGCAAGAAGCGAAGCACGGACAGCCGAGTGCTCCAGAAATTGGTACTGTTTGAAAGCACAGCACTAGGTTTTGTCATTGAACCTGGGAGAAAATAAATGGTGCAGGAAAAATATTTGTGTCTACAAAATGAGATAGCATGTTTGAAATGAGGCATCTCCAAGCTCCAGCTGCAGTCATTCTTGTTACCTCTCAGATCAGCTACCCTCCTGATCCCTGCAATGCAGCGACTGGTCCTTCCCCTCCTGAGAAGGCCAGGTGGGGTCGAAAGGATTCCAGACGGAAACAGGGAAACCTCGGGCTCTGAAACATCTTTCTGCCACAGGGAGCGAACTTATTGCTGCTGGGCACAGAACTGGCCCTTACTGTTCCTCTCTCATTGCAGCAAGGTGTTAGCATCTGCAGATCTCAAGCACTTCAGCAACAGCACACTATAACCATGAGGAAGCAGCCAGAAGTTTTGCCCTTTTTTTCCCCATATCAGGACTGTGAGCTCAGAGTTTAGGTGGTGTGCTGCAACAAGCTGGGAACATAAACCCCATCTGGTGAAATCCAGCCATGGTACACCTGGCGTAAGCATGGCTCCAAATTCCTATACTTAGGTCAACAGTAGAAATGGGTAAGTAATGTCTTTCCACTTTAAGAAACGCTTTGAAGTCTACAGGTGAAAAAGCACTAGGAGAGCATAGACCACTCCTGTTAGCCACAAGTTTTAGCTATGGTAAGCGGGACAGAGACAGGTCCAGTCTCTCGGTAGAGGGGCAGGTGATGTGGCCTTGTGGCTTATGCACTGGCTGCAGAACCAGAAGGTCTGGTCTTTAGCATTGCAAATAGGTCCAAGAAATGCTCTTGCTTGTAACCACTTGGTCTTTGGTGCAACCTGCTCCATTATGAAGACAAATAAAATGAAATCTAAAGAATTCTCCACTACCCTCAGAACTAACTTCGATGAGGATGAAGTCCTCTATGTGTGGGCTGTTAGGAGCAATGTCTGCCATTAGCGATGACCCTACCAGCCCTCAAGCAGTCTGCCCTCTTGTATTCAAACACTTTTTGAGCACAGTGAAGTTCCAGACTCTCAAGGATGGAAAATACAGCATACCAATGGGCAAAGCAAGCGGTGGGAGCACAGAGACCCACAGACAAGTTCTTCCCCATCTCTTACACAAGCGTTAGCCAGGCCTGCTGACTCATCAGGTACAAAGTATGTATGTGCAGGCCTGTGACTGGCTTTAGGTCCAGAATCCATACCTCCATTCTTCTTTTTATAAAACCTAAATACTGGAGATCAGAGAAGACACTAAGTTAATCTTGAACTATTCTCTTCCCCTGCCTGGCTTAAAGCCCTTTTTGGCTTAGGAGGCCTTTTTTTGTGCAAGCTGTTTGTCCAGATATTAGTTTTAAGCCTCATTAGCAAATGAAATCTCTGGGGATTTTCCTTTCTCAGAATATTTTCCAAAGCCCTGCTCTGGAAACAATGAGTTGTGGTCGCTCTGTTAAAAATAGAAAGTTAGTGACAAGGAGCAGAATTTGAATCTGAACTTTCAGTAATGAGACAATGGGAGTTTTTGATTGCATGCAGCAAATTCTAAAACTTTTACAATGAATTTTTTCTAACAGTTTTACTTTATATATAGGTTAAAATTTATGGGATCAGAAACAGAAAACAAAATGTGAGAGGCATCCAGGTCAGCATATGTTCTCACAACTAGAGGAAAAGCTCGGGGTAGAAGAATATTCTTCGTTGTTTTGCTGCAGCTGAGGTGCACTGCCTCATCATCAGTCTTCAACGACAAGATGCCCAGTTAGAGGCTTGCTCTTGAAATGGATGTGCTAGACAAATTAAATACATCCCTGCTAAAGAGCTGCTGCTACTCCTGGTTTCTCGGGCTTGTGCGTTCTCACAGGAAATATTTTCACAGCAAAGCTGCTCTGGAGTTCAGCCTCCCCAGTGGATGCCCCTTGCTGCGAGACCCAAGCCCTGCCTTGGCTTTACCCACCCTGTGGCACCCGTGTGGGCACGAGCCCTTGTGGTGGGGGGGATTTGGGACAGGATATCCCATGGGTTCTCGTGTTGCCTGGTCGCTCTGTGCATTCATTGCCGTTCGTTTCTCTCTCTCGCCTAGTGAGAAGCAGCTGCCTGTGGCAGCGGCCTGAAAACAATACTTCATGTAAAGCAGAGTTACTCTTAATCATGTGGACTGTCCTTTAGGCAAACGCAAACAGCATTTGGCAGTAAGCTCTTCTAATGAGAAAGTCATTAAGGAATTCAGTTTGCAAACCACAGTGTATTTGCTCAGACCCTTTCTTGGTTAGCATTTCTTTGTGTGGAAATGCGTTAGAAGCGGAACAGACAATGGTAGGGCAAGAACATTGAACCAACGTACAGACAACATGCAGTGCAGAGCAAGAAGAAAGCCCAAGAGTGGTGGGACAGCACTGGGAGAGCAAGTACACGTGGGTTTGATTAGTTTGTATTATCACTGCTAAATAGATTGCCAGCCTGAGCCAAGAAGAAACTTAAGCTCAGTCTTGCAGGCTAAGCTCTGCTTGATCTCTTGGCCTTAAATCATCCATAGGGAAGCAATTGACTTGGTGTGTTGTGATGGGGCAGCAGCTGGGCTCTGTGGGGAAGATGATAGACCCATGCACAGCAATTGCTACATTGGGTTGGCCAGAAGTTTTCTGGGATGCAACCGAACCAATGATGATAGCTGAGGAATGTGGACTCTCTGGCTAGCGTCCCTGAATCTACAGGAGTTCGAGGCAGCCTTGAAAGGAGAGGCAGCCACAAATGGAGCAAAGAGGAAAAGTCAGTCTAAAAGTCACCTGTTAAAGGCTTAACGTCTTCTGTTTTTCTTTGTGATTTGTCCTTAAAAAAATACTTTAAGATTTCTTTCTAAGAGGATGGTAACTCCTCCAGAGATTAGCCTGACTTCAATTTTACTTCAGAGCATTGCTGCCTTCTATGGTACAAAACACGCAACCAAGAAGATCCTCAAATGTCCTCCCATGTTTTGAAGGATAAAGATCCCATAAGGACTGAAAAAGAAATTCCTCAATCATCTGCCTGGCTTGACAGAATATTTTACTCCTCAAGAGGCAATTCCCATCTGAGAGAAAAGAAACCAACCTATTTTGTTCACCAAGTGTCAACAGTTCTAAAGAGCAACAGAAACACGAGTATGGGACTGTCCCACAGTCTCAGGGAGTATCCGTAACTGTTTTGTAGTGGTGTCTACGAGCAAGGAGGCCCTCAGCCCAAATGGCCAGGATCTCTCTGGGGAATGCCTCATCATTATTAAACACATGTCTGGCAAAGTGATCCTGAAAATCAAGTATACTGGCTGCCAGAACACGTTTCCCCTGATTTGGTTAGAAAAAGCATCAACAGGCTGAAAAATCTCACCAGGGGTGCACAGTTTTATGCAGTCTCCTAGCATCTTCAGCACAACAGAACTCAGCCACAGCAACCACAAATGGCTTCTTCTCATTCCAAAGAGTCTTGTAAATAAACTGAAAGATTCTCTTCATGGAGGGAGAATGGAAATTGACTTTTTTTTCCCACGTACTATGGAGCACCACCAAAATTCAGGCATCCAGGAAGTTTAACCAGTATAGGACCGAAGAGGATCCTTAAGACGAGTTGCCTTAAGCACACTGGTAGTAATAGTAAAGGTAGGACCAGGCCACGCAACACCTTCTCACACATCAAGTTTTAAATCCTATAAGCAACTACAGATCTTACTTCTAGAGTCAGCTGTAGTTGTTTCCAAATATCCAGCCTTCAAGACTACACATTATTAATCTTGTCTAAAAATGCAAAACTGAATTACATTATCTTCTTGTTATTGTCCACATAAAATGACTTGTTATAGAAGGGAATGTATGGTATCTATAATGAGTAGTAACCTAACAGTTGTATAACCTAATAGTTGTATAACCAAAGTGACATAACACTTGTCAGACTCAGCTACTTGCAAATAAAGCATCTATGCTGAGATGAAAAAAGGGGGTTCGAGTTTTGGAGAGATTATATTTGATGCACATATATTTAGACAGTATTTTAATACTCTAATCCTGCAAGATGCCATCATGAAGATCCCCAGTTGATTTTACGCTGTTCATGTGCACACAGAACTCTAAAAACAAAGTTTTCAACATCACCGTGACTCCCATGACTCCCCAATCTCTTCCCCACAGGAGAAGCATACTTCTTTCAAGTAGAAAATCACGGCTGTATATTGCATGTGCTCGTTCTTTAAAATGTGCAGTCTTTCTGCTTGATTTGCTGCTTGATGCTAGCGTTCCATCTATCGTTTATGTGTTTCTAACAAATCTCGGCGGTGCTCAGGTTGTCCTGCTGGCAGCAGAGCCTGTCCCCCTGGTTTGCTTCTCCTGTTTTATTCCTTTTAACATAATGGAGACTTTTACTGTTGCGTATTACACAGATGCTCGTGTACTTCCAAGCTGTATAAGGATCACTCAGCTCATACTGTCAACATTACACAACTACAGTAGCATTTGCAAGTTTCTCGTTTCCCACAGGGTCTTTTGAGACCAGAGTTTTTCTCTCAAAGTTTTGTTTCAGAAACCACAGAAAGAACAGCAGGATGTAACAGATTTTACTTTCCATGCTGGGGACTAGGGAGAAGGGTTTAGACAGCAAAAGCCTGTAATCCCACATCGAAGCTATGATTTTCTACTACCATGTTTACAGCGTTAAAGTATTAATAAGCCGTACAGCAAGCCAGCCCACTACCTTGGCGTTGCTCAGATGTGCCTTTGGTCAATTACTTAATATCCTCTCAATTTTGTATATTTTCCTAAGTGGAATTGATCAAAAGTTTCTGCTGAATGAAATAATTTTTTTCTGTGCAATGATTAAATTCATACCATACTGAAGCTAACTAAAAGCACGAATTATGTTGCTTGCAGTGGAACTGTTCTGGACTGATGCCTGCAAACACTGAAGCAGAACCTGTCTCTTTAAATTCAAGTCTCACATCAAGATTTGAATCCAGAGAATAGATACTAAGGAGTATCACAGTGCTGGCAGGTCTCTAAAAATTGTTTTCTACGGTTTGTAACAAGGGAAAACTCAGATCTCAATTTTTCATAGAGGAAAAAGGGTAAATTCTCCAGGCTGACCAGACCATCCATCTGCCAGTGACACAAAATACTGCCCAAAATTCCAAGTTTAAATTGATGATTAAAATACTAGCTCTAGTGACTGCTTCTCTGCTGTAGTGCTGTGTAGTGAAGCATACGCTGTCAACACTCAGCAAATGATGACCCAACTATTTTCACCTTTCCCTCATGCCTCTGGGACCCATGCCAGTCTAAAAAAAAGAAGTCAAAGGTTTTTGAGTGCAAAGCATGAACTGTATGATACAAAAACTGAATGCACTCAGCTGGAAAACTGACAAGAGGCTTCATCAGCAGTCAGCTTGGACTCACTGACGGAAGTCTTGGACAACCAAACTCAACAGCAAAACTCCTGCAAAGAGGCGGGGCTGAGGATTCACTAATTTGTTAATCTACATTAGGGTAGTCTATGGTTCAGAGTACAGTTACCTGATTTTTAGAGGGCAGTGTGGTTGGATGGCCTGGTTTGATCGGGATTAAGTAATAGGACTGGCGAGATTTAAATAGGCATCTGATTCCCGAGAAACTGACTCAGTTCGACAGCTCCGCGTGCCTGGCTCTTCTCGTGAAGTAACTATGAATGGCATGTAGTTAGGGCTTGCTTCATCACCCCTTCTGCGTGCTGCCCTCCCTTTGAAGTCTGAAGCCAGCTCCGCTGCCTCACACACTGACCCACATGAAAGAAATTTAGCGCTCACACCAAGCATCATTCACTTCCCCAAAACTGTAATACATCTCACATCACCGCAGTGACACAGAGCAGGCAGCTTACAGTTGAGCTAAAGCCATGCTAGGAAATATTTGAGCTGAATTATTGGGATGCTGGTGATGAAATCAAGGCTGTCGTCCATTTTGTGCTTAAGCAGGGATGCAGTTCATTTTTTAAGTGGTGGGGTACCACCACTTCTCTGAGGATTTGCTTGCCAATCAGCTCAGTTGATTGCAAGAGAAAATGAATTAAAACTGCTCTTTGTTTTTTTTTTAATGTAACATATGTAAAAGTATGTTCTTTGTCCCAAAAGCAATTAACAGTATAATGCTGACACATCAGACTTTCCAGATAGTTAAATTAATTGAAAGCTTATTCACAGGCTGTATTTGAAAACACAAGCTGCAGCCTGTGTGGGATTGTTAGTGACGGTTGTAGCCAGTGGTTGCACAGACCGGGCGAGCTCTGCGCAGCCGCGCAGGTGAATGGCAGGCAGCACCGTTACTACCTCAGCAGTCAGTAAGCAATCGATCACAGCTTCCCCTCTAAAGCTAGTTTGCCTGCAGCAATCCTACGGGGTGTGTTGGTGGCATGGAGAAGTCCAGGCAGAGGCCAAAGCACCCTGTTGTCCGCCTGCTGCCACCTCCAGTGTAGAAGACCCCCCCCC
>Ga0065711_1048709_pt1 | contig 11664 bp, 6 predicted proteins | sample Hoacrofraction12_FD_59098 | JGI IMG/M metagenome (GOLD analysis project Ga0065711, IMG submission 59098) | Hoatzin crop microbial communities from Cojedes, Venezuela - Epithelial fraction 12 v2 (version 2) | ecosystem: Host-associated > Birds > Digestive system > Esophagus > Crop | place... | reverse complement strand
TAGGTCCCCTCTCAGCCATCTCTTCTTCAGGCTGAACAAGCCCAGCTCCCTCAGCCTCTCCTCGTAGGAGAGATGCTCCAGTCCCCTCACCATCCTCGTAGCCCTCCGCTAGACTCTCTCCAGTAGCTCCTCATCTTTTTTGAACTGGGGAGCCCAGAACTGGACACAATGACTGGATACAGTCACCATAATGGTTACATATGGTAAATACAGTTTCTTCCTACTAGATTTAGGACAAAATTATGCTCATGCATAATGTATTCATATTCTTTTCAGTTGATTCCTAGAACTTTTAAGTAATCCCTAGACTTCTTTAAAGATTTCTAATATTCAGAATCATAACTTCTGATATTCCTTCTTTAGGCTGCCTGTTCATCAAGGAAGCATTGATGAGTATCAGGTACCCCTTCATAGTTTCCTCTACATTCTTCCACTTAGGTGAAACAAGACACAGTCCGTAATAAAAAACAGTAGTGAAGAATTAAAGAAACTGTTTCTAAATGTTAGTAATGTCACTGCTTTTAAATTAAGGAAAGTAGCGTTATTCTTAAAATTAGTTTTCTCTGGTTTACCACTCCTTCAGTTTCTTCTGTCTGAAGTATAAATCCACTCCTCTGTGTAGCTGCTGTTAAGCACAAATGGATTAAATGTGGGTACCAGTTCCACATTAGGCTCTGTTAACATTAGAATACATGTTACATAGGCTGTCTGGAGGTGATATATGTTCTTCTCCTCTGCAGTCTCAGAATCCCAAATCTAATCAAGTCATCAGAGTCCTAGGGGAAGGGCCAGGATCCAGCAGTGCTACAGAAAATGATGGACAGGAATTGTATAAAGGACAGTTTATTAGTTAAAAAGACCTCTTGTCTTCTTTATATTAACTTTTCGTACTTTCTAAAAGAGAATTTAGTGCAAAAAATTGAAGGACTTACTCCAGTTCAAAAAAAGTAAAGAAAACTTTCCACTATTATTCTCCTAGTCCTCGTTTTACATTTTGAAATTTGAAATCTGTACGGAGTCTGAAAAGTAAAAAAAAAATCACATTACCTTTATAACTTTTCTGTAGATCAATTCAAGAGTGTAGACTCAGACTATGAAAGGACTATGAGCATTGATGGCTGAACAGTGAATGCTCAGGATTTTTTAGCAGCTTGACATATTCATCTTAACTCAGAATTTGTTTGATTCAGGAGAAAACAAAGATAACTATCTAATGATAAGAAGCTACTAATAATTCAGAATCTAATTTGGTAGGTGGGTTTTTAATCCATTGTGGTTTGTTTGGTTTGGGTTTTTTTAACTCAGCAGTGCGAAGAACATTAGCACAGTAAAAGGAAAAAATACTCCAGAAATTATAAAGCAACAGATGCAGAGCATTAATCTAGTTTATGTATACCCAGCAAAAGATAAACCTGATTGTCCATTTGTGCAGGAAAGGTTTTGATTTTGATATAAGGGAAGAAAAAAAAATCTAGTTTTTTTCAGGATGTTGTAAAGGTCAAAAAAAACGTTATTTTAGGTTTGCAACACCAAGGCAATACACTGATCAGCTTAATTTTTATTCCTCATTTTATCATTAAAAATGCTGATTTTATTCAAAATGTGTTATCATTTATGTTCTGCTGGGGGAATTTAAAGTGATGGTTCTAACATTTTTGTGTTTAATTGGAAGTGGCAGAATAAATTCTTTTTTTTTGGTGAGTTGATTTAATTCTGTATTGAGGGTGGTGAGGCACTAGAAGAAGTTGCCCAGAGAAGCTGTGGCTGCCCCCTCCCTGGCAGTGTTCAAGGCCAGGCTGGACGGGGCTTTGAGCAACCTGGTCTAGTGGAAGGTGTCCCTGCCTATGGCAGGGGGGGTGGAACTGGATGATCTCTAAGGTCCCTTCCGACCCAAATTGTTGTATGGTTCTATGAAATTCGTTTTGTCAGATACTGTTATAGTTCTACTGTCCTGAACAGTGCAGAGAAAGCAGACAGCCTTTAGTTTTTGCTGTTTGGGTTTTCTCTCTAGAGCAGTGAACATTGAGCAAGGAGATACTGATAATGCCAGCTTTTTAAATCAAATTGCACATTCTTCTCTGAGCACTATGCACATAATATTAGATACTGTAGCTCTACATATTTTCTTAAATTCTGCTTTGTGGACCTAGCTCTGCATGCCTAGGCGTATGGGATATTTAATAACCAATGCTTCTAGGTTAGTTACCCATCACCACAAAGGAGATTTCATTTGGCATTTGTGTCCAGCATGAATAACAGCTCTGTTGTATTTGAACATCAAAACCAGAAAGTTTGCCACATGAAGTTTTACTTTGGATAGGCCTGAATTAACAGATTTTAAAGCACACACAGTGGACTTCTTAGAGAAGAGTTCAGTGTACAGGCAGAATAGATATTTAAGAAAACCGTATTTGTTAAAAACACTGGAGGTATGATCTTCCTTGAGAAATAAATAATTGGAAATTGAAAACAAATACTATGTAGCTCTCCAATGTGATTGTTAATGATAGACAGTAAGACGTGCTGTCAATAATAGCGAAAAAAAAATACATTTAAGTGCAGTACAAGCAACTTGCTTTTCTGTTTTGGTGAACTTGCTCTAATGTGTCTTGCAGTCTCTATTAATACATTTGTCAGAGGATAATAGTAATGTGTTGTCTGAACTTGTCACTTAGGAGACTAAAATCACAGATGTGGGAGCAAATAAAAATTACAGTCATCTACACTGCATCATATATGCAAAAGTTTCTGCATTATTATTTAATCCAGTAACTAAATACCGTAGTTGAAACTATCTTTTCTCCAAAAATCTTAAATCTGGGTGGACATCTGTGCCCACAGAAGCATCATCTGTCTCTGACCTTTGAGGAAGTACCACTGATTTACTATTCCGAACAGTGAAAAACCAAGAAGAATGCTCTGTGGCGTTTTTGGTTAAATTTGAGTTAAAAATGGGGCAAAATAAAATAAGTACATTATGAAATATATGCACCTTGAATCAAGGTGGTGTAAAGCTGTTTGGCCACGCAGCCCTAGGAATCTGTAATATGCAGGCTGGGGTCTCCGCTCCTGCCATAGAAATAAGGTCAGTGGGGATGTCTAATCTCAGTGCAGAAAGTGGTCCCGCTGATTTATGGGAGGACATGTGTTTTTGAGACCATCCTGACCCAACTGCCCGGCTTAATAATGGGGATACTTTCTGCGGAAATTGTCAGAGAGACATGACACTGGCCTTTAAGAGTCCCATAGCATTCATAGCAAGGGTAAAGGCACACCAGTGTTCTCAGACCCCATCCGCTCCTGTATACAGGCTGAAGTAGTAAGTGTGAAAGAGCTCCACCTCTTGTAACATCTCCAGTACTCTGGTTCCTCACTGAAAACCAGGGTTTCTTCAGGACTGGCTCTGGAGAGAATGGGGTAACTGACCAAGTGACATCACTACCTCCTGGTCTGTGTTTTGTCCTCATTCCTCCAAATTCTGAGGAGTGAATTTGAAACACCTAAGGAGAGTGGTGCTCTGCCGTAAGGATCCACATTTGCCTTCCTTTGCCTTTTCCCATCGTCTCCCTTACGCCTTTCTCATCCCAGACTGAAACATTGTTGGCTCAAGTAGACGCCTCTGAGAAAGCTACTTGGGTGTCGGGGGACAGCTGAAATCCCTCTGCCAACTAGATAAGGTTTTTGGTAATGTTTAGTGTTTTAACAATCTCTGCGGCCTAGCCACAGCAGGAGGCTCTGTCAATGTACAGTAAACAAGAGCTGATTGATTTTGTGATCTCATGAGGGAGGCCTGCCTTCACATTTGACTAAAGCTTTCATTTCTTTTGCTCTAGTAAATCTGCAAGCTACAGAACAAACAGCACTCTAGTACTTCATACATTTAAAAAAAGAAAATCGATTTCCACCTTCCAAAAGACAGAATTGCAGGTGCAGAAGGTCAGCACAAGTTCCCAGGCACTTTGTAGCACCCTGCTCTTGAAAAAGAGCTTGCTTTTTTTTTTTTTTGTTTTGGAAGCAGCTGAGACAATTTTAGCATCAGCTCACCTGTGGTATGAACTGCATCTCCCTTACTGCAGGAACGTTCCTTTTGTACAACTGTATTTGTATGAACAATGAGAAATAATTTTTGCAAAACCAAAAAACAGGAAGAAAACAGTCTATAGGTGTTCCAGAGTAATGTAAAATTTGTGCTTTCACAAGGGAGCCTCAATTTCCACAAATTATTCCTTCTGTGTTTAGAGCCTTCCCATATGCCCCTTGAGGCCAGTAAAACTGTCTCCTATGGCATGTGCCCAGGGTTTAGAAAGGGCACCATTAACGGGCTGAAGATTTTGAACATTCAACATTTTACCTTCCACTCTTGTTTCAGCACTGTGCACCTTTTTACTGCCTTGTAATTACCAGATTTTGGGGGCTTTTCGCAGTGCTTTATTTTCCTATAGTCTACAAATGTATTTTTTTCCATTTATGGTGAGTATAAAGAAAATTAGAAGTCTTAAAAAAAACTAGTATGAATAGCTTTTCAAGAACTGTGATTCTAGAAAAATATTTCAGTTGAATTTTCACATTGAGGGAGCATCTTGTTTATTCCTGCGGAGCTAAGAGCAGTCCCAGGAGTCGTGGTGTCGGCACTGAGGAGCCGGGAGCTCCCAGCCGGGTCCCGAGTCCGCAGGCACCCAGGCAGCTGGGCAGCTGAGTGCGTGCTGCAGCCCCACGCACTCCCTGGGAAGCTCTGCTGAGCTGGGAAGCCAGTTTTCATGAGCATGTTTTCTTTAAATTCAATGGGCTTTACCCCTTGGCAAAATTAAAAAAATGTCCCTAAGCCTCGTTTTGTTCTCCAGGCTGCACTCTGGGCCCCGTGCTGTCTTTTTACAGTGAAGTCCCAGTGAGCGTTCTGCACACCACCAATCCCAATGTTCGTTTCAGTTCCTTATAGAATTCAGACAGAAGACATGTCTCTGAAAGCGCTTATTAAACTTATACAGCTCTCAAATTTACGATCGTGTCCAAGATAAATGAATTAAAATAATCAAGTTATTTTTTTCAACATTAAACACCCAAGGGTGAGGGAACACCAAAACTTCGGCAGCATTACCGACTCTAGTCCAATCCTTTTTGCCTGAATTGAAATATGTATTAATTGCATGTTTTTATTTAAAAAGAATTCCTGGTCTCGTTTAGTATGGCAGACACGCAGCACAGAAAATTTTAGGTTAAACAATTAAAGATTTACAAAATCTTTAAGTAATTAAAGATGATTTAAAAATGGGATGTATCAGCCATCTTTTCTTTGTGCTACCATCTGTTTATCCCATTTTTGTACCCATAGTCTTCCTTCAAATTTAAGTCCTGATAGCTTAAACTGATCACTGAACTTGAGATTTACCATGTTAAAAACAATAAATTACAAAGATTATTTTACGTCCTTATATGGGTATTCTAACATGTCCAAGTTCTTTGAAAGAAAACGAAGTTTCTAACAGTTTTAGCATTTTCTCTTTAATGCTAGCAAGTTTCACTCATTTTAATGACAAGGAAAAATGCTCATTGTAAAGAGCAGCGGCTAAATATTGCAAGGTATTTTGAAAGGGAGATCATAGACTTTGAGTTAATTGACAGCTGAGTTATGGTCAAAGGAAAGTAATTTTTCTTTAGCATTTAATGAAATTTTCACAGCTGAAATTGAGCTGAAAGATAATTTTAAATTCTTTAAACTTATACTCAGCCTGTCAGAGATTCAAAGCACTAACTAAAACAGTGTTCTGGCAATTGAGGTGAACTTTCTCAGGTACTGTGTGTCTCATCTCTTTCTAGGCAGGCACAATACTTTTCAAAACACTTCATTGCGGTTTGTCATAGCACTGAGGTACCTTTGTTAGTATTTTGTCTTCATATGCCAATTGCTTCTATTTTCAGTCTTGCACAGGAAGAAATTAAATATCCTAGGTCAGAATGTATTTTGCAAGTGAGTAAAATAAAAATGTAATAAGTAAACATGTAATTACAAAGTAAAATAAATTCTGGTTAGGTTTGTCCAGGTGGGTTTTGTTTTTGCTTTTGGAGTCAATGTCCATTTCAAAACTGTAAGAGAAGAAAAGAAAAAAGATCAGGCAGCGTTAGGTCCTTAACTTCAGGTTTCTCTCCTCCAAGCTGTCATTGCGCACTGATAGTCTGACTGATGTGAGCTGGACAACTCGCATGATATTCTGAAGTACTGATTTTGATAAAGCAAAATTAGTAACAATTGCAAAGTGCTTAGCAAATCTCTGGTGTATTGGAAAGGCGACACATTTCCTAAGTCTAGAAGCCCTAGAATTGAGGATACAGGATCCCAGGAGAGGATAATTCCCCTCAGAGAGAAGTTCATGTCAGCTTTCCCTTCAGAGAGGTGGGTGAATTTTAACTGGGTACACCTGGGACTTCCCCCACCCCCACAGCGAGTCTCTTTGCTGACTTCCAGCTCTGGCAGGGTCAGTTCTCCACAGCTGTAGAGTTGCATTTGATCCTCTGAGAAAGTGCCAGCTGAGATTTCATAAATATAGCTTGAGAAAGCATGCCTCCATCCTCATCTTTACAGCTTTAACAAAGCCACATCAGAAGCACTAATGTAGAACACCAGATACTCAAATGGAGAAAGGGAGCAAGTTATGCAACCCTTTATCTGTCGAGGTGAGATAGCCCACAAAAAGCTTGTGAAACTTCCCAAATGACAGAGAAACTTATTTTGTTCCTTTTTTTTGTGGAGCTGTATATATCTAGAAAGAGTTACAAAAAGATTAACAAGCATCAGATCCCTTGGGCATCCGTATCCCACACTATAGCACTTTCCTGATCCCCTGGGTAACCACTGTCCCATGGTCTCTAAGCTCATCAGTTAGATTCTTCCTGGTTAGAGATATTTACACCTGTGTCAGTGAATCTAGCGTAACTGGAAGCTGTTTATCTGTCATATATTTTGTATTCCACATTTGGAAACCCGTATTGATTAGTTATGGTCCATAGTCCTCCCCATGGAGCTTTTAAGATTTTAAAGGAAAGTTACATTATTGCTCTCAAAATTGTAGATCTGCCTTAGTTTATAACAAAAGCAAGAGACTAACAGGGAAAGTAATGTTACTGAACGTATGGTTCTGGTTACCCCTGAAGAGGAAAAATTCTTCCAAAGTCTATGATCCTTTATATTAATAAAATTTGATCTCATCTCTTTGTCCTTCAGACAGCCTCGCATCACTCCTCTATTACATTAGTAACCTTCCCCACCCAGATCTCATTGAAATATCAATAATTATCTGCCATCTAGAAACCCAGTACCTGGCAGGAGGCTCATGTCACTTCTGAAAGCGTGTCTGAGCGAAGAAGGAAAGCAGAATCATGGCTGACTGTTTGCCAAGGATGCAGAGGAAAGTGATAGCACCAGCAAGAGCAGGACGCTCAGTGGAGTAAGGCTGGAGGGCATGCAGCGGCAGGAGATGTTGGGTACCTTGCCCTGAACTCAAGGTCAGGCTGAAGGCAGGATCACAATTCGCTCTTTTGCCAAGTCTTTTTTTACTCTTTCAGTTCGTAAGAATCTTTAAGAGAAAGATGCCATCAGATGGGAAATACTGAGCCACAGAACAAAGTTGGCTGCTACCTTAAAATATATACCTTAAAATATATCTCCCAAATTGTCTGTCTCCGATTTGATGTCTTCCTTACTGACTAGCTGGAAGGGACATTTGGGAAAAGTCACCATGCTTGGAAGTTAGGCATGTTAGCAAAAGAGTGCGAGTGCGAAAGAAGATGATGCGAGAAACGCTCTTTGACATGTACAGTACTGAAGTTCAACCTATATAAGGCTGTGGAAATGCTGAAACTTCATTATGGACATCTAATTAGTATTTGTGGTTCTTGATGTTAATAATAGCTACCTTGGCACTGGATGCTCATGGTATTTCTCTGTCTAGCTTCATCAAATCTCTGTCTCTCATCAGATCTCTATTTAGACAGCCTTTGATAGAAACCCGCTAAAGTTATTCCATAACATGAAAGTCTGTGTCTCGGTGATACATATTTTAAATTGGTCAGGGCTGTTGTTTATGCTGTACCAGACAGTTCCTTTGCAATCTTCTGTTCGTCATTCAATAGACTATCAGGAAGTAATTATTGGTTTTGTTTCATTTTCTCAGATGGGTTGCAATATACTTTCATTAACAATTCAAATAACTTTTAAGTATTGAATAGTGTGTGCTGTCTGGTTTTCAGCTGGTAAAAGTACATGCTAATATAACATCGAGGAGTATCTGTTTGCTAAGGATACCAAGTAGCTTCATTCTTAGGTGATAACTTACTGCTTTTCTCTTTATAAGTAGCGTAAAGTAACTCATGCGCTTAAGCATTGTGGGATGTCATTAATTCTATGTAAAGGCTCTAACTAATGTTCTGTTCAAATCTATAATTTAAATGAGGCTTTGCACTTGGTCTGTATGAACACAGGAGACAGATACCATAATAGCTTGCAATAATTGACCTGGTGGAGCCATTTTGGGATCATTTGAGAGTAATATACTTGATCCTGCAACCTTTCCTCCCACAGGCAGTCTGATTTCAATTTTACAGTCATAACAGAGGCTATTAGCAAGGCATCATCCCTGATTCATGGGGATATGAAGAATGAATGCATTATATATGGAAAGTAACATTCTGATCACTCAGCCATAGCAGGGTGTTGGAATCCAGAGGGATCAAGACACATTGTCTGAATCTTGTATCTGAGATGAGGAGAGATCAATACAGGAATGTGGGGGGGTGGATGCCAGCAGGTTTCCCTGTTGCAAGCTGGGAAATAGAAATGTCTTGCCATTGAACTGGGCTGTTTGAAAAGGAACATTTTTGGGAATTCCTCACTGACTGACAAGTATAGTCCTTTCCTCCCCTTTGCTCACTTGGGAGGCACAGTTTCAGGTAAGGCCTCTGTTCTCAGAGGAATCCAAGAGTGGGACCTTGTAGCATTCTCTGTCCTCTGCAGCAAGAATTTTAGGGGTAGCAGGAGAAGCAAAGCTGGGGTCAGAGATGGGAAGAACCATGGGATGGATTTGGTGGGGGACCTTAAGAATACACTATATTTGGTGACAGAATAAAGTGTTTGGGCAGGAAATAGGGAAGACGTGAAGTAACAATCTGTTACACCAGTACCACCCTGTTCAGAGCAGGGCTCTGCTGGCTCCTCACACAGTTCTTAGCTGTGATGCAGGGACATGGGTTGTTTGTGCTTGTGTGTATGAGATTGAGAGAAACAAGACATGAACTTCTATACGAGATTGCACGTTTTGGACAAAAATAGCAGAGCTTATGAGTGAAAGGATGAGACTTCTCTCACTGCTACTGCAGTTGCACAGAGTAAGACCATGCTGGCCAGGCTTTCCCGCCGGGCTTGCCCCACACGTGGCCTTACGGTGTACACAGCGTGCGTTGCACGGGACTGCACGCACTTGTGTCCTGTGCCCTGACTCGAAGAGCTCATAGGAAAGAAGTCACTTGGGGTAGACCACTCCCTGGCCTTGGGATTCCGTATACCAAGGGCTAAGTGAATTGGAAAGGTTTAGCAGCATCCCTCTTACTAATTGCTTGGGGCTTTTCTCATCAGGGCCACCAGCAGTTCCCAGGAAGGGCAGTAGTCGGGTGCAGCAGCTGGAGGCTGTATGGAGCTAAAGGTATATAGACTGAGGATTACTGTGGTAGTCTGTGAGTCAGGATGGGAAAATCAAGCTGACCGTGAGGAGTGATGCTGCCATTAAAATTCCAGATGCTGCGGACAGTCGGCAGCGGGGTCGGGCCAGCCACCCACAGAGCCCACACCCGGATGGCTGGTGTGGCTCTGCTGAGGTTTGGCAGGTGAAACAAAACTCACTCCCTGTGGATTCCAGCATGCCAAAGGCTGTCTCGGGTTGGACTTAGCGATGTCAGGATTCTGCTCTCTGTCAACAAAATAACCTAAACTGACTCTAGAAAAATAACTGAAAGGTGGGGGGAGCGGGCATAGATGCTTTGGATCCCTCAGCCTCTGATTAAGCGATGCTTCCTGAACAACATTAGAGGGGGGAACGGGAGGAATTATCCTCTTCAGATAATATCTGAAGCTTCAGATTGTCATTCTTTTTCTTGTCAGAGGAAAAAAAATCCCTGCTCCCTCAGAAAAGGTATTGGTGTCTCAGGGCTGTAGGGGCACGGCAGGGCGGGTACTTCTGTAAGGACTCTTGTGCTTTTAAGTGGCTCCAATTATTTTTGAACAACAAAGTAGAGTGCTCATTAAGCATTTCGCTTAAATGAAAATGATGACCTACAAGGCCATGTTAATTAAGAAGCACAGTGAGTTAGTGTGAAGAGTTTCTGTTACCACAAACAGAGGGCCCGATCCTGCATAACACTGTGCTCACAAGTAGTCTGGGTTTATGTTCATCCTTGTAATATTAATAATTTGTGGGACAGGATCATTGCACAAATAAAAAATGCTGCAGGTCAGCTCAAGCTGACAGCAGCCGCAGGCTCATTATGTGTTCGTGAGCTGTATCCGCTTTTAGATAGCTCTGACCAGAGCGCTCTGGCTTACTGTGATCAGGAGCGGTGCCAGTTTACCCTGTTGAGAAGAAAAGTTGACATATCCCAAGATTTTTACTCTCTTTCCAGAGTTTGTCATTTGGACTGGTATGGTGCAAGATCATACACAGTGATGAAATTTTACGGTTGAATCATCACATTTCAGCCCCAAGTCCCATTAGCTGCAGGAGGCTCTAGCTGTCAGATACCCTCCGACTCTAATTAGTACAGCACAGCCCGGGCCAGGGCATGAATTTCTCCTCTGTGAACCAGCTTAGACATGCTGAGTCTCACATGTTCTTGCCAGAAGTTTACTAGCTCTCACCTCCCATTGCCCCACAGCTTCTCTCTCAGACTGTCTCAGCACAGCCGTACCACATCCACATGGAAAACCCATCCGGCTGCTGGATGTGGGAAACACAAGATCCCAGTGCCAGGAAGGGCTGAGGTGGTGCACTGCAGCCGGGGGTTCATAGTCATGCACAGCCCTATGCTGCAATGGGCAACGTCTTGTTGACCAGCTACAGCTGCACCCCATTCCCTTTACACAACATACCTCTCGTATAACCAACACTCGTGTAGCCATATGCCACGTTATCTAATGTCAGCAGCCTCGTCAGTTCACAGGATTTGACACTTGGCATCCCAAACTTATGGACTCCGGGCAGACAAAGCATGCATGCATGCTGTTACCAGGATGACTAAAGCTTAAAGTCACTAAGCCCTCTTAGAGGTTATATAGGATCGTTATAGCTGACAGAGCTCTATGAAAATAAAGGAAAATCCTCTGAAATAATGATTTGGCCCTAAAATGGCAGAAAACAATCTTTCAAATATTCATCTTACTTTTGTAAGGGGTTTAAAAGGCTCATTTTATAAATGCCTGCACACAACTGTACACCCCACTGAAAAATACCAGAGCTTGGAGCATTCTTGCTCATCCTTGTTTAGAAATATATAATATCCTATAAGTATCTGAAGGGCGGGTGTCAGGAGGATGGGGCCAAGCTCTTTTCAGTGGTGCCCAGTGACAGGACAAGGGGCAATGGGCACAAACTGAAGCACAGGAAGTTCCGTCTGAACATGAGGAAG
>Ga0065711_1012347_pt1 | contig 11664 bp, 9 predicted proteins | sample Hoacrofraction12_FD_59098 | JGI IMG/M metagenome (GOLD analysis project Ga0065711, IMG submission 59098) | Hoatzin crop microbial communities from Cojedes, Venezuela - Epithelial fraction 12 v2 (version 2) | ecosystem: Host-associated > Birds > Digestive system > Esophagus > Crop | place... | reverse complement strand
TTTTTTTTTTTTTTTTTTTTTTTTAGTATTCTTCATTTACCAAAGCCCTGTATTTGCACGACTGCTAAAATTGCAGATGGCTATTGAACTGGTTAGAATTCTTCCACTGACTGCTATGGCTAGGACTACCCCACCGAACATCAGTAGGACCAGAGAACCAAATATTAAACTGGGCTGCCTAAGCGTGTCCCACCTATGCGTGAGATCCCGACACAGGCCACGTCAGAGGTCCAAGAAGCTTGACAGCCACTGGATACAAGTTTTTGACTTCTAAAAGCACAGGGAAAGCCAACAGCAGGGATCGGGATGACGCTCACCTACACTAGAAGCAGGAAGCCTAAGGCAATCCCTTGTCTCAAGATTATTTGCCTAGGACAAAACCTTTGCAAGTCACTAATGTAAATTCGATAATGGAAGAAAAGCCAAACTGCCAATTTATCTGAATTCCCAATGCAGCAGATGCACTGGATGTAGTTAGGAGGAGCAACAGCATTTCTCAAACACAGACTCTGTGACAAATTCCACGTCAGCCAAAATCAGCAGCGTCCAAGCCCTTTACCCCACCTGACGTGATAAGTATGTACCTGCACCTTCTGCAATTCCCTTTCTCAACTCGCCGTCGTGACGCAAGAGGCAGAATTGCACATCCTGTTATTAATATGTACAAACCCACCTGGCTATTACACAAAACACATGTCTTCAAGCAGCGTAAGTGTCTCAGATTTTGGTTTTAACTGCCATTTCTTCATGGACACCTATGAAGATCAAAGTAAGCTGTCATCCAGTCACCATTCTGTTTTCGTTAGTGGCTTTTGGAGATGATTATGGGCTTTGAGCTCTGTCAACATAAAATCAAGCGGTAAAAAGTAAATCTACACTTCAAGTATCCTTATTCTGAGCTGCAAATTACCAAAAAAAAAATCACATTCAGATCAGTCTCTTTTTTACTATACAAGTTTGGCATCCGTTTATTACACTGCACTGGCTCTTCCATAAACCTGTTTGGTTCGTGTTTAAAGAGGTCCTTAAATTGCTTTTGTGATTTTTCTTTCTTTGCTGCAGGTCTCTGGGTAGCAGAGATGGGCTTAATCATACTTTCTTCAGACTTTATTGAGAAACTCCAAGTTGAGAGAAGCAGGGATGTGAATCGAGTCCATGGTTATGGAGGATGGGTTGAACGGAAACAAAACTGGGAACATGTGCTTGAAGTCTAACAGCAGCTGTGGAGGGTCATTTCGCTCTTGCAAGTGCGTCTGTGAGGTGTGGGAGAACAAATTTAGTATCAGTTAAGGCCTTTTCTTTGCATTTGTCACGCTTAACGTTAAAGATTTGAGAATGTACACAATTTTAGAGATATTGCAAAACCCAGAACTGTTTCGTTCTCTATCGCAGCAGCCTTCCTCTGAGCAAATATTTACAGGAGCTTCTACACCGACTACAGGAAGCAGTGCTCCAAAGAACCTGGATACGTTTTCTACATGACCACAAGGCAAGACACAAGACTTGGAAACAACATGACCCCCTTGCACAGCAAAAGCAGCACCGCGTGATACCAGCGGATCGCTTTTCATTCAGCCGCTCAGCGATGGAGATGTGTTCTAAAAGTAGTTAAGCACATTTCTATCTTCATTTCCTGCCTCTCCTTGCGAGCATCAAGAGATGTTTGCCTTTCATTTATTTATGCTTCCTTTAGCTGCCAATTTCTGCCTTGTATCTCAGAAGTAACTCCATTTCACCGATCCTTCGCTGACTCCTACAGCCTTACTTCTGAGTCGTGCTGCTTACTGCTCTGTGTAATTAACAGCCTGGTTATCCCTGCAGCTGTATGTTGCAAGGGAGCGTCTGCACACACAGAGCACTAAATTCAGGGCAACGTGCAGCAGCACGCCTGTTACAAAATGCCCGAGTCTGTGCTGACGACATCTGTATTAAATCGTTACTACCCCCTCCACTTTACAGCCCTTTCCTTTACCTGTACGTCTCGGATGAAAGCAACTGTCACACGTTCTTCAAACTCATTCACAGGAGTGTAGAGATTAAGTATCTTTACAATCTGTTGAAAACAAAATAGGATGACAGACAGTCATCAGAAGCCAAACTCTGCCAGAATGCAAAGCACCACTAATGTTCTGTCCTGATGTGGCCGTAACAAGTCTCCCACGACACCACTGAGAAGCAGAAGTAGCTCAGGTATCATCCTGGTGTTCCTTTGCCTGGTAAGCATCTGTGGACCTCTGCAAGTCACTTCTTACGGCAACGTTTGTAAATTGGGAGTAGAAGTGAACAGTTATACAGGGACTTCAGCCGGCTGGCACATGGTGACGTGGGAAGGTTCAGAATAGGTGGCCACCTCCCAGTACTTCTGATGTCACCTCCACAACGCTTCTCCTGATGCTCCCTCACTCCTGCTTCTCCCCTGGCACCCCTCAGCTTTTCTCAAGAACCCACGTTCAAGATGGGGAGATGGAGACACAGGAGACAGGATCTCCAAGAACCACCAGAGATCAGCTCATACCTCTCCCTTCTCCCTTCCTACGACATTATCAAATAAAGGCCAGGCAATCCAGCAGCAAGGAACGTGAGTTTGTATCCTTCAGGAGGTGAGTCACAAAGTTGAAGGTTGGATCTAGACAGTAAGTGGGCAATTCTCAACCTCCTGCCCCAAACATGAGTCATTACCGGGCAGACGTAGCCAGGTTAGACCCTGGCAAAAGACAACAGGTGGGTTTAAAATCCCCAAGTGTCTGATATATTCCATGAACTCCTCAGGGCTGGGTTTCATCTTTGAACATTTCTGCTGGAGCTCGAGCCCTGTCAGCAGCACTGTAAGAGAGGAGCTGCCGCGACAACCACCTCTGACAAGGGTCAACACCAAGTGTCAGTCCTGAAAAGGACAAGTTGTCCCCATGGTTGGAATGGCACGCCAAGCCTGGGCAGTAAAAAAAAAAAAATAAAATAAAAAAAACATATATATAAAAAACCCTCTGGTGTAAATCTGTGCCCTGCTCCCTACCTGCTGGGTCGTGAGCGATGTGCACAAGGAGCAGATGGCCTCAGCATCTTCCGAGGTTTTCTTTTTCAGCTGCAGAAGCTGTGCTGCCTGAATCAAGGGCTCCAAAGTTTGGGCCGCTCCGCTCTGCTGCAGATTCTTCCCACGCAGCCACTCCTCCAGCTGGCTTATGTTAAACCTGGGTAAGAGACCGAGGCAAGACGTGAGCCAAAAGCCAAGACATGATGTAGCATCTCTGAAATCCTCTGTGAGACTCAAGGTATGTTGCAGTGCTAGCATACGTGGCTTTCTTGATGCCTATTTCTGATACGCACGGCAAGAGACAACCAGAACAAAGCTTAATACTCCACAATTCAAAGCAAAATGTATACTCTGTATACCTCAGAAACAGATGAGCCATTTGACAGCTGAACAGCACTAGGCATGTGCTTTTCTACAGCATTCAGCTACGTTCAGGTTTCAAAAGTCAGTTACAATTAAGCTTTTGACAAGCTTTTAAATGCTAACAAAATCCCACAGGTACCCAAGCACCTTTGAAAAGATCTACACAAAAAAGTGCCTTTGCCTGTGCCCTCTCCCAGACTCAAGGGGAACGTGCAAAAGATCCACCGTGGGAAGGGGAGAGGGTAGCAAAAGGAAGGTTTAATCATCTACACCGAGAAGTAAGTTGATAGAATTACGCCAGGGCTGACAAATATTCGTGCCCCCTTTCTGGCAAGTTTGCAGCAGCTGTCCTTTCACCTTTCAATCCTTATTACAAGGATCTCCACGACAGCGATGAGGCACCCGGGCCCCTGCCCCCAGCCCGGCACACGCCCGTGCTGCCGCTTGCCTGCAGCCCACGAGAGGCCAGAGGCACCGCACACAGCAACAGGGGTTTTCCTTGGAGATCCGTTCGCAGAATCGGAGCCCTCGACACCGCAACACTTGTTGCGTTAAAACCAGCGGACGCAGCAGCGGGAAGGAACCATGGAGACTTCTCCATCCCAATGGGCAATCCATTCTCCATCACCTGGTGTAGTCTTCAGGCTGTGCAGCTTTCCCACTCAGATGTGGTGAGGCAAGACTGGGAGAAGCCCATCCCAGAGCTAATTACTGTGACATGCACTTAATTCACAAGCGGCACAGCAAACTGCATTGCACAGGCATTACACAAAGGGGGCTAGATTTAACTGCCACGGCACCGGTCTCCTGCTGAATCCAGTTGCTCCCCTTACTTACACCATTGCATTTTATTTTCCTATTTTCCACCACCTTATAAAATTAAGAAAATTTCCTTAAAGCAGGTGGAACCCCGTCCCAGGCCCGAGTCCCACCTGAGCTGCATGCCCGTGCTCCAGGAGCAGACATCCTTCCTCAGCAGGAGGTTGTTGAGGGCGACCGCGTTGATCATGTAGAAGAGCTGCTTGAAGACCTGCTGGATGATCTCTGGGTCCAGGCCCTGGTCACACATGATGCTGTGGAACGTGTTCAGCTGGCGAATGATCGCATCCAAGCTGTAGGAGCTGTCACCATCTGCCATGCTGGAGGAGCGATTCCTGTAGCCCATCGGTTTGACACCAGAAAGCCCCTGGATACTCTCATTTTCCAGCACCGCAGACACTGAAAAAGGGGGAAAAAAAGAGCTAAAAAAGCCTGCATCCACCTGTTAGTCACTGGAGGTAAGAAACCTTCCTTCATGGGCAGTCATAAACATGCAGCAGTGTCAAAGTAGAGGCAACACAATGGACGCTGAGGAGCCTGAAAGGACGACAGATCCATGAATTTCTAGTTTATTGCAACAATATTAAGTAGCTGAAGCATACAGAATATCTGTCAGATCACACTTCTTTTTTTCCACTTGGCATTACTACAGAGAAATCACTCACCGTGCTGCAGAACTGGTAACACCTCTGTTTGTCCTGTAATCAACTCTCCTTCTATACCCACCACAGAGTCTTAAATTCTGCAGTTACAGTGATTAATTGGCACAAAGGATTGGGAGAAATGAAGACAGATTAAAAGCAATGAAATTCTTACAGCCTGACTAATGGACAGAGGAACAGGACAACTTTCTGCAAGGAGCAGGAGGCACATGCAGCAATGGTAGGAGGTGATGCTGGTCGGATACAGCCAGAATTTGTGCAATGACGGTTCGAGGGCAAAGGGAAAGAGTCCTGGATACAGAAAAGTCCAGGCTGTGAGCTCAAGGAAAATACCAGCAGCTAGAAAATATAAAGCACTGAGAAGAGCCCCTTAATTAGCTGAGCAAGGAGGACGACAGATTTAGCTGAGGAGGTAACTCTTCTCATACCAACTCACTCTTGCAAAACAAGGTCTGTATTCGTCTCTTCTTTCTCTTCCCAATTCCCTCCTTTCTCGTAACGCGCATTTCCACCCATAACAAACTTAATCATGCACCTGAGCTGGAGGGGAATGCTGTTCCTACGGACCTGCTGGCACCACTTCTGTCACTACCTCCCCAGTGGAAAGGAAGGACATATCTTCTATCACGGGGGAAAAAAAACCTGATCTCTCTCAGTTTCTGTCATGAGGGAAAAGAAAAACTCCTCCAGGTCTGCCTCCCTAACTCCAGGTCACTGCTAACACGAGGACCTGCTCCAAAGCAAGGCTTTTTTTGTAACCTATGCCCCTCTGCCAACCGCAGGCTTTTCCTTGGGGGAGAAGTCATGCTAGCACTGTACAAAGGTCTGGAAAACACTCAGGAGTAGATAATTACAGAATAAAGAAAAAAAATCTTCCTAAAAGCTAACGTTCTGTGACCATACCAATCATGGGTTGGAGTACACCCTCCGCTGTCTTAATGAGCTGCTGGTAGATCTGGATGGAGAGGTGGCTCAGCACCTGGCGGTACTCGGTCAGGTCAAAGTTCTTCAGGCAGTGCTCGTTCTGCTTGGGCGTGTTTTGTGTCATGAAACCCTGAACAGGAGCAGATTAGAACACCTGGTTTCATTATTCCACCTATTTATAGGCCAGTAAAATCACTGTTTAAAAAAAAAACCACTTTAGAGTACAATATATCTATATATGTTACTAAAGCACATTTTAACTCTATTCTAGAAAAGATCAAGACTCGTAAATCTTTGATTTACTCAGCCCTTTGTTCATAAATTCTTACTAGCGGCCTGCTTTTAGAAGAAAAGCATCATTAATAAGTTTTTCATTTTAGCTTTAGGAAGGAGCAACATTTATAGTAATTGCAATACATATATATATATATATGAGAACTAGAAAATGACATTTCAGTCCCTAAGAAACTTATTTTATTTATCCCTGCGAGTTGCAATTATTTACAGGAAATCAAACATTGTGACACTAAAATATTAGAAAACGAAAAAAAGATACAATAACCACACACTACATTTTTTACAACATTTTAAACTGCTCTGAAGTTCAGAAATCTCTCCAAGTTGTTGAATTTATCCCCTGCCTCTTGCTGAAGTGGCAAAAGATCTCTGATCCTCCAAATGGATGCTGTAGCGCTGAGTTCTGGGCTCAGACAGTAACGCCAGTTTTGCTGGCAGAAACATCTGTGATCTAACTTAATTTTGTAATTAACACCGACGCTTTAATCGCCTGTTCATATGATCTTCTCCATTTGGTGGCAAAATGAGAACCATGCGACTTTTCTTACTGTTTGCTGACTAGCAAAATGCAAACATACAACGTACAATTTGAGGTGGCTTCAGAATTTCTCATTTTTCCTACTGAAAAAGCATTGGGCTTTTTGCACTGCAAGCTTGCCTGGAGTTCAGGATTCTCTTCTAAACCTGTTTTCTTAAAAACAGGTTCGATGACAAACTAAAGATAACAGGATTTCAGAAACTGCTCAGAATGATTTTTTCCCCTCTGTTTTTACGCACGCTTCTCAGATGAATTTGCAAACAGCTGGTTCATTTAACACAGTAAATCACGGCAAAGAAGGTGAAATTTCAGGGGTTTTTGTTGTTTTTTTGTTTTGTTTTGTTTTGTCTTTATCCTGCTGGTTTTCTGGGGAGGATTTTCTTTAAATGTAATGCTGTTATCCAGACAGAAGAGGGCAAACAGGAGCGTAACTACAAGTATTATCTACATTAGTTTCCTTTTTAATATAAATCCTGGAAGTCTAGCACTGAGGTTTTACACACCAGTCATTACCTTGTGAATGCCCTGAACAGTTAATTTGCTTCCAGGAAAACTTTTTTATTTGTTCTTAAAGCTTGACTGCTCAATATGTCTCACACGAATCACGACTAAATGAGAAAGGGCATCATTTTGAAAGTTTTAATACCCAGCACATATGGCCATAAGGATGGCAGTGTGTAATCTACTGAGAGGACTGATGATCTGATTTCGTTGGAAGGGACCAGCTATAATAAAACTTATTTCAACTTACGAAATATTACTGAGGTGGCAAGAAATGAGAGGATTTCCTTCCCAAATCTTACGTTATGATTATGCATTTTTGCTCTCTCAAAGTATGGTTATTTTGAACTAGTTGAACAGAACAGGGAAAAAATGAAATCAGTAGAAACATTGAGAATAAAATTGCAAGATTTGGAACAGCTCTCCTTTGCCTAAAAACCTTGGTTAAGGCAAAGCTGTGGGACCTACTAAAACCAGGGGAAGCGGAACAGCCTCCAAAACTGGAAACCCCCTGCTCAGGCAAATCAGAGTGCATGGTTGCCTATGAAATTAAAAAAATTCTATTGCATGTTGTGTTGTAAGGGTCCTGGTTTCAGCTCACAAATGTCTTGTCTGGGTGCAACGCCCCATGAAACTCTGGTCTAGTTCAGACTGGATATAAGGAAGAAATTTTTTACACTGAGGGTGGTGAAACCCTGGCAGAGGTTGCCCAGAGAGGTGGTCAATGCCCCATCCCTGGAAACATTCCAGGCCACGTTGGACGGGGCTCTGAGCAACCTGATCTGGGTGAAGATGTCCCTGCTTATGGCAGGGGGGTTGGACTAGACGGTCTTCAAAGGTCCCTTCCCACCCAGACCATTCCATGATTCTATGATTCTAGGAGCTGCCTCGTGTTATATCCAAATAAACAAAGGAGGAGAGTCCGAGATGACCCCAAATCGTAGCCACAGGGAAGCCACCAGACCCAGGAGACCTGAAGACCCTTTCCGGAGGAATGCCAGGATACTCGAGATCAGCGACGAGTTTCTTACCGCGTCTCCGCTGTACTGCTTCAAACAGTGCAGGAGGCGACATGTATTCGCCAGCCAGAATGACGTCATCTGAAAATCATCGCTGTGTTTCTGGAGGAGCAGAATTAGAACATGTGAGACCCCCCTGCTTCGGTGAGGGATGCTGGCATAGCAAGACAAAGTGATTTTGAGTTTCCCCACGTAGATCAGGAAGCTCTCCCTCTGCACATGCACAGTATTAGCCATTTGTTCCCTGCAAACATTCTTTTTTTAATCTGTAAATGCAAACAACTGTATTGTTAAGACCATAATTCTCCTTGTTCTTCTGAAAAAGAAGCTGTAAGAGTGAGTGGGTTTGAAAATCACTATCAGAGCTGAGTATCATGCACTTTGACGTGATTATAGCCATCTTACCACACCTCAACCCCAAGACAAGAAAACAGACACCCACCTTCAGCACTTTCTTAATGCCGTTGATGGTGGAGGTGAGCAAGGAGTGCACTTTCTGGTCATCGTTGATGTAATCCGCGTGTCTGATGCACATGTAGAGGATGTAGGCGGGAAGGCAGGGAACAGTAGCAGACACTGCCTGGGGCTTGAGATCTATATGGATAGTTTTGGTGTTTTTTTATTAAAAATCCTCTTAAAATTCACCAACTGCCAGGTGAAGCAGGGAACACCACACCTAGAAATGTACCCAGGCAAACCCCTCTCTCCCCCCAGCCCTGGGGAAGATGAGATTTCAGCTCCGCAACTTGCATTCCTCTTGGCAGTGCCGACACAGAACCAGAGGTCCGGCTGCCAGACAGAAGGACCTGCTGGAGCCGGCCAAAGCAGAAGAGCCACGGTCCCAGGGCTCAGGAGGGCAGCACAGTCTGCACTGAACTTTGTGACACTGTGACACTACTCTTTAGGGATGCACAGGTGGCACTAGATCATCTTCACCATGTAAAAACCTATCCAAGCAGCACACAAATAACCTTAGAAAAGCTCCCTGAAGCTTTCAGGAAAACTTCCCACAGGCTATAAAACCCCCCTCTGAACTCAGGAGTCAGTTAAATCACTCTGTCCCTCAAGATACTGAATCCTAATGGTAGCTGGGGGAATTTGCAGCCTCTAAAGGAAGAGCCTGTCTGATTAGGGGAACTTCAAAGACCACAGCAATGGGCTAGCACCGCTCTTTGAACACTTTTTAGATCCCCACTAGACTCTGCTGTGGTTAGAGAGTGATGGTAAATACTAACACTTAGCCAGGGAAGCAGGACTTGCTCTAACAGCATTGAACGAGGGGATGCTGGAAGCAATTCTGATCAGACCTTCAAGTGTAAAAGAGCTCACATGTTTATTACCCGTTATCTGTTCTTATCTCATAAACCAAACTACCTTTGTTCTATCGCCGCACAAAACCCCCGGGGTTTACCCCTTCCTATTCCCCCTCCCCATCTATTACCACAGTGTATCAAGCTCTTCAAGTTACTGCCTGCTCTAAAACCAGCAGCCTCCTTTTTGCATTTTCCCTTTTCCTCTGTCCCTAAGGATTATATCTACGCTGGTCTATCTGCTTAGTGCTGCGCTGCTTTACCTATGAGAACTGCTGTCACCATAAAGATACTGCCCCAGGAGGGATCAACTGGAGAAGATGTATTTGCCTATCTCGAGATCTCCCAGGCAAGAGAAGCAGCCACACACTAACAGAGCAAGTTCCTCACCTGTAATGAGGTTTCGTATGAGGAGGGGCTCATCTTCTTTATAATATTCCAACATGCCCTGAAAATCTTTCTCCTTCCTCTGGACAGCAACCTGCATGTTACGCTCGTGCCACCTCCTCTCCGCCGGTACCACGGCTTGGGGTGCTGGGAAGAGAAAAGAGCATGAAGGGTGGTACCTGGAGACCAAGAACTAGTCATGTCCTCCACTGGCTTTAGAGCAGATATCAGGTCCAAAAGTTATATAACAAGCTTCCAATAATGTCATCACCTCTGACAGATTTATAAAAATATAAAGAGCCAGCTGCTGAATTACCGCTCAGCGGTAGTTCTCACCCTGAATGAAAGAAAGAGTGCAAAATTTGGACCTACAGAGGAAAAGATGAAGTAATTTTTTATTTTCCAATGTACCACAGGCTAGAAGGCAGTAACCCTACGGGAATGTTTTTACTGTATTATTTTCACAGAGGAGGGGGGAAAATGGCCACGTAATAAGAAAATACCTAAGCATCACATCTTCTGGCTGGCTGTAAAGCTGAAGAACCATGGTGGCACACCACTGAGCGCTGTGCTTCCGTACAAGTTTGATAAAAGAGGAGAGACCAGCCTGCAAGTGCTGCAGTAAAGAGCAGCCTGCTGCATGCAGATGACACTGACAGAGACCAGCTGCGCTAGCCGTGGAAACACTCCAGTTATTCAGCCTAATTTCACTTCATGCCTAGTTTTCAAAAATGAGCTCATGAGAAGAAGGTTATGTGATTAATCACAGCATCTCCAGAGAATGGGAAGCTGCTTCTATGCAACACAGATGCCCCACTTGAGGTGTTTTCTGATCAAGCAGAATACACATAAATATTTTAAGCCTAAGTGCTTTTAATCCCCCCCCCCAAAATTGCCAGATCGGAGCAGCTGCCTGCTAGCCACTGGTGTCCTCTCCATATCTCTGCTTGGGTCAGAGAACTGACAGCAAGGAAAGCAAAATGGGTTTCTTAAATACCCTCTGGACCCTGGTACACCACACGTCAGACCGACACCTCCAGCAAGAACTTGCCCTCCAGCCCTTCGTGGACACTCTTCCAAGTTTACCAAGTCCAACCATATTAACAAGCTAAAGCTACACCAGAGCAGCTGCACTTGCTCAAAGGCTCCTAAGCATGACCCTGGAACTTCATGTGGACTTTTGTCTCCCTGCGGTCACGCCAACGATGAGCTCAGCACTAGTTCAGCGTGCCAGAACGAGCAAAGTCTTACTTTAATAGAAGGAAACAGAGAAAAACCTGCAGCTCTCCAGGGCTGGCCAAAGAAGCAAAACCAGCGTGCTGCTCCCCCACCCCGATTCTCTACCAACAGCCAACTCACCTTCAAAATCTTGGACCTTCTTCATGTAAATCTTCAGCTGCTTCTTCAACTTCTTTTCATTCTTTTCCAACTTCTCTAGTAATTCTTTGAGATCCTGAAAAACAGACGATGCATTGGATTGAAAATAAAAATAAGCCCAAGAACAACTCATTTGGGATGAGTCTGAGGCTGGAGTTGCTGGGCAGCCTGGTCTATGCACCACTACTGCATGGTGTGAGCATCCTGGTAGAAGAGGAGCTATGTTACTTCCACCCAAAGCATTTTTACTCCTGGCCGATAATCGTATTTAAACAGTTCCAACGCTATTTAGATACTAGAGTTGATGGGCACAGCAAGCAGCCCTCACCTGAACTGCAGAGGGGCCAATGCTCACTCCAGACCTCACACTTAGATAGAGGAGGCGAGAAAGGGAAAATTTACGATCAGTCAGGGTTACTTTTCAGAGTGATAACTG
>Ga0065711_1048708_pt1 | contig 11665 bp, 4 predicted proteins | sample Hoacrofraction12_FD_59098 | JGI IMG/M metagenome (GOLD analysis project Ga0065711, IMG submission 59098) | Hoatzin crop microbial communities from Cojedes, Venezuela - Epithelial fraction 12 v2 (version 2) | ecosystem: Host-associated > Birds > Digestive system > Esophagus > Crop | place... | reverse complement strand
CCCTAGCCTTCCTTTTGCTGCTGATGTAGTTGAAGAAGCCCTTCTTGTTGTTTTTGACATCCCTTGCCAGTTTCAATTCCAGGTGGGCTTTGGCCTTCCTCGTCGCATCCCTGCATGCTCTGAGCACGTTCCTGTACTCTTCCCAAGTGGCCTGCCCCTCTTTCCACATTCCATGGACCTTTCTCTTCCACCTGATCTCCACTAGAAGCTCCTTGTTCAACCATGCAGGTCTCCTGCCTCCTTCGCTTGATTTCTTTCTCAGGGGGATGCACCGCTCCTGAGCATGGAGGAAGTGATGTTTAAACAGCGACCAGCACTCTTGGACCCCCCTGTCTTCGAGAGCCCTGGCCTGTGAAGGTCAATGAAAACATGTAGCATGGTAGGGAAGAAAAGCCCCACAAAGGCATCGGTAGGGAGAATGGCTGCTGCACACCAGAGGACCCAAACAGGGCAGCGAGGTAAAAAAAACCTCATCCAGAGAGAAGAGGTGCCGTTGAACCTCAAGGCAAACCAGGAGACAGAAAACCTGTACGGTTCGTTTTACCCAAAGCTTAAGGGACGCCTTGCTTTAGAGCATGTAAGAGGCTGGTTAAAAATCTGTGGTAGATGGTAGATGATATTAATTTGCATTTTCTCCATTTGAAAGTTTTCCTTGGCCCTGACCTCAGACTATCAGATGATTGCTGGCACTGCCAGTGGCTGTCCGCATAGTCAGTTAAGACACAGGGAAACACTGAACAACACAAAGAACAAATGGAAAGCTTTTTTTCCCCTCCCTGGAGGACAATCAGTGCTATAAATTGGATCTAGTTTAGGAAGTCACCATGTGGGAAAACAGTACCAGAAATTTCACCTGCTGTTTTAAAACGACAGGAACTTTTCACCTCCTTGGCATTTCACTCTTCTTTGTATCTCTGCTTTGCACATGTGGGACGGTGTTTAGTCAATGAACCAAAAAGCCCAGGGTATAAAGTCAGCGTAGTATTGAAGTCTTTTTTTCACTGGCTAGGTATCCACGCCTGCTGTACAGAGCTCTTACAGGCTTATTTCTGGCACAGCCCAAGAAGTTGTACCTAAAGGTGAATCTGCAGGATGTGCAGGTTGGTACAGCCTCCTTCTTCAGACTGAGTCCACACCTCACGGCATGAGTTATAAAGCTGTTTAAAAATGTAGTTACTAAAAATTGAGGCCTTTGGTGGAAACTAAACCGTTTGACCCACTTTGGCTGAAATGTTTGTATCTGCAGGGCTTTGGTGTTTCTTTCAGCAAGGGTAACAATTTTCCCTTTAAAAATATCACTCTGTCAAAAACCCATCTCATTTTGATAGAAATTGTCAGTAAACAAATAAAATGAATTTGTGAGTCTTACCAGCTGTTTTGACTGGGAGATTTTCTTCTATAATCAGAGATATTAAGGTCAGAAAGTACCTTCCTGGCAGTCCTTTTAGGTAACACAAGTGACAGAGTAAGGTAACAGAACCTGAGATTGTTCCCTTTCTGCAGGCTGCATTTTCACTTTGCATGCATTTTTCCTGTGTCTAATAAAAGAATAGAATAATCTCAAAACCTGGAATGCCTGTTGCATCTTTCTGATATTACACCTGCTGTGAAGCTTTTCTATAATGTGGTCTTTGATCTGCTCTGTTTTTGCTAAGAATTTCATGTCCTGAACCTATCCTGTTTATAAAGCTTTTATACTGAAAAAAGTAGCTAATTTTAACTGTTTTTCAGAATGATTTTCTGTAAATCTTGTGCTTAGCATTCTATTGCTGTTAGAGATCATTTTGGTTCATCTTAATGATGTTGAAACTTCTGTATTTTGTCCTTTTCACACAAACATTTTTCATCTGAGAAAAAGGACCAGGTACTTCTGGAAAACAATGTGGCTGTGGAGGTGCCAGATAACTGCCTGGATTATCTGCACAGGTTACGTGAGCAGATAGATTGGTGGCACTCTCCTTCCTAGCTCTGGTGGGCAGTGGCAGCAGGTTTGCAATTGCAACATCTTGTCTGTTGCTCTTCCTACTTTATTTCATGCTGAATTTCAGGGGGTAAAAGGGAAAGAGCACGCATGTGTAGAGTGAGCCAGTGCAGGTGGAGCACTCCAGTTTGCACATGAAGCAAACTGGAAAGATATTACTGTCAGCTGAGTGGAGAGCTGAGCTGTGCAGGCACGCTGCTGCAAATGCGCTGCGTGGTGTGGGAGCATCTGCACTCCCCGCAGAGCTGTGCTTGGAGATCTTCAGCCTCCCTCCCATGGTAAAACTGCAGCTAATGCAGGGGCAGGGTACAAACTCTGCTTGAGCTGATAGTTCTGGGCCTTTCTGAATAGTAAAATTTGCATTCCCTACTTGGACAGCATAGTACATAACTTTCCCTTTGAATGTGCCTGGGCTATTTTCATTTTGTAATTGCCATCCTGACAAATTTACTCTTTGCCATTTTGTTCGCACTAGCAAGTTTGACCATAAAATATCCAAAGCCTTTTTAGCTTGTTTTACAGAGCTTTATTTCAGGCCTAGATTTAATATTTGGGATCTGCAGCAAGAGATATGGCTTTCAAGAGACATCCTGACGCTGACTTGGCATTTGTGTCCCACCTGCTGAATGCCAGTGGGATCCTGTCCATTGCTTTCGCAGGCTTTGGATCCCGCCCAGAGCATTCTCAAAGACAGGTGCGAACTGGGAGCGTGGGCTGGATTAGGAAATCACAAACAGTTTTGAGACAGGTTTTCTATTCCATCAAAATTTATTTTTTGTTAATATTTTCTGAACAGCTCAAACAATTGTGGAAATTAGAGAGTTTATATTGTTCTGTACAGTAATTTGTGCTACACTTCCAAATTCAGTTTTCATACCATAATTTCCCCTAAATCATTTTAATGCTTCCTTATAATCCTTACCAATTATCAGAAAATTAGAGGAGTTTTCTTGAAGAGTTTGCTTTGTATTATACTAAATTCACTAATTTAAAATGTAGGATATGTGCTTCTAAGACAGTCATAGCACTGTGATGGTTACTATCTGTTGCTGTCTTATCCCAGTCTGATGATGGAATTTTGCAGTTTTCATGTTTTTCATCCTCTTTAAGCAGAACCAAAACCTCAGTGCCTATTTTCCTTTGCCCCTGTGTTTTTGTTTCTAAATTTTAGCAAAACAGCTTTATCTTTTCCTGATCATGCAGTGTGTGTGTTCAAAGACAGTTGTGGTTTTGGCTAAAAGTTCCTAGCAAACTAGAACACAGGTATTTTTTCCCCATTTTGACCATTCATCTTCTTAATCTGCTGCTTCTTATTTTCACTGATAGCACAGTCCCTTTCTCTAACAAAGCAGATATTCATAAGCATCCTACTTACTCCGCCTTGGGTGCTTACCAACACTTGCTCCTGGTGTCATTTCCTCGCTGACATAACCAGGAATAAATCCCTCTGCCAGGTCCCTCGTGGCTCCGTGGGCTGCGTGCAGCTCTGCAAGGTGGACTTCCTAACTACCAGAAAGATTAAAATCAGCGTCTGCTACTTAAAGCATCTTGTATTCCTGTTGTAGGCTTTACCCTGGTGAGTACTCGAAGTCAAACAATACTGTGGTTGTGAATTGTTGTCTCGCTTGCAGCCTTATTTCTCATTCTTGGCTTGTGTCCTAGAACGGGATCCAGAGCAGTTACTGACTACAGCGATACAAAAGAAAACACACCACAAAAGAAAACAGTTGCACAATCCGCTTGCAAGCACACTGCTCCTGTTGTGTGTTTCTGCTGATCTGGCCTCCAAAATACAGGTAATTTAAATCCCCCAGGACTAGAAGTAAAAAACAAACAAGCAAACAGAAAGTTGAACTCCTTATAATCTCTTCTTTTTTTGAGAAAAAGGAAACGGAAAGGAAAAATCTTTTAGGTATTCACTTTAAGTGCTCTTGAGTCTAAGAGCCGTGACTGAGAAGCACTTAAAAATCCTCATAGCCCTTAATGTGTACTGAAACTGCAGTGTTCGTAAAACTGCCCGTCACTCATTTTATCTTCTTACCTCTTCTCAAGTGGACACCAGACCTCTGTGCAAGGGAGATTACTGCTTGCAAGCAAGGCAACCTTCTCCAAACTCCGTTCCCCCTGTGACCTTGGGGATTTGGTTGTAATCTCCATTTCTGGTGCTCTTTACCAAACCTCAGTAACTACAGCAATGGTCCTGGCAGAAGCTTTTTCTGAAATGTACCAAAGAGAAAAGATAGACAGCAAAAATAGGGTAGACACCTTAAAAACAAGGGAAAGCATGAAACAAAAGGAGATGAGATACAGACTGAATGACTGGCTATTCTGGCACTCGGTTTAATGCCACCTTTTTTTTGTCATTAGTGTAAACACACTGGCCTTGACTTGCACGTACGTCTCTGGACATAGAGTGGCAGATGACATTTAATGCTGGCACGTTCACCATGCAAGGATTTTCTGAATGGGGAAGAACCAGTGTCTTAGGTTTAAGCTACTCCCGCATATCTCTCTGCTTAGGTCATGAGCAGTGCACACAAACAGGGGTGGTTTTTTGTACTGTGTTTCTGCAGTGCAATTATTTTTGCTACTCCATATGGGATAGATGATACAAATGTTAATAAGAATGTAAAATAGAGATTATGGTAGTTTCAAGCTTCCTCCTTGACACCCAAAACTCATGCATCAAACAGAGGCCAAAGTGGCAGAGCCAGTATGAAAAATAGATACATTTTTTGTATACTATGATTTGGGAATGATGCTGTGTTTTCACTGTGCAGCTGATCCCTTCTCTGCCATCAGCTCTTGCCTCATCACTGAGGGTTTGGTGGACAAATGCAAGCCTGTTTTCTCTGTTTCCAGCCCCAGTTTTGCACTTGGGGAGGACACTGTGTTGCTCATAACACTTGCCTGCGGTCAGCAGTGATTCCCTGCTCTGCTGCCAACTGCTCATGTAACCGCGGGCAAATCCCTTTGCCTCTCTGGGGCTCAGGTCTGAGGCAACACATCCAACTGGCTGCTATGGGAGCAAACATGTTAAAGCTTCTTGAATACAGGGCTAAGGGGGAGTCAAGTGCATTTAGCCTCATCCTGCTAAAACCTCTCAGCTCCCAGTGGCTCTTGAAGGTGTTGAGGCAAGTGAAAAAGCAGCAGCAAAGCCTGGTTTTCAGCTACTGAAATGTCAGGGGCGAGGACCTGGGTCTAGAGGAGCCCACTCGGGCGAAAAGGCGTGCAAACTGCTTCACTGACCTTTGAGACGTCCCTCACTGTGCACTCGCCTTTCCCCAGCTCAGCCGCATCTCTGTTGTTCCGGCGACGCCTCTGCTTAACGCTGAGCCGGGCCCGGCACTTTGTTAGATCCCTCCTTGGCACCGGCACCAGAGACACTTCGATTCCCTCTTATCTGGCCTCCTTGCTTCACCTTTTCTCTATCATCGGCATTATTATACCACAGATATATTACCTTGGGATCAAAGCAGTCCCTCTCCACACATATGTAAATTTTAAATTACCTCATCGTTAATCTAGGAAACAGGCAGCTTTCCATATTAGCCGGCAATCTGTTCCTCTGCAGCGCTGTGGTTCAGAGAGGAGCCTGCCGCCCTCAACCCCCCCAGTCGGGGAGCCTGCACTGTGCCGATGCCCAGCTCCCTGTGGCTGTCCCGACCCCGGCATAGCGGGGTGCCCGTGCTCCCACACGTCCACAGGTCACTGCTATCTAGAGAGGTGCGACAGGGAAACTCTGTAAAGTCACCCCCACTGGGCACCGCAGAAGTTTTAGCCGGTTACGCTGGTTATGCACTTCCAGATGCCTTCTTGCACGGGACGCTTCAGTGCATCTAAACTGGGCACACTGCCGCGGTATGGTCATGAAGTTCATCCTATTTGTGTGCTCCTGTTACATCAGACTGTCAATTAAACTGATTGTTCACATGCATTTTCATGTGCTGCATGCTTATATATTAGTGCACCTAACGGTAGAACACGAGAAGCGTGTGCTCAGTGACAAACTGAAATGCAAGGGAATAAATTAGCATCTTCCTTTAAAAAAAGCTTGTTTTATTAACATTTGTTTTGTACAAAACTGAATGCAGAAATTCAGGCATTCATGTAAAATGTAAGCAATTGAATGATCTTCAATATTCCTTGATAGTGATTGAGAAACTCCTATTGTTTTCAATATATTTCACAACTTGTTGCCTTGAAAAACTGCTTGCTGGTATATAGTGCTTACCATTAACTAAGAAAATGATCTGGTGCCTGAATACAGAATTATCGAAAGGGTGTTTATTGTCTTCTTGCTGTCTTCCCTGTGATTTAAAAGGGCATGAACGAAACAGGCCGAGTAATGGCCCGTTAAGGTGCTGTTTTAATTTTCAGCCACTAGTGAGTGCTCTTGAATAGTTTATCAGGGCAGAGAGTCCTTGAACCCCTCTGAACTGGGAAGTCTCAATCTCTGGGTGAATTTGTTGGAAGCAGGAGAAGGAATGCAATTTGTAAGTGGGGAAATGCGGTGCCACCGATGCGCAGGCAACTTCCCCGAATGGGGAGAGAAACCAGGACGCAGCAGTGGATGGAGTGGCCAGGACTTGGACTTCACTCTGTTAAGCGGGATTAAAAATAAAATGACAGTGCTGACAATCTCTGCAGCCCGCAGCCACTTTCGTTTCTGTCCACTGGTAATCCTGCTTTAAGATATCTGCAGCTTTGTCAGGAGTTTCTGTTTCAGCCTACTTGTACCTGCTGTTCCTTGTTTTGCCTTGTTTGCGTGGGCATGCGAGCTTGTGGATTTAGACACTCATGCAGGCTAAATAACCAGCAAATGCTGGCTGTTAGCCTAGGCTGCCGTCTGAGCCCTGTGCAAACAAACATAGTTATAGCTGGTTGAAAAGATAATGATTTATTTAGATTTGGAAGAAACAATTTGTCAATTATGGACACACGCAACTAAAGTTTTTGATGTGCGACTTCACCAAGTCAATATTTTTACGTAGACTGAGGCTTGATACTGTCCTAATAATGAAATGAAGACTTTGTGTTTACATGTTTGGACAGAGGCTGAGATATTAATTAATTGAAGAGAGACAATGGAAACCTCTAACAGCCTGTGATAACGTTTGTGCAGCCAGCAATGGCAGTTTAGAAGATGCATGAAGTATCTCTGGATGTGCTAAATTGTCCCTTCTATTATGGGATAAATAAGTCTGTAAAACTGAGTGGTTCACATCTCCAAGTTAGTTTAAAAATTCTGCTTAAAAGAAACAAGCTCTGTTACTTTTGATTCTTAGTTAGTCATCACCAGTGAACTCCAGCACTCTTTTTCCCCCACCCCCTCACCCTGCACAATTCATACTCATTGTAATTAATTTTATGGCCTTTTTAGCAAAGGGAGACCTCTACATTTTATGCTACATTGCACAAGCAATTGAAAGTTGCAGATGAAAAAAACCCAAGCACCAAATGTTTAGCAGGTTTTTATTCTATTTTAAATGAGCAACCTATTTAAATCAATTATCAGCTTAAAATGAGCAGCCTGATCTAATTAGTGTTAGCCCCTGGTGGGTTAATGAATGAAAGGGAGGTACTGGGCAGATGTGCTTTCCCCCAGGATATTCTCCTACTGACCACATTGACACAGAATCCTTCTAGGTGGGAGTATTTTATCAAAAAAAATTGCTGAAAACAAGAATGATAAGATGTAGAATTATTTATTCTAGTAGCAGAACAATGTGTTATACGGCTTTGGGGTCTTTGCCTTAATTGTGTGGGGGTTTTTGACAGACTTTTTAAGACAGGATTTGTTAGTGTGAAAGAAGTCATTACAAATCCCAAATAAATTACTTTTAGAATTAGCATGTGAATTCATTTCTGTAAGACACAAGATTTAAGCATGCTTATGGAAAATGCCAACTAAAGTCTTCAAAAAACTTGGTTAAAAAGCATAGATCAGCTGATACTCATCCTTCCTGTTCCTCTCTCCCGATTCTCGGTTCCCCAGTCACTTAAACATAATATCCTTTGAGCTTTATCATGTAGCCAATTAGTAAGTTTAATATAGTACATGCAAGTATAAAATATGATAAGTATCTTTAGGTGTTGCAAAGGGAGAAAATGATGCTGTTAATGAGCAGTCTTATTTTCTCATACCTTTGATGCATTTGCTGACTACTCCAGTGTGGGTGCACAGGTGTTTGCATTTTTGGGAGATGACATTTCTGGAACTAAATGCTAAGTTGCTGGTAAATATTACAATTTGTTACTGCACAGGACTTCTAGGTTTCTTATTCTAGATTTGACTTTTAAAGTGGCACCCACTGCTTTCTCCTCTTTCCCTATGTCTTCTCCTGCCCATGTGGTTCCATAAAGATGAGTGGGTCACACCAGGAGCGGCGAAGTACCCCCAGGAGCCCATCTGCTGCTCTCTCCACCAAGGCTTGTATCCTCCTCTGCAAAAACTGACTGGTGGGTTGCCTTTCACTTTCACAGACATAATACTAGTTTCCCAGATTTCTGTCAGTCTGTTCAGAAATACGTCTATATAGACATGAGAGACCATAAAATTTACAAATATTCTCAAACAACAACAAGAATATATTGACATGTTGACACTTGTGTGTTGTGCCTGGATCCTTGGCCTCTGCTAGATGAATAATCAAGGCTTCCTAAATTTCTCTATTGAACCGGGAGAAATAAACTGATGTCGATGGATTATAACACTGTTGAACAAACACTGGAGCATTTGATGGTAGAAAGTCTGCTTTAAATGTAGAACTCCTTTGTTGCTGTTTTGAAACATTTTGAATGTTTTGAAAGAGTCCACACAGTATGTGAAGTGCAATGGTCTGATGGTGATGGGACCCCAAGGCTTCAGCAAAAATAACTGGTTTACTAGAGAACTTTTTCATTGCTTTGCTCAGTGGTATGCACACATGTCTGTCAGAAAAGGTCAAAAGGATTTTTAAAAGATGGGTGTGAAGATGTCCGTTTAAAATCTTCAAATAAGTGCATCAGCAGATGTATAAAAAAAAGCTACTTGGAAGCAGCTGCTGACCCACTTGCTCTTCCTGGGTTTTCTTTTTTTTTTTTTGCTTCCATACTACAGGCACTTTTCTGAAATTTTGAATCTTATGTCTTCTCAATTATAAGGTGAATGTTTTCATTAGTACGGAAGGGTTTGTAATCAGACCAAATATACATAACTACACAATATTTATCTAGACGTTTTAATGTAGAAGGTTTAAAACATTTGCTAAGTGATGCTGGCACACTTTGAAAAGGCTAAATAAACCTCACAGTGTGTCATCTGAAAACTACGTGAGAAGTATGTTTTGGGTTTTTAAAATCAAATGCTAGCTTGAAGTTTTTTGAGGAGAATATCTACTGCCTTTTGGAGAGAGAAACCAAGAAAAATAACTTCTGAGGGTTTTACTCCTTTTGAAAGTGGAATTAGAACCTGATAGATAATCATAGTTTCACTATGAGTTATTACAATCATTTATTCAATTAACCTCATGAATATAAGCCCTATCATTAAATAAGCTAAATTTGAGTGCAACAATTACAACTTTTGCTAACTGGAAGCATTATAGGTATTAAGTGTTTAAATATACCAATACTGGAGCATGATAATTTTTAAACATAATTACCTCTTTTATTATATTTTGATTAGATTAAAATTAATGCATTATTAAGCCATGATATGTTCTACCATCTAGACCTCTGTATAGACAAAGATAGGAGCTCCCCCCCGCACACACCCTTTTCTCAGGTCTAAATTAATTAAATTCCCTTTAATTACAATTTACTAAAAAGCTCCACTTTTACCACTGTTATGTCTTTTGAACTTTGAAATTCAAAAAAAAAAAAAAACAAAACCAAAGAAACCAAACCCTTAAAATGGTCTTTTGCGGGAGAACTGAACTGTCAGCGAATTCAGGCAAAATTAATTATTTCAGCTTGATAAACCTTTTCATCTATTTGACTCCTTATACAGAAAAGCCAATTAATAATGTCAAACATGCTTTGCCTCCAGGGACCGGCGGGCTGTAATGAGTGTGTTTACTGCGGAGTGGCTATAGCAGAAAGAGCCGCGTGTAGCGGCGTGCTAATCGCGCCACACCTGTCAAGCCGAGTCTCATTATCTGTGTACCAAGGGCAAACCTCATTTTGTCAGGAGTGGTTTTCTAAGAACTAACTGCCTGGGGAAGCATACAGGACTGTCGGCCAGCAGACGAGTCACTTAATTACCAATCGGAGCAGCAGAAGTGAATTCCTAATGTTCTTCAGTACCGACCCAGCTAATCACCAGGATGTGCGTCTCACCTTATCAGGGTGCCTGGACCAACCATTCATTTTCAGCACGAAGCTAATTCACTGCTTTTCTCGGTGCTCTAATAGGCTAGGATGGATGGTGTTGCTCAGTACACAGCTATTCATCAAGTGTGCGTTATCGCGCCGGTGTAACCGATCTGCTTGCCTCTTCCCCTTCCGATGATGAGCTGATAACAGGGTGGCTCTCAGCGAGGGGGCGGCCACCTCTGGGGTGACCTCGGAGCTCCCTCCGAAACGTGTGTGCACACATGCAAGCGCAGCTCCGCAAGACGAACAAAGGGCTGACCTTGGAGTGGATTATATTTCGAAACCCATGTATACACATCACCTAAGCCCTCAGAACTTCCCCATGGGATAAATAGTATTATCCTTACTTTACATATTGGGAATGGAGACAAACTTCTGGCCTGTGAGAAACAGATTTAGCTCTCCATGAAGCGGTGGAGGAGTGCACTGTCCTTGGGGGAACTCCTGAAGGACTCTGTGCTGCTTTGGTGCCTCCCACGACTCCAGAGCAGTGGTGTCTCCATGCTCTCTGGACCCTGGCAACATCTCTTCAGCACTGCAGCTTAGCCTGTTTGTAGCTAAAGCAAGTGGGAGTAGGACATGCAAAAGGCTGAGCGCGTTGGTCTCTCCCTGAGCATGCTCGGAGAGGCACCTGTTGAAATGCACAGCATCCTTGGGTGCAGGCAGGTGCTGGTTCCCTGTCCAGGTGAGCCTCCTCATGGCTTTCACAGAATTTCTCAGATAACCATGGGTTGCAGGTAGGGGCTGGTGAAAGCAGCATTAGAATTGGAGAGTTCCCAGCCCAGACTACCAGATTATACTGTATTTCCTTAATGCCATGTATTTTTAGCAATACTGCTCTCCATTCAGAACATGCTGCTGTTTTTAGGAAGTTGGTTCTTTCTTACTCTATTTGCAGATGACAAATGATAGGCTAGGCAAAAAACGTGATGAAGGAAGGTTTTGCTTAACATATGCTAAACTGACTGGTATGAGACTATTCTGCAATTCTGGAGTGCTAATAGATATAGGAATATCCAAAGTGACTGCCTGCCATGAGAGATTTTGCACTTTATTTATTACAGAACAGCTGCAGAAGCCAAAAGGTCAGTTTATCAAGCTCTAAGATCAGTAAACACTGAAAAATAAAATCAGCAGAAGATCCTCCCATCCCCAGCAAAGCCACCACCAAAACGTGATAAAACAGATTTATGAGATGGTTCTGTTAGTTGACTTCTCTGCTTCTTCATGCCTGATGTTTGGGTGCATGGGAGGGCATTGGACAGCAAATACCCACAGAGTATTATCTGGACTTCGTGTATGGGACCACGTCTTGGGTGATGCTGC
>Ga0065711_1048707_pt1 | contig 11665 bp, 5 predicted proteins | sample Hoacrofraction12_FD_59098 | JGI IMG/M metagenome (GOLD analysis project Ga0065711, IMG submission 59098) | Hoatzin crop microbial communities from Cojedes, Venezuela - Epithelial fraction 12 v2 (version 2) | ecosystem: Host-associated > Birds > Digestive system > Esophagus > Crop | place... | reverse complement strand
CCCCCCCCGTAGGATCACCCGCCCCTCGCTCTCCCCGAGGCATCGCCTGTCACCCCCGTTTGCCTCCCGCTGGACGGGAGGACGGATTTTGCCTTCTGCTCCCACCGCTCGCTCCGGGGCATGCGGCCTGGCGTGGAGAGCCCGGGCACTGGACGAGGGTGAACGGCCACCCTGCCTTGGGCGCAGGTGCACGGCCCCGCTGCCAGTCGGTGTTTCCTCGGGGCTGGTGTTTACCGAGCATCTCTCTGTTTTTCTCCGCAGCGCTGTACGCAGTGAAGGTGCGGGCCGAAGCCATGCAGAAGGCGTCGGAAGCTGTCCCCAGCGGAATGCTGTCGGTTGTTGGTCGGCGAGAGGCGAACTACAAGTTTGCCTGCTTGGAAGCCCGTAAACACTGCCAAGCGCTGGGTATAGAAGACCCCGTATGTGAAATCTCAAACTATTTGTTTCCAGACGGCAGAGTCATTGCAGGACACCTCCAGGTATTGCTTCAGAAGAACTATCCCTTCAGCCGAATTTCACATTTCATGTTTTTACACGTTTTACCTTGCACCTCTGTGTGGCACTTGTGTGCGGCCTTAGTTTGCCCAGACGAGCGTATTCGATCTGTGGGGTTTTTTTCCCAGCATGTGCTCAGTTGTTGGGCAGGGAGAGGAATCCATTCATCACGATACATCTGCCGAGGTGGTTCTTGTGGGGTGGCCGAGTAAACCTTTGTCCTGTCAGACTTACCGCTTCTCTCTCTCTTTTATAGGCTTTGGAGTTTTTGCAGGAGAATGCCCGAAAATATTATTTTACACGTACACAAATGCTTCCAGTCAGTGGGGCTTTTCATACGAGGCTTATGGAACCAGCAACAGAGCCGCTGGCTGAAGTCCTAAAATCAGTTGAGATTCAGAAACCGCTGGTCTGTGTCTATTCCAATGTCGATGGCAAGAAGTACATGCACTCCAAGCACATCCAGAAGCAGCTGGTGAAGCAGGTGGTTTCGCCTGTTATGTGGGAACAGACCATGCATTCTGTGTATGAAAGAAAGCAAGGAATAGAATTTCCCTACACCTACGAAGTGGGGCCTGGGAAGCAGCTAGGAGCCGTTCTCAAAAAATGTAATTTAAAGGCCTGGAAACAATATAACCATGTAGATGCTCTGGAGGATGAGGAAGAAGCAGAGGCCTAAGTAGCCTTTTGAGAAAAATCCACACAACTTGTTTTTTCTGCCCAATTTAGAAATAACTTTGTGCTCCCAGAAGAGAAAGTCAAACATTCATAGCTTCTCTTGATGAGAAGAGCACCGTGCGCGTAGTCGCAATGAACGTTTTCCTTCCCCGTGTGCCTCAGGGGTGGAAGGGGAGAGCAAAGTCTGGCTCTTCCATCAGCGTCGGGACTGCAAAACTGCCAATAAATGCGCCAAATAGCCTTCTGTTTGGCCTCAATCCTGCAAGCAACTTCCTCTCTCTTGTTCTTTTTTCCTTTTTTCAAGTTTTTTTTGGGGTGTGGATTCAAGTTGAAGTCAGTAGCTTTGGCTGTCTGGTGCAAGGGTCTCCTGGATGGATACGGAGTAGGATGGGGCTGTTGGCTCCGGGTGTTGGAGGGCTCTGCGCTGGGCTCAAGGGCACGTTTAGAGAAGCCCTCTGGTTGGTATGGCTTTCGGTACGTTGGTGATCCTGTTTTCTAACCTGACTGACTTGTGGGATCTTCACCTGCGTAAAATTCTTTTTATTTTGTGTCCGTATTGCCAGGTAGAAGCTGGGCGAGGCAGAAGATGTTATTAGCAACATGCTTTTCTTAAGGCTAAACTATAAATAAACTATAAAGCTTTCCTTGATATTTTTAATGCTGTGGAGTGCATGATTACTGGCCTATAGTCCATCTGTGGATGGAGGTAATTTTCCCTCCTGCTGTCCAGTGCCGCCTTGGTTGTACTGAGTTACCAAAGGGAGGAGAACGGTTTTACAGAATGAAGCGGCTTACCGAAATTCCCGACCTCCCCAGGCGTGCAGGGCTTTTGTCATCCCTGACCAAGCCTCTGAGGCTGCATAGGCTGAATTGGCCCTTTGGGTGACTTTTCTTGACGGAGCAGAAAACAGCAGCACTGGGAACTTGGTGGAAGGATCTTTTCGGGGGCACCTTCGGACAGGGTGAGCCCTGCAGCAACCGAGTGCTGGGGAGGAGAATCTGAATGCTGGTATTTCAGTTGTCTCATTAGTGACTTTGAAACCAGCTTTTATGATAAAATAACCAGATTTTATGAGCATGGCATGTTGGTGGCACTAATTTTGGTTTTAGTATGGACTTTTTAATTATTTAACTTTTTTGTGGAAATTCTGGAGGCCTGTTTTCTATTTGTATTGTTCCTACCATAAATATATACATTTCTTTTTTTCCTTTCCTCATTTCACTTTGTTGCACACTGCCTAAAATAAAAGCTCTTTGGGAGAAACATGCTACAAATCTGTCTGCGAATGCAGAACGTTGGGTAACCTTTGCACCTCCGTCAGCTGCAGAGTGCTGGAGGGACGTCTGTACCCTACGAGCATCCTACTCGTGTGGGCCCTGTGTAATTAGGGGGCAGATGGAACTGTAGCCACCACGTGGGCATTTGCTTTTCTTCTGTGCAGCGGCCGGGCCTAACCCGAGGCAGCAAGCTGTGAGTTGCTGAGGCTGCTCCTCAGCGAGCCTCATCTCTCTCTTCAAAGCTAGAAGCCAGGCAGTATCCTACTCTTGTGTTGATGTTGCAGTTTATATCGGCTAACAAGGCGTGACAAAGGGCTTCATACCTCTGCATTGAGAGTATTCAGGGCTTGCTTTTTCGTGCAGTGCCCGGCAGCACGACGTCGCGTTGGTGTATGGCTGTAAATTGGCAGAAAGGTGTCTCATGTTGTAAAACTCGTCTGTGGCCGGGCGGAGAGCAGCACGTGGAGTAATTAAGAATCCTGGATCTTAGTACTGTTATCTGCCTTTCTTTTATGTGCTTACTCATCTATCCCTGCTGCTTCTGGGAAATGAATGTTTAAGACATGAAAAGTCAGCATGGTTCCTTTACCTAGGAACAAGCAGAAACAGGATGTGGAAAAAAAATCGAGTGCCGTAAACTCTGTCACATGAGGAAGTGTGCAGTTAAAAAAAAAAAAAAAAAAAAAAGAAATTTGAGTCTCCTGAGTCACGGTGCAGAGCCTTAACTAAGAGGCTCTTTGCTTGTTCTGCAGGTGAGCGGGGAGCCTGGTGATTGCTGCTTGCTGCTGTACTCCCGTTTGCGCTGATGCTTGTTGGAGATTCTGTTCGCTTCGTTTTGCTTGCTTTGTTGGTGTGGTTGCGTTTTATATTCCTTGCAACGGTGTTTTGCTCCATACATGGTGGACACTGGACTTCCCCTCTCTTGTGATTCAAAATGTGACATTATCGATTGCAAGAGTGTGAAAAAGCAGAGTCATCCCATGCAGCTCTCGGACAGAATAGGCAGCGCAGCAGTCTCCCATTTCTCATTGCTCTAGAAATAACTGAAATTATTTTATAGTGTTAAAGTGATTCGGATGGGAAGGATCAAATTTTTGGCAGCTGGTGCTTTTCTTACATGTGCATAGATTGATTATTAGACTCTTGATGGGAATTTTTACCCTTCACTAAGTAATAACTTTACGATATTTTCTGTCAGACTGCTGTTACGGAGTTGAGCAGTCAGTTCGCTGATGAAACATTTGTCTATTTTTCGTTCTACGGGCAATTGAGCTGGTCAGCTCCTGGCCTGAGTGGGGCCAAGGTTCCAACTGCGCTAACCGTGCTTTTCTAGGAAAAACTGGCATACCTGCTGCTGAGGGCAAATCAGCTTGAGGGCATTTTGAGAAAAGGTGACAGTGGAATGTGTGCTGCAGCTGCTGCTTGAACTTTCGGGGTATGCTGGAGCCCTCACCCTCCACGTACCTTCTTTGCATACCTTCTTTTTGCCCTGCGTGTCAAGCCAATCAAAGATATGTCAAGGTCCCTTAACATTAAATGGCTGAATGAAATATTCTAGCTGAACTTTTTTTTTTTTTCCCTCCCCCGGAAGAATTTTTTGAGACGGGCAGTTAGGATCATAATGGGATTTGGGCACCATTCACGAAAGGGAGGAAACACATTCCTCAACCCGCTTAAACTTGACTGTGTTTGCCATTTGTCTCCACTGAAGGAAGTAGTGGCTCAAATTCCTTGTCTGATTTAAAGCAGGGACTCGAACTTCAAACTCCAACCTCTCAGATGTGTGCTTTAGTCGTTAGGCCATTAAATACTGTATTTTCCTGTTTCAAAAGCACGCTAACTGTAGTAGTTGCCTGATAAGGCAGGAAGCAGGTATCCCCTCTGCTGAGGGGAATGCCCAAACCACAGAGAGGCACTTTCATTTTCTCTCTCCGAGAGAGAGTCTGCAACTGTACACAGCGAAGAGCAGCTTCAACAGCGAAGGGTATGGGAGATGCACCCAGGTGTCGAGAACAGCTTGGTACGGCTGGGCCGTGTTGTTGGGAGAGAAGCAGCCCAGCTGTGTCCGAACAGCGCTGGCGGTGTATGCGAGGGTGACACCGGCACTTTCGTCATCCGGTAAGCTCTGCTCAGACTTCCCTTAGTCATCCGTTTCCCACTGAGCACGTGCCTTCCAAAAAGACATGTGTCATCAAAAAAACCCTCTTTTCCAAAGTTTTGGGCAACTCTAAGCTCTACTTCGAAAAGAGGCAGAAGAATACAAAATCTATTAGTAGATTTCTGAAAAATTCTGGGAAAGTAATAGCTTGGCCTGAGTGGCCCTCAAGTACCACTCCAACCAACGGGCTTGCTAGCTCATCCGAACCACTCTTTTTCCAATGAACTATCATTTCGTATGCTAGTTTTACTACATAAAAATCAAATAAAGCCCGTCCTGTAGCCTTAGATAACAACAGCCTGTCTCATCCGTTTTGTTATTAATGTGTGATAGCACAATCCTGGAAAATAAAGCAGGTAACACTGCGAAACATTTGAAGAAACAATTTAATTTTAAAAAAGTATCATGGTTTTAATCTTAACTATTGCTTTGACAGTGTTAAAATCTAAAGGATGTCCAGCATGCCTTCGGTCTTCCCCACATCCAGAATCTCTTTAAGAAACTTGTTTATATGAAATAGTTTCAATAGACACAAAAAAGACAGACTTTCTGATTGCCTGAGTCACATTTCAAAACTAGCAAGTCAGGCAGTTATCCAGCAACAACCTCCTTAGTTTAAACATTTCTCTTTTTAAAAAAGGTATGAAACAGCAGTGACCCAGCACTAGCCTAGGTTTTAAATATAAAAGAGATTTTTATCAGTGTAAATTTGGCAAACCAACTGCCACCACCTGGGTGTTAATGATGTTGGTCAGAGTCCAGCAATGACCTCCTATTGTAATTCTCTCTGTTAATTCTGCAGTCCATAATTCATGGCCCACCAACAGGCAACCACAAGCAAGGCTGCAGGCACCAGCTTCTGGCAGACACACCTGAAAGGAAGCCTGCAAATCTGTGGGAAGAAAAGGGAAGGTAATTAGAAATAATAGGAAGCAAAAGGATGGTGCAGAAAAGCTAACGAGAATGCCAGCCTGCAAGGTCAGTGCAAAACCATGAGCACAGTCCAGTTCTGCTGCAGACACGTGCGCCGCTGTCTAGTTTTGCTGGTGGCTGCTGCGACTGCTGCAGCGGCAGGGTCATACGCAGCCTCTACGTAATCCTCTTCTCCGGGGTAAACGCAGGGGAAAGCAGCACCAGGAGCAGTCCTGCTTATCTCCCCTAGAGCAGACCGTTACAGCTTCCTGCAGTGGGAGATGCCTTCCCTCTGCACGAAGCCCCTGCGAGTCGGTTGTGTGGGACTTGGGCAGCTGTTCGCAGACATTTGGCACGCTCATATATTGTCTATAAATGAGAAATTTCAGCCTAAAAAGAAAAAATGGGGCAACACCAACAAACTAAGGAATAAACCCAAACCTGGAGCCGCATTATAGGCTTTACTCATTGACACTTACATGGGAGTTAGGTGTTGCTGTCACCTACTTGTCAACAAAAAGGCGGGAGAAAAGGGAGAGAGCATACCCAGCTTCCACAACCAATGATCCTCTTCGTCCAGTTATTGTTCAACATATTTCCAAAGCTTCTTATAACACTTTTAATAATATTCCATGTCTGGAAAACACTGATAGAAAACCTGATGATTTAAACAAAAAAAAACCAAAACAAAACAGAAAAGCAAAAAGAAAGCTGTGGGATAGAAAATGTATTCTAAAAATTGGCAAATCAAATAGTAAGGTTTAGAAGACTACAAAAAACCCCAAAACTCCAATATGTTCCTTCCTGAAAGTCTATGTGTATATGTATATTTCTCTAAATATTTAGGAAGAAGACCTGGCAACTCACTAAGGGCTTTGAAAGGTAAAGATAATTTGATTTCAGAATTAATTGATCACTAACATCACACAAGGAAACGTGCAGCAGAGCTCCTGAATGGCAATCTTGTGCCTTTGCTCATTTCAAACTTGGAACACCACAACCCAACGAGAGCTGTTGATGTCCCAAGCACCAGCGCTCGGGGCAGCAATCCCAGCCTGACACAGCAACCCCACAGGGTCCCTGCAGCGTGAATCCAGCTTTACGGAGGTAGAAGTTCCAGGACTATACGCTATGTCCAGGAACACAGATGTAACTGAATTGCATGCTGTGAGTCTGCAGTGACCGTCCTCTCCCTGAAGCAAGGAGAGAAGAGGCAGAACTGCACAGGAGTACTTGGGGGTTCAGACACAGACTATGCATCTCAGGTTAGGACATCCCTGCGTGTCAGTTAATCTGCAGTTAATAACTACTCATGGCAACCCTGTCAGCTCGCAGCAGAAAGGCAATTCAAACTAGCCTAGCCACGTTTTGTTGTACGTGCATGGGTGGGTTATCTGGCATGCAGTAACATGCTAATCCCTGAAGCACACCACACTTACTGAGTTGCAGAGCTCCCATCTCTCAGTTGTGCTTAAAGACACTGTCTAACCTAGAAAACTACTGTGCTACTGTGAAATTTTAAGTACTGAGAAACTATTTCAGTCTTTTGACTGTAAATGGCCATAGTCTGTGGAAACAATTTACATTATAAAGCTCTTCCTTGTAAAACAAGCTGCAGTATCTAGTTTGGTTTTTTTAGGTTCTGTATGAAGCAGCAGTAGTAGCAATGAATTTTTTTACTTTGTGTACAGGAACATTATTGTTTATCTAACAAAACATTACCGTTTATCTCTCTAACATGGTTTTTTAAAAGGATCTGAAGCCTGACAGTGCCCGTAAGGTAACTTACCCTTGCGCCAGGTGAAGCAGCGTATCTCCAAACTTCCTGTGGTACGTCCTGTTGAATTCATCCCCGATCAGGGCCAGCTGATGGCCAACCTGGGCAGCTGAGCTGTAAGGCGTTCGGGATGTGCACGTTAAATACCGCAACGGCAGTTCTCTGAAAAGCACCCTGCAAATGCCAGGCACATCTATTCCCCTAACAGGTGGGCTAAGCTAGTAATGTAAAAGCAAAATGTTAAGGGTTTGGGGTTTTTTTTCCTGTTATTTATGGTTTTATTGATTAGGCATCTTACACCCGTATTTATCTGCATACCGAAGTGCTCTGATGTTACCATAAAAAGCTGCGTATTTGGCATTTTTGAAAAAACATGTTGTTTTTTCTGGTGTCTCACTTCTTCATACAAGGCAATGGAATCCTGGTTTGGTGGTGGTGGGTTTTTTTCCCCCAAAGTCAAAATACTGAAACAGCCTTCACGTTGCACCTTTCAAAATATTTCATCCAACATAAATATCATCCAAGAGGTTTACTCCAATGGTTTCCATGACATAGGGCCTGTCTCCAGCTAATGGGTGGTGCCAGGGTATGAACCAACCAAAACCTAAAGGCTCTTAGGGAGGTCCCGGGACACGCAGAACCTTGAACTACAACATCTGTAGCACATGGTGATACCAAAAACTGGTTACGCTCTCCTGATGAAAACTTCCAATTAGATTTAGCTTCTTTTAAGACACTCACCCCCCCCCTTTGTGTAAAATAGTATGACTATACATTTTTATTTTAACTTGGTTTTCTGCTGAGATCCATTTATGAGATCTGCTGAATAGTAAGTGGGCTTGAAAGCTTAGTTCTAGAGATCTGCTTACAAACACTTGGGCTTGGTTTGGTCAGTCCAACAACAACAACAACAAAAACAGAAAGGAATTTTCGCAGATGGGGGAAAGGCAGCCCCTGACTCCTGAACTGGAAAAAATGTATGTACAGGATTAAGAAAAACCCAAAGCAGCACTGTCAGTTTGTTGCGAGAGGCGCCTAGAGAATTATGTAAAAATGGCTTCCTCAGCTGCTGGCTATAACAGGTGGGTTTCTAATGAAAAGGCACATCTTTGTCCCTGTGCAGGATAAAAACTTACAGACATTTAATGCAGCATAATCTTGCACAGTCAGTGTTACGCACTACAGGTTATCTACACTTGCATCTATTCCATTTCCAACAGTATCCACTATGAATGATTATTTGGCTTAGCAAAGTCTTCTGGAAAGTCTGGGAGTTTGTATTGGGGGGGGGGAGAGGACAGAAGGAGTATTAATGCAACGTGATACCTGATATTAAACTCCATTTGCTCTGTGGTGTCTGGAATTGTTTGGAGGTTACTGTAGGTTTCCTCTTCTGGTGCTCCACTGGGGTAGCTGGAGAGGACAAAGTGCCTGGGGATTCTCCTCGTTTGAGACATCTTCTGCAATGAGTCATGAAAGACAGCCCCGGAGCTTCTTGTAACACAAGGTCTTTTCAGTTTAGATGGAAATTGTTTAAAGCGCTCTTAAAGTTACCCTTTTTACTTCTCCAGTCAGAAAGCGAGCGGTGCTAAGATAACTATTTTGGGAGCAGTCAAAGGAAAGTTTCAGTGACCCAACAGATGTACAGCAATTCAAATACGCAGCATGTAGATGGCTGCTGCTTCATATTGGCTCAGAACAGCCCAGAAGCTGGAAAATCTAGATAAATATAGCTAGAGTAGGTAAGTATAGTTTCTCGTAGTTTCACTTAGAACAAGATGCTTTCCTGTGCTGTTTGCAACGACCTGCCTGACATCCAACCGATGGCGAGCCCCCGGCAGCAAAGCACCTAAAACATACAACTTCAACAGGTTTTCCTGGGTCTTTAATTTAGGTCTGAGTTTATGCATCATCTTCAGCTGGAGGCCACCACCATGGAAGTTACAAGCAGCTCGCCATAGAAACAGAATATAGCGCAGATTTAAATGGCTTAATAGCTTTCCAAATGGAAGAGTGGACAGTGGGAACTGCTAAAATCAATGGAACCGCCTGCTCGTACAATGGGAAAGTTATTCACGCCCAGCAGCCAGGTTCCAGCATGGAAGGACCTAACAGGAGGTGGTCCTCTTCTCAGTGAAATAAATGGCAAAGCTTAATGGGTTTCAGTGTAAGTGGGGCGTCTCTAGTATCTCCAGTATTTTGATAACACTTTCCTGAAAGCACTAAAGAGATTCAGTTTGCCAGCAGCAGAGCTTGCAGCGGATCTGATGTTTTTGTAGTCCTTGCAATTGTTTTATTTGGCTTATCAAGAGAAATTACATCAGCACTGTGGATAGGGATTATTTCAAACCACACGCACGCCCTTGGGCAGGTAACACTCTTTCCGCCACATGGACAGTTGCTGTGGCAGGGAAGGCTCTGCTCATTGTCTCCGGGTGCCTGATGATTTACTTAATGAGAGTCTTCTGGAGGTGCTCTGTTTTTATCTGGCGTGGGTTTGGCCAGCTTTTTTACGATCCCTTTGCTTCCAAGCTCCACCATTACAGAACTGACCCCCTTTGTCAATGGAGTCATCCTGGACAGCAACAAAGGCAATTTCCCCTGGGCTCGATTCCTTCCTCTTTTTAAGCACGCTCTCTGCAAGTCAAGTGAATAAAACTCACCTAAAATATTCTCAGAGGTGGAGCTGAATCAAGCAAAAGGTTATCTGGCATAATGCTGCCTGGCAGGGTTTCTTTCACCACGTTTCTGCAGTCCTGTAAACTCTTTAATTTATGCTCAGGATGAGGTTGGGGCCTTTGTGCCCCAAGGGAACCTTGATCTTCTTTCAGTATTTGGATGCAATTTACATTTTTCCACAAAGCAAAATTAATAATGTGTATACATTATTGCATAAGCAAACATACAGAAATGTGATACTAAATAAATGAAAATATACTCGGTTCTATAAAATTGAAAGCCTCTCTTACCAATGTTTAATGTGGCTGGGGAAAAGCATGCTATGGACTATTTCTGATGTATCATGTATCATACAGTTTGTAGTTTAATATTCTGGTTTTTTCTTCTATTTGTAGCATTTCTGCTTTAGTCGCATAGATGTTTATAATCTAGGATTTAAAATATATTCAGATTTCTGAGGAGCTGTGTATTTTAGCAGTGACAAAGACGAGCTGGGGTCAGGCCTTCTGAATTTTATTGCGACCGCTATGAGGGAATTCTGTGACCCAACTCTGTTCCCGAGGGGAAATACCACAGTCCTTTCTTCCAAGGGGGCACCTACGGATTTGTATGTAAGAGCGGCAGAATCTGGACATATTTTACAGGTGAGTTAACGGGCTTGATTAAATAAGATCATCTTTTAAAAAGAGAGAGAGAGAGTAGTTTCAGGTGCTATATTTGCTTCCAGAGATGCCCTGTCTTGTTTTAAAGACTTCCTTTATGCCTTGCTGTAGGTCTCTCTCCCCAGTCCAAACAAAAATCATGAAAAAAAGGGTGATGTCCATAGAGGGACTTTGGGCATTCCAGCACCATACCCAATTTCCAGATACCTGGTCACCCCAAGGACTGTGCCAAGGCTCCTTATGTACCCCACAATGAAGCTGTATCCCTTTAAATAAATCCATATTCACTGGAGCACATACTTGAACTGACTCTTCCATTTCCCAGGGGAACATCTAGACCAGTGGGTTACTGGGTGTAGTGGTGGTCAACAGCTGACCACATTCCCACAGGTGCATCCCTGTCCATTTTTTGTGCAAGATCTGATGTGACACGTACGCTACTGCAGTATGGCCTGGATGACCCAGGGCAGCTCCTGGTTTGAGAACTGCACCGGAGTTCAGGCAGGAGCTCCAAGGGGTCCAGAAAATCCACAAATGAGAAACTGGGAATGGCTGAGCAAGTTTTGGAGGATCCCAGGGATGCTGAAGTAGTCACCTGGACATCCAAAGCATCAGTTCTCTGCATGCAGTTAGTCTCAGTGGACTGCACAGAGAAACACTCCAAGCACAGTGTTGGACTTTTTGAGGTTGAACAACCCAGCTGCATGCTCACACGTACAAAGTAAACATCTAGGTATGTAATGATGTATTCCTGTAGCCTATGGGTACCACAGGGAGATTCAAACAAATGGAAATGTGTTAATCGTGTTTCTTCACAGGTATAAAGTCCTTAAAGGTTTCTAGTAAAAGAAGTACTATAGTGGATAAAATGTATTAAAACCCACCATAAAAAGTCAGCTGTCTATTGCACATGTACACTAACTATTCTTAGCCTTTACAACCGTGCATTATGAAAGGAAAAAAAAAAAATCTAAAAAAGGGTATTTTCTTTCTCTCTCTTCCCCCCCACCCCCCCTTCCATTTCTA
>Ga0065711_1048706_pt1 | contig 11666 bp, 8 predicted proteins | sample Hoacrofraction12_FD_59098 | JGI IMG/M metagenome (GOLD analysis project Ga0065711, IMG submission 59098) | Hoatzin crop microbial communities from Cojedes, Venezuela - Epithelial fraction 12 v2 (version 2) | ecosystem: Host-associated > Birds > Digestive system > Esophagus > Crop | place... | reverse complement strand
TTTCCTATAGGCTCCCTTTAAGTACTGAAAGGCTGCAATCAGGTCTCCCCGCAGCCTTCTCTTCTCCAGGCTGAACAAGCCCAACTCTCTCAGCCTGTCCTCGTAGGAGAGGTGCTCCAGCCCTCGGATCGTGAGTGTGAACTTAGCCTATCAGTGGACAACTTCATTTTGCAGTTTAGCAGAATTTTTCCAAAGAAGTCACCGTGACAGCAATAGCTATTGATTGGTTCTGAATAAATATCAGATAATCGAATCTGTTAGTTTTGTGTTTGAGGCAATCAATTTTCTAAATTAATCTGTGGAAAAACTCTTAATTTGTGTAGGTTTTGAAGCCATTTTTATTGCGTCGCATAAAAGCTGAAGTAGAGAAGAGTTTGCCACCAAAGAAGGAAGTAAAAATTTATCTTGGGCTCAGCAAAATGCAGAGGGAATGGTGAGTTATTTACATCAAAGTAGGATTCTTTTCTGGTAAAGAACACTACAGGTGTTAGCACTGATTTTTTTATTTTCTTGGAGTTGCATGTTAAGACAGTCAAATGGAGAAGCCTATTTACAGCTGTCTTTGGGGCTTTTTTTAAAGATGCACAAGTTACAAAGAGCTCAGGAAGGGTAATGAAAAGGGTGGGGAGGAAGAAAGCAGAAACTTCTTTTCCTTCCTTAATTTTATTCGGAAGAACACATGCCTGCTGTGTTTCCTCATTTGAACCAAGTATGTATGCACCAGTAAAAGTCTGAGCTGAAATTAATACAAAACCTTGAGGAGCCACATACCCGGAAGAGATGTGAAGAAAGGAGCTAGGTCAGTGTAGCAGCTTCAGTCAAATAAACTGAGATCTTTAATCCACTTTGTACTCCGAAAATGGAACTGTAAGATAACTCAGTAAGTGACAGATCATTGTCACTGACTGACAAATTGCCTTTCATGTTTAGGTATGGATTTATACATCCTTATTATCAGTCACATGTTTTTGCCAAGTTTTGTAATAGTGTAGCTCATTATTACGTAAACAAAGCAAACTCTTACATCCAGAAATGAGTAATTAGGATATTGCAGGGTTTCATTTATGTTATAATACCAAATAAAAATGGAGAGTTGTTCAAAATTGCCTGTAAAATATCAGGTATACAAGGATCCTGATGAAAGATATCGATATTCTGAATTCGGCTGGGAAAATGGATAAGATGCGTCTGCTGAATATTCTGATGCAGCTGCGGAAATGCTGTAACCATCCTTACCTATTTGATGGTGCTGAGCCGGGCCCTCCTTACACCACTGATACGCATCTCATCACTAACAGTGGTAAAATGTTAGTTCTGGATAAACTGCTAGCAAAACTCAGAGAGCAAAGTGAGTACCATTTATGAACAGTAGTTATACGAGTGCTTGCTGTAAGTAAAACTGCCTGCCAAAAATTGGATAGTTTGATTCTTGTCTTTCCTCTAGTGAATGCATTTGTTACTTTCAGTGAGGTTTTTGTTGAAAATCATTTTTCTGTAGACCTTAACACATGGAGGGAAGGAAGTCTTACAGGAGTGATGGGGAAGACTAATAATATGGAGAAGTAGAAGGAAAGGAAGAGCAGAGCCTCCTTTCTGCTGTCTTTAAGAAAATCTGTGATGAGAGGAGGAGTTTGTCTGTGCACATCAGTTGTCTGCTACTTATATGACAATGGCTTAAAGTGTTCTGTTTCTTCTGTGTATTTCTTCTGTATAAATTATCAAATAATCTGTCCTGAGGAAAAGTTAAATCAATACCAGAAAAGTAACTTCAGAAGAAAGATTTATTTGAGTGAGTTAGACATAGTACAGAATATTTCACATGAATTCTTGCTCATGTTCTGTAGTAGGTTCTGTGATAAGATTCATGTGAAAACATAAAACCAATGGCAAAACCTTCTGTGTTCTGTCAGGGTCCAGAGTTCTGCTTTTCAGTCAGATGACTCGCTTACTGGATATTTTGGAAGACTATTGCATGTGGCGAGGATATGAGTACTGCCGACTTGATGGACAGACACCACATGAAGAAAGAGAGGTGAGAAAGTTGTATATAGACAAATTCCTTTTTTTTTACATATTAGGTTATTAAGTTGTTATTCACATATACCTATAAGTAGCTACCATCATTGTTTAAAGTAGAGCAAAAATGGTACAGTTTAAAAAGGCTGCTAAGGGTATGTGCATTTCCTAACCAAAGTCCACATGAAAGCAGGTTTCATTTGTTTGTCAACTACATGGGAAAATGTTGTAGCTTGTGGACTCAGAATGGGTTTTCCCACCTGTGCAAACCAACAGTTTCTTACTTCTATGAAAAATTGGTTTTGGTATGAAAATTCTGTAAACTTCAGAGAAATTTCCTTGAAAAGCCACCAACATATTGGAAGCTTGTTTGAAAACTCTGATACTTTAACAGATACTTTTTTTTTTCTTTTAGGAAGCAATAGACACATTTAATGCTCCCAACAGCAGTAAATTCATTTTCATGCTGAGTACCAGAGCTGGAGGTCTTGGAATTAATTTGGCAACTGCTGATGTGGTTATTCTCTATGATTCAGACTGGAACCCTCAAGTAGATCTGCAGGCCATGGTATGTTAACTCCCCAATGCACATTCGTTTGTTGAAGCTGTCATTGTTCTGTTTTGTGTGTTTCCAGAACTTGCATTTTTGTTATTTTTTCTTTACTTTTTATATTTAATACAAGAACTAAGGAGTTGAATAAAAAGGGCATAAGCACAATTGTGGAGTAAACTGTAGATTTTTCTCTGTAAATGTCTGTCTTAATTGTTTTTGTAACAGAATGAAATTACTTCTGTCAAAATACTACTAGATCAATTTGTTTATCCATAGAATTAGTCTTAATTCTGTCTTTCCAGAAGACAACCATAAACAAATAAGAGGGCTGTTTCCAAATTGATAGCAAAGAATTAAACCCATGCAGCTTTATATTTCGCTCTTTTGGGAAGCTTACGCTTTTTCAACCCACCTTGTTTCTGCATAAGTGTAAAATCGTTTGGTGGTGACACCAGGGGTAAAAAAAACCCCTTGTCTTTGGGTTAAACATACTAAAATCTTATCTTTCCGAGTGCTCAATATCAAAGAATTAAGTCTATAATTTATTTCATGTGGAATAAAAAAATCACATGATCCTTCTCATGATTGAGGAGGGTAGATTATTTTTTCTGTGGTTTGTGGTTTTTTTTGTTTTGTTTTTGTTTTTTAATGCCCTTAAACACATCAAATATTTGCTGTGAATAACTCATCCTTTTGACATGCGTGCTAACTACCAATAGTAGACTGACTGGAAGCAGATGAGTGATTTGTAAGCTTTAGTAGAATTTTTCAGGAAGAAATGAATATTGTGCAGGAGAGTAAAAGATACAAGGACTCATGTCTAAGGGGCAGGCAGAAAATCCTGGTACCAACAGCCTGAAGGCCAGTTTAACTTTTCTATTTAAGAGGACAAAATAATATTTTTCTTCATGTTTTCCAGAGAGAATGAACACAAGTTTTGTCACAAAAAAGTATAGTATGTTAGTCATATAACCTCATTTGCCGTGTATTGTGCCTATGCTATGTGAGCTGTGTATTGATGCTTTGGTGTAGCTAGCTTGGGACAGCTACAGTATTGAAGCTGTGGCTGCGTGGGCTTTGCCCATGGAATTAATACGCTCGAGACAGGGACGCCAAAGTTTCTATACCAATGTCAAGTGAGAATTAGTTTGAAAGCAGTGGAGGGGTGTGTGCGTATGCACTGTTGTATCTCCACTTGCCAGCTGCAGTCTAGGCAGACATTCGGTTCCCTTCATTTACAGTGAGGTAGATGCGTTGATTACTGTATCACAGAATCACAGAATAGTATTCTACAATACTGTAGAATGACTGTAACTTGAAAAGTGTGATAGCCAGATGTAAGTAAGTATTACTGTACTGGTTTTACGTTGTATGCTCTTGAATAAGTGAGGAACCAAGAAGTATATGCTAGTTTCAGTCTGCTGTTTCTGCTGTATAGCAAGCTAACTTGTCTATTGCTTGTGAGTTTTTGTTGCTGAACACTCATTAATTTATGTTTGTTAGGATCGTGCGCATCGTATTGGTCAAAAGAAACCAGTACGGGTGTTTCGACTAATCACTGATAATACTGTTGAAGAGAGGATTGTAGAGAGAGCTGAAATAAAACTGAGACTGGACTCTATAGTTATACAACAAGGTATCAACTGCTATATATGTTTGTCTGCAACAGAATTGTTCAGTCCCTTAAAGTATGGGTTAAATAACTGTACAGAGGTACAGTATGAGAGAAAGCAGGCCTTGTGTGTAATAGCAGTACACTAAATCAACTGAAGAAACTATAACATGTAAGCTATTTACTTGTTCAGTTGAAATTTTTGAAAAAATTGTATTTTCTGAAATAATGTGGGCATAGACTTACACTAAGACTCTAAATGAGGAAAGCAAACTACAGCTGAATAGTTGTTACTTGATTTTTGTGATATGTTAAAAAGGAAAAAAAGAAAGAATGTTCCATGACAGACAGATGTATTTATATAGGCGCTAATTTACTGAACATTACAACTGCTTTGTGTGCCTGTGTTTAGAAGCTCTTGGAAGAATAGTTGGTCAAAAACTAAGGTTCTTAAGCTAAGTTTTGGAGGTTGGTTGTATTTCCAAAAGGGGGGGCTACTGAAAGGATACTGGTCAAAACTTTGGTCTGTGAAGAAATGAGATAGGATAAGTGAAATTTTGGGACAGAAATTAGAGTTTTGGGAAAAATACTCAGAGATTTGCGTTCAAATCAGTGAAGTGAGTGTTAAAGATCTTAAGTATTTCTTGATAGTAATTACAGAATACTTTGTCATTTTTCATCTTGAAATAGGATTTTGATCTTAAAAGTTCAGCTAACTTTGTAAGAATAAGATTTTAAACATAAAATTTGGATTATCTGAATATGAAACACTCTTCATTACGGCTTGATCCAAACTTGTTATTTTTTTCTTTTCCTTGAAGTTCCCAATTTCTGTTTATTTTCAGCTCAAATGAAACATAATTTTTTCTGTATTGTTGTTTTGTTTTTCAATTCTTGTTCTGCCAAAGAACTGAAAAAATCTGCTGTTTGCACTGTCCTGCTGGAACTTCTGTATTATAACTTTCAACATGTTTCTTCTAATTTTAGGAAGGCTCATAGACCAACAGTCCAACAAGCTGGCAAAAGATGAAATGCTGCAGATGATCCGGCATGGAGCGACGCATGTTTTTGCTTCCAAAGATAGTGAGCTGACAGAAGAAGATATAACCACTATTTTAGAAAGAGGTGAAAAGAAGGTTAGAGATTGTTTCATACAGAATTTGAAATATGTCAAACATTAAATATGTAGGACCAAAATATAAATTAAGTCTGATTATGTAAACCTATTTTTATTACCAACTATTACTTTACTATTTGTAAATATTTCAAAGCTTATGAAAGTCTTGAAAGAGTAGAATTAGTGAGTTGTAATTATTTTCAAAGTTCAGACTGTGTGCACTGTATCTTAAGCATTGTTTATTTTGTGGGCTTTTAGAAAGATGTAAATTTTATGCCAACAATTCTAATGGACACAAAACCTTTACGGAACTTTATTAGCAAATAGGTAGCTCTGTAGAAAAATGACCTGCCGTTTCAACTCCAAAGAGCCAGGCATAAATTTCATTTAAATTTAGAAGTTCAGTTGTAACAGTTGTAGGGCTACATCCTAGCACAAAAAATGTAGTTTAATGGAGAGTCTTGGAGTCAGACTGTTCAAAATCGAGAAGCACTATGGGCATTTTTCCTTACAAGAAAAAAGTAAGTAGAAGCTTAAAGCAGAAGAAGACATCAAGAATGTTTTAAAAATGATGAAAGCTGCTTTTTTTCAGAAAAGACAAAACAACTTGGGTGAGCCTACAAGTATCTTCCTGTGTTTCAGACAGCTGAAATGAATGAACGATTGCAGAAAATGGGGGAGAGCTCCTTACGAAATTTCACTATGGACACAGAGATGAGCTTATATAACTTCGAAGGTGAAGATTATAGAGAAAAACAAAAGGTAATTTTTCTTAAAGTCTTCAAGAATTTAGATTAGAGGTGCAAGCATAAAGGCCTTACTAGAAACGTTAATGGCTATAAAGGTTATTCTAGAGAAGTAAGAAGCTACTGAAAAATGCACTTAGCTCTGCAGAAGCATCAATATTCTGAATTTTGGTTAAATTGGCTTTCAGCTCCACTGTTTTTATTCATGGTAAAATCTGATAATATTGCAAAAATACTATGTTGCATCCTACCGTACTGCTGCAGTCAGCATTATTTTACTGCCACATGACAGAGGAAAAACCAGGCCTAATAGTGATTTTGTGGAACTTGGACTTCAGTCTTTTGTGCAGTGAAAGTTTTAATCGCAAGCGTTAATGTGAACAGTTTGTACAATGATTTACCTAGCTGTAGAAGGATCATTCAAACAGAGGTATTGGGCAGCATCCCACAACGTTACTGCTGTGCGCCTGTGTTTTGTGTAGGATGTATGGTAAAGATATCCTTGAGATCTTATCTGGAATCAGATCTTATTGTTAACTACAGAATGCCCTTCTAACCCAGGTTTCTTATCGATTCTGAAGAAACATTTAGAAAAATCAAATATTTAATGAGAATAGTGTGGGGTGTGTGTATATACATAAGATTCTTTTTTTATGTGGATAATTTCATTACAAGAAGTTAGCTAAATACAGCGTAGTCTTGAAATATGCTGTAGTAAGTTGAATTCAAGTAATCTAGTTAAGATTAATTTGCTGCTAATGGATTTCTTTGCCAGTGTTGTTGCCTCTGTAGAGGTTACTAATTGTGATATTTAGAGGAAAAGCAATTAATTTGTATCACAAGATAGTATAGAATTCAGAGCCTAGGTTCTCGGTCCTTCCATTGTGTTTTGGTTGATGGAATCATAACCTTACTCATGTGTCTGAAATAAGTAGAATACTGTAAAGGGATCTGTCATGCCACTGCACTCCCTTACTTATGCATTATCTTTTATGCATTATAATCGGGTATAATTTCTAGCTTCTTTTTGAGCTTGTTGTAGTATCCAAATTGTTAAGCACAACCATTAGATTTGTCATGCAAAATACATTCCTGTTTTGCTGTGCCATGTTAGTCATTATTTTTGTAACTTTAGTAAAGCGTATAGTTACTTTAAGATCTCTTTATTCTATTTTGCATGTAGATGAGCATGATGGAATGGATAGAGCCTCCAAAACGAGAACGCAAAGCTAATTACGCAGTTGATGCTTATTTCAGAGAAGCCCTACGTGTTAGTGAACCGAAAGTGCCAAAGGTAAGGAGCTGACAAGTGTGGAGGGTTTTTTATGTTGTTATTTTGCGCTTCTCTCCCATGTTGCTGGTGATAAAACAAATGTATTTACGAAGTGATAGGTTGCCACTGCTGCTGAATTACAGCAGTTTTATTGCACAGAAATCAAACTTCTATAATATTAATGTATCTGTATATTTTTGAAGGCTCCACGACCTCCAAAACAACCAAATATTCAGGATTTCCAGTTTTTCCCACCACGGCTATTTGAACTTCTGGAAAAAGAAATTCTGTATTACCGTAAGACTATAGGATATAAGGTAATGGGTTTTTTTTCTCTTCAGATTAGTGAAATGTATTTGTATTCCTCTTTGCGGTTTTATTGGAACCTTGACAATAGCTAAATGAAGTAAATATGATGGCAACTAAAAAACACATCATTCTGGTCTTACTTTTTGCAAAGTGCTTCTCATTGTGAAGGAACAAGGCTTAAAACCTCTATTCACCTGTTTCTGTTCCATTGTGGAACCGAAGAAGTAATCTAATTCCTTCTTTCATTAAAAATTTCATAGAAGTGTAGCTTTGTGGTGGGTTCCTAACAATAAAATAGAGTAGAAAAAAGAAAGATGGTTCTAATCCTTCATATATTTCTCAATAACAAAAGTGTGATATGTGGTCTGAGGTGAGAATAATGTTTTTGGCTGATATAAGATCACCTTCCATCTTTTGTATATCTTGTGCAGAAAGTAGCTTAAGGTAATATTGAAGCTGACTTTGTGTTGATATGATGGTAAGTAAAGTGACATCAGTTTTCCTTCCGTTTTGCTGGGACATAAAATGTGTGAAGGTGTGGAGAAGTCTGAATATATTACTACTACAAAAAGAAAATCAGTCGGCAGACTTTTTTGTCGTACTGTGCCTTAGCTGAATTTCTTCCTCTTCCCTGCTGACATTACTGGAGGTACAGTGAACATGGATTGTATTTTGATGTTGATTTTGATTACTTGTGCCAGTATTGGCTGAGTAAATCAAATGGATCCCCTACTTCCAGACATGTAACTTACTTTATAAAGCCCCATGTTTCGTGGCAGGTTGCAGCAGGAAGAAATCACATTGAAACTGTGTTGGAGAACATAAGCTTGTCATACAAAGCAACAGATAGGGAATTGGTGTTTCTAAAAAGTAGAATGAGTATTAGCAAAACATATTTTTGAGAAAAAGCAGAAGGTGTCTTCAAATCTAGTTTGAAACAAAAAGAATTTTATGTGGATGGCAGGATAGAAGTAAGATCAGAATTAAAGGAAGTGTAATTAGCTTAGGTAAAGAAATTATTCAGTTGATGCTCCAACAAATAAGGATGAGAGAATTGCTGATGTTGACAGTATGCGTGTAGAGAGGTGTTTTGGTCCTGTTAATGAAATCTGACAGATTGGGTAGGTCGAACATGAATACTTGTCATCTTAAAGTTAGATTACTGTTTACTGGTGATGAAAGTGATAAACTTGAAGAAGTTTGTTCTGCTTTGAAATGGAAGTATAACTTTCCATCTGAAGAGAGTTTCTTATTAAAACTGAAGACTGCCATAAACAATATCAGAAGATGTAAAATAGGTAGAGACCAAGCTTTGTGTATCAGTCTTAACTTAAACCACGAAAGACAAGAAAATTTCTTAGCCAGATGTTAAAAACTGCTCTTAACTTCCTTTGCCTTTTGCTGCAGAAACATGTAAGATCTACAAAATCTTTACTGGGTACTGGTTTCTGACTTGTTAGCTGCTGTGTAATATGGCATTGCAATACACAGTTTAAAGATCACAAATATTAAATTGGTATCGGTGTGGAGAGGGACAGATAAAATGTTTCTAGGCCTTGTTTACATGGTGTTGTCTGTCTGGTCCTTACTTTGGCAGTATGCATAGCTTTATAGTAAGCCTGGCAGAACTTAGCATTTCATCGTAGTTACAAACCATGATGAACTGTTGGATATAAGAGAGCAGATCCTTAGCTAATGAAAAGTGCCACTGAAATCAGTGAACTAAGACAGCTTACACTAGGTGAGGCTCTGCTCTCAGAATATCCCTAAGTCTGTGTGTACAGGTGATGGGTACAGGGCATAACAAAACTATAATATAAATTTGACAAAATCTAGTGCTAGTTCTGGTAGGAAAGGCTTAAGCTAAAAGATTCGAATCTAGGTAAAACATCTGGTAACTGTTGTACAGATCAGTGCTGTAATATTTAGTAGTTAGAAAAAACATATTTTACCATTTATGTGTATTCTACAGTGTTTTTACTGAAATTTTTAAAGTAGTGAATAGGTCTCGTTACTTATAGGTGAAGATAAACTTGACATTAAGAGTTTGTGAGACAAGAAAGAACAAACAGATAAATGATAGTATTTGATACATCACCTTATCTTGGAGGATAATATTTTCAATTTTGCAACAGTTTGTAGATACTGATGAAAATATTCTGCTAGTTATTTGAAAATATTTTTACTGTTTGTTTTTTGCTAAGTAGCTGAGGTGTGGGGTGGTGGGTTTTTCTTGTTTGGGTTTGGTGGTTTTTTTGTTTGTGTGTATTTGTTTTGTGGCAGGTAGTGCTTAGTGGGTGTGGACTACATCAGTCCTGTGAGATCTAACATGAGCTTGTAAATTGTAAACCAAGGTTGGCAGAAAAGTGTACAGTCTCTTTAATAATACTGCTGCACTACTGCTTATTGATACCTCTGATTTTAGGTCCCCAGGAATCCTGACCTCCCAAATGCAGCTCAGGTACAAAAAGAGGAACAAAAGAAGATAGATGAGTCTATGCCTCTGAATACTGAGGAAACTGAAGAGAAAGAAAAGCTTCTAACACAGGTAACGTAAAAACAGCTGAAGTATTTAATCATAATTTTTTTTACTAGTATGGCATATAAATACTAATAATGATAAATATGTACAGGAAAGCTACAGTGATGTTATAGAAAGAGGACATTGCACAACATGTAGTGATTCTGCTTGGTTTTGGTTCGAGGGACCTTTCCTGTCCTTGAAAAAGCTTACGTCTTGGTCACCTGCTATTTCCTTGAATTCAGAAAATCCGAATTCCTTGATTCAGAAAGTTTTCTGTCAAAGAATTGGGCATAGTGTACCTTGAGAAGAAATTTTCAACGTCACAATTTGACTGTTATTTTCACCTTTTTATAGCCAAGGAAATATTTAAGCTGGTGCTGATGTGCATGTCAGAACTGCTGTTAATGCTTAAAAAGTAGTATTTGTATTGTATATATTAGACTTCTTGTAAAGATGCTACCGAATTGTGGAGCGAGTCTGTTCAGCTGGAGAACTGACAGAGTTCCTTGTAAATGTATTTCTGTGGTGAAAGAAAGTCAGTACACTGCAAATTGTTGTTCAGGCATGTGATTTTCTTGTTTGTTTGTTTGTTCTTGATGTTTTCTCCTTTCCCTCTCTTTACATTGCAATGTCTCATTTGTGGATGATGTTTTTGTGCATTGCATCTCACTTAACTGCTGTTCAGTTTTGGATTCATTTTGTCGGTACATAACAAATTTTCGATTTGACAGTGCTATAGAGTTTCCATTTGATTGCGTCTTTTTGGACTAGAGATTTTCTTGACATACTTATCCTTTCATCCAGCTGTTTGTCTGATTCAAGGTTTGGAAATGTCCGAAGTCATCATGATACTTGCATTGGTGCACCCTATAGTCCCAAGACATTTGTTGCTTGTATCTGCTGAAGGGTCACTTAAATAAAATTTCAGTAACCTGTCATTGAGCTTGTTTCTTTGGAGAAATACCACATAAAAAGTTTAAAAAGAAGTAGGAGCAAAATGCTCTTACTAATGCATGTGGAGTCAGGCACAAAAATAACTGTTTAGATTTCTAATGATTCAGTAATAAACCCTGGATAATACAAGTTTATGGAAATCCTGAAAGACCATTAACCACTGTAATTATGTGCCATTGCAGAGGCATCGCCAACTGGAGCAAATGATACATACATAAGACAAAATCTTGAAAAAGGTTTCCCTTCTACGTAGTAATGCCTTCTTGGTCTCTTGCCGCTTACAGGGTTTTACAAACTGGAATAAAAGAGATTTTAACCAGTTTATTAAAGCTAATGAGAAATATGGTCGTGACGATATAGACAATATTGCTCGTGAGGTGGAGGGAAAGTCACCTGAGGAGGTCATTGAGTATTCAGGTTTGTGATATTTTGAACTTTATTTCTTAATCACATGGTATTACCATATTTTTTTGCTACATGTTCTTGTAAGATTACCATATGTAGAATTTGGTGAGTATAAGATTTTTTTTTTTTTTTTTTTAAAGTACGTGGTGGTTTTTTT
>Ga0065711_1048705_pt1 | contig 11666 bp, 5 predicted proteins | sample Hoacrofraction12_FD_59098 | JGI IMG/M metagenome (GOLD analysis project Ga0065711, IMG submission 59098) | Hoatzin crop microbial communities from Cojedes, Venezuela - Epithelial fraction 12 v2 (version 2) | ecosystem: Host-associated > Birds > Digestive system > Esophagus > Crop | place... | reverse complement strand
TTTTTTTTTTTTTTTTGGTGGGAGGAGGGAGATAAAGAAGGAGCGATATGTATCAGGTTTGTAGGTGGGAAAACATGCCCCACCTTGGTAATGACACCAAGCTGTTGGTTTTGCCCTTGAGCTAAGTGTGCGTGTGACAGCGTCTGACTTGCTCCTCACACCTCTGTCCTCACCTTGCTCTGCAGGGAGCTGGGTGCTCTCAAGCGCTCTGCAGGTGTAATGGGGAGACCGGCTTGGCCCTGGTTTATTCTGAGAGCTGCTAGGTTCCTGCAGGCCGTTCAGTGGCCGATGTTGAGCTGTCTTGCAAGACAGCTGTGCTGGGAGAAACTAAGGTTCACATGCTCCTTGAGGCCCAGTTTGCTCTTCAGCGTGGAGCTCTGTCATGGTCACTGTGTGTCTTCCAACCCTGGTGAGAACAACCCTGCTGGAGGCTTGCCTGAATGCCTTTTATGTTTGTGAGACAAACGTGATAAATACAGAAATAACAGGGTGAGAGGAGAGGGTCCCCTGACTCATTCCTCGTTTTGCTCTCTGAAACTCAGGTAGCTGTGGCGTGATGAACCATGCGTGTGTTGCCCAGGCTACCCTGGCAGTGGGCTTTGGCCAAGCAGAGGGTAGCTGCAAGAGGATTTTGTGCGGTGTTTGTTTCCTATCTGTTAGGTTTGTAGGGGAACACAGCCCTTTCCTCTTGCCTTTTTTTCCCCTCCTCATTTCTCCAAAAGAAATTCTATTTCTGTTCTCTCCTACCAGTATTTGGTCTCATTTGTTTGGCTTTGAAAATCACTCTAGCTAGAAATCTTGCACTGGAAAAATGTCTAAAATGTAGTACTTCTAGGCACAGCCACCTTTCAGACAGATTTCATTCTTGCCATTTGATAAATCACCAGCTCTAGGAACAAATGTGATGATTTTTCAAGGGTGCTAAGTATCCATAACTCCAACAGAAGACAGCAGGATTAACCAGCACTCAGTATCACTGAAAAACCAGCTGTAAAGCCTTACATCTCTGGGAAGCTCAGGATACCAGGTTTTTTTGATGTTACCAAACACTGATAGCTAACTCTGGTGTCACTAGCGATGGGAGTTTGGGAGAGCTTCTCCCAAAAGTTGTTGTAAGAATGGATGTGGCAAGATGGTGATTGGGATGACGTGAATTAAAAAGCCCAGGGAGCTGGAAGCCTTTTTTGGCAGAGCTGGTTGCATGCGGTGCACATTGTAGCAACACAAATTCCCTCAAGTTTTGCTGAGATCCCATCCTGGACCTGCGACCAGAAGATGCGGCAATGTCTTGTGAGCTATAGGCAGAGAGATTTCTCCCAGCTTTGGCCTACACCGGCTTTGTGTTAGTCACCAGGAGCAGCTTGCTGCCCACAAGCTGGTTTTGGATGTGGTCACGCATGAGGTTAAGACATGCCTGGACCCAAATGTGTGGGCAGCTTCCTGCACCTGGTAGAAAGCCTCTCTGGCCGGCAGCGTCCTTCTTGCAGACCAAGAAGTGGCGAGTGTGTATCATCTCCCCTGTGTGTATGCGTTTCTCTCCTTAGAGACCAGCATCTCCTTGGAGATTATCAACAACGCCAGCAATGTCTTGGAGGGGGAGAGCCTGCGCTTTGGCTGCAACGTGCGCTCGGGCTTCGTGCCCCAAAGCCGCCTCTCCGTCGCCTGGCAGCTGGTGGACAAGCTAAACCGGCGCAGTGAAATTGTGCGTCTGGATCGGGAGGGCACCCTGCAGCCGGGCCCCTCGTACGCCGAGCGCAGCAGCTATGGGGGCATCCAGGTGGAGCAGGTCCGGCCCGGCTCCTTCACCCTGGAGATCTTCAACAGCGTCAAGGCGGACGAGGGCCACTACGAGTGCCGGGTGGCTGAGTGGATGCGGACGCTGGATGGGGAGTGGCAGATGGTTGGGGAGCGGCACGCAGGCACCCCGGTGTCCATCACTGCTCTGGGTGAGTACTCGAGGCACAGGGGCCATGGGGCTGTGCTACCTGCATGCCCAGCCCACCCCAGGAGGGCACCTGCAAATAACTGGGGCTGCTCTTGGCACTCCCGCCCTTGCTTGCCGGCAAAATGGAGGTACCCAGCAGCCTGGCCGCAGCTCCCGGTAGGCTGATGCGAAATGCCTCCTTGCCCCGTTGTGTGTGGGGGCAAAGTCTGAGGGGTGGCTGTGGCAGGAGCAAAGCACAGGGTGGCTAAGGAGAGGGGCAATGCTTCCAGCATCCTTCCGAGGAGAGAGGCTGCCAGCCCCACGACGTGTCTCCCCAGTACTGGAGCAGGGCTGTGGGCAGTGCAGCGATGGTGCTCCGTCGGCAGCCCGTGGGTATCGAAGCCTCCTTGCCTGCCCCTGGGTCAACCTTACCTCCACTCGCCAGACCAGGAGAGCAGAACACTGGGCATCTGTTGGCCCAGCCACCAGAAATGGCGAGTGTCTCTGATGGCATCAGAAGCCTGCAGAAGATACGGGTCAAGAATGGTCCTCACTGCCTCTGCAAGGAGGCACTGAGCTGCTGGCCAGGAACCACAACGTTGTCCATGACCAAGCTGAACTAGGACCTGGGATCATTGCAGCTGGTATTCTGCTCTGCCAAAGAGCTCCTCCATTTCAAACACAGTGAAACCACATCAGTTTAGGAGAGGGCAGGTAGGGCATTAGGGATTTTTCACAGACTGTGAATTTCTTTGTTCCCATTCAGGGACCTGCTGTGTTAAGACCTGGACTAGTTCCCAAAATGCTCTACAGGAGATTGAAGAAAGGGTGACTGCTCCTATGAGGCCACTGATTTGTGGAATGACAGGGCTATAAACAAATGGGGAGCTCTACTGAAAGGTCAAGACAGGAATTTTTGGGGCCGGAGTTTTTTTTTTTGGCTCTCTGCAGTATTAATCATAAGCTTTGGCAAGATATGTGAGAGACCAGACTACAAAGTTGTATCATATTCTGATTAAAATCTTGCTTTTTTCCTCCTTTCCTCCCCTTCACTTTTGACCTTCTTTCAGAGGCTGTTCTGTCTGGAGTTAGAAATCTTTGCTATATAGCTTCAAAAAGCAGGCAGGGGCGTTAGTTTGTAAAGAACTAAATGCAGATTCTTATGTGGTTTCAACAGCATCTTCCTCATGAGGTCAGGCATTTGGCCTGCTGTAAGTCCATGTGTTGGCCCTTTTATTTACCACTTGTAGAAGTGTTGAGATTAAGTGTTGAGATTTTAAAATGTATCACTTATACTCTTGTTAAAATTTAAATTGCTCAGAATTGCCCAGCGGTTCCAGAAGATGTGATGGAAAGGTAATTGTCCCTCCTCCTCCTCTCCTTGTCCCAGAGAAATCACTGAGGAGCTGCTGTCATGTTGAGCATGTTCTGACAAGTCGTAAGAAATTCCTGGGCCGTCTTGCTATAACTAGCAAAGCTGAAGCAGCTCGTGAAAATTTAGTGGAGAAAACACACTGTGTACTGTTTCATTGCTGCTGAATCTGATATTTTTTGTTCAGCTAATGTTTTGGAAGTGTCCTGAAAAACTCAAATAGAAGGTGCTAAGAAAGAGGAAGAGAGGTTTATGGCTACAGAAATTGCTAGTAAAAAAAAAATGTGGTAAATTTAGTGACACTCACATTTCAAGTTAAGGTCTAATCGTTTGCCAGTCTGCCAGGGTAAGAAACTCTTTAGCTGAACCACCACAGATGATGTTCAAATCCATAAATCTGTCTACAGGGTGGTTCAGAAGCAGTAGCCAGAAGAGAGATGTGCTGTCAGATGAGACCTGATGTCTCTGAACTTCTGAGGATCGCTAGTGCCCCGCAGGGACCTCAGTCTCTGGCTGGCTGGGGAAGAAGGGGGCAGATGGGGGATGGGACAGGACAGACAGACTATTGTATTCTTGTGGGTCTGCTGAGGCACTTGCTGGAAGCGTGCAGATACGGCAGTGCCTGTGCTGTGGCTGGTCTGGCCCATGGCAGCAGCTCTGTGGGCTGCGGTGAGCTCCCGGCTCATCTCTTGAACTGCAGTTTCAGGCCGGCGGTGAGCTGAAGCTCTGCACTGATCCAGAGGACATTCCTGTTTCTGCTGGGCACTGGCCGGGCTCTCCTCTCGGGCGGTGGCTGTGCCGGCTGCCAGGATGGTCAGCGCTGCCAGGGAGGGAGGAGAGCTGCCAGCCGGCGTGGGACACCCCGCGGAGCCTCCCGGGAAGGGAGTGCTTCTTGGGGGTGTTGTTGGTGGAAAACAAAGGTCGCTGCTAAATCTGCTGGCTGCACTGAAGTGACTGGAAGAGAGGAAAATATTTTCTCTCTGCAGCTCGGAACAAATGAGCAATGGAAATGCCCTGACCCAAAATGTAAGCCAGTCGACTGGGGATATGTTATCTTCAAATTACTAATAGGCTGCTGGTTTTAAACTCCCTTAAACCAACAAAGTGCTGGGGGTAGATGAGTGAAAACATATTGACCGGCTTGTGGAGTGGTGCACATGCAAGGATACCCACATAAAGCCGTCCTGGAGCTGTGATCTGGAAGAGAACAAAAAAAAAAAAGAACAAAAGCCGTGCTGTGTGAAGAACAGGAGCAACCGGCTTCTCTCTCTTTCAGTTGCCTCCATCCTGGGGCTTCATAACTGCTGCCAACTCTCCGATGCACGAACGGAGGCTGCTACTTCTCGCTTTCCTCCTCTTTCTTTCACTTGCGGCAACGAGCTGCAGACCTGGGGTGGGGGACGGGGTGGGGACCCCCTGCCCGAGAGGTGGATGTGAATTGTGGGGTCTGCGGCCAGTCAGGCTGGTGCTGGGTAGCTGCTCTGCCCGCTGCTGCTCCCGTGCCGCTGCGTTTCCGTGTGGGGCTTTGGCAGCGTGCCGAGGCTGGCTGCTCGCCTGCCGGGTCTCGGGGGATCTCACTCCTCTGGGCAGAAATCGAGTGTGATCCTGCTGCTGCTGCTGCAGCCAGCGTTCACGCAGGCAGTCACCACTACGCAGGCACTGAAGTGTGGTTTTGCCACTGCTTTTCACGCCACCTTCCAATTGCAAACAAGGAGCCAACACAACACGAGTGGCTGATTATTCCGGGCCCGTGACTGGATGACCACGCTCTAGCTTTTGCATCCTAACAGCAGGGCCTCGTTGGGCAGGTGTCTCTCAAAGCTCTTTTCCCTCTTTCCACAGAGGCCGGCTTTGCTGTCACAGCTATCTCCCGCACCCCCGGCGTGACCTACAACGAGTCCTTCGACCTCCAGTGCATCATCAAGCCCCACTACCCATCGTGGGTACCGGTGTCGGTGACATGGCGTTTCCAGCCGGCAGGCAGCACTGAGTTTCATGACCTGGTCACCTTCACGCGCGACGGCGGGGTCCAGTGGGGTGACAGGTACGCGGGTTTCCGGACCCGCACTGCCATCGAGAAGGCTGAGTCCAGCAACAACGTGCGCCTGAGCATCAGCAGGGCGAGCGACACGGAGGCCGGCAAGTATCAGTGCGTGGCTGAGCTCTGGAGGAAGAACTACAACAGCAGCTGGACGCGGCTGGCGGACAGGACCTCCAACCTGCTGGAAATCAGGGTCCTGCGGCCGGGTGAGTGCCGAGAGTGCGAGAGAGGGGCTGGGGGTGCATCGCAGGGACAGGACAGGTACCAGTGCTGCGGTGGTCTCTCCAATGCAAGGACTGCTCTTGTGGCTGTGGCTGACGTCTCACGCTTGTGCACGGTACAGATGGGACTGCTCGGCTCTTCGGCTGTGGCTATGTTGGAGCTCCGATATCCCAACTCTGGGGACTGAGTCCTCTCTTTGCTCTCTGTGTGCTGTTGGTGGGGTTTTCTTCTGGGAGATGAGGTGACCACAGCCCAGTCCGGTCTCTGGGCTGTGCTTGTGAGACAGAGGTGGCTTTCAGGTTGCCACCTCCATTCGTCAGAGCAGATTAACCTGGGGAAGAGAGGAGAGGGACAGGGCAAACAGGGTCAAAGAAGAGAGACATGCTCCCACCAAAGCCTGAATGTGCACATGCGCTGTAGGTGAGGTGCGTGCTGCAGCTCTTGTCTAGTAACTGGCTGTATCCCTTGCTCTGCTGGAGGCATCTTCAAAAGCAGCTAGTGATCAAAGAGCCTGACTTTCATCCCCACCAGAAACTGAGCCTGTTCCAGCTGGAATTCACCACGGCTATGGGTGCCCACGCAGAGCATGCAACAGCTAGGCAACAGACACCTAGCTTGGCAGAGAGAGTTAGAAAACCTACAAGGTGCTTCTGCTCCATGTGCAGCCGGTGGAGAAACTTAAGTGCCTTCTGTAGGCCTTACCACTGACATTTTGGTGGTGCCTGCTTTTCTTCGTGAAGGGTGCAAAGACGCATGGTTAGTGCAGCTCTGGCCATCGCTGAGCTGAACAGTTTATTGCTGTCTCAGCCTTAGGGCTGGAGTTAATGTTTGGAGTTGAGGCTTTTAACACCTGTAAGACTCTCAGCAGGGGTTCTTGCAGCATGGCCAGTCCTCCCTTTGTGTTCCTATGCGGAGGGACTCCTTCCTAGGGTCTGTCTTCTGGCTTGAGCTTTGTGTTTTTCCCCTCAGTGTCCCTTTTCATACTTTTCTCCACCTTCCCGAGCCCTTAGCACATCTTTGCAAAAGTCAGGGGATGCTGCGAGCTCCAGGTACCTCATGAGCTCTCCATTCTCTTTCTTCCCTCCCTGCTTCCTTGCCCTCATCTCCAGGTTAATCTTCTCCATTTATCTTTATTATCCTGCCTTGTAATACATGTTTTACTGCTCATGAGGTCAGGTTGGTGATGTTCATAATTTTAGCTTGTTTCCCTAGGAAACAGCGTTGATTGGTTATGGTCCCTGGAGTAGTATGCTTCTTCATGGCACATCTCTGTGCACGCGTATGTGTGTGAGACTGAGAGAGAAAGAGAAATCCTTAATAACAGCTTCCAGAAGAGAACTTCTGTGCCACAGCTTAGGGTGGCCAGGAGGACATTTAAAGGGCATTTAAATCATGCTCTAGCAGCCGATTCTTCTTTACCGGAGCAGTAATCATCAAGTGATGCCCTAACAGAACAAGTCATGTAAGTGTCTGTGGTTTTCACCTCTCTCTGCCTCCCCGCTGCTCAACAAACTACAGCTACGCAAATCTTAGCTGTCAGTTCAATGAGCCTTGCATCATGTTTGTGGTTTTATGACTCACAAGAGGATGGGGGAGAAGAGGGGAGCTCCTCAGAACATCCTCAGCACCACATTTGCGCGCTCTCTGTGTTTTGTTTCCATGTCCCAGGCAGCCTCTGGGAGCGGATGGTTGATGTTCTCCGTGAATGCAATGCCGGCAGTCGTACCAGCGACTGCTGTGGTTCTCTCTGGTTTTGCAGGCTGCAGAGGGTCATGTTGTGTCATTGCTGGGTCTTTGGCTGGATAAGCTCCAGAGAGGAGCCAGGGTGATGTGGGAGGTGCCTTCATCTGTCAGCTCGGATCAGACCTCACGTCCCCATGATCAGACCTGTGCTGATGAAGCAGATACTAGTTTTCAGATTAATATTCGGGACTTCTTCAGGAGGGGTCATTCAGAACCCTGAACGACTGAACACCTGAGACCGTTGTTAGTCTAGGTTTGTGGCTCTGTAGTCGCCTTAATGTGACATCAGGCTGCTACTGGATGTCTTAGTCCTAGCTTTCTCTTTTCCCTTACCCCTAGCCACAGGTTCCTGCCTTGACCCATCTGCCAGTGAGTTTGGGGTGAGCAATTTCCACTGCTGATCCATGAAAGAACACTCTAAAGAAGGCTTTTCTGGAGGTCTTTTGGCAAATTGAGCAAGCGTGTGTTTCCAGATTGTAAGTTAATGCTGGGATTCTGGTTTCCGCTTAAACCCCTGCTCCCTCTTTGTCAGAGTGACCTTTCTGTTTGACAGGTTCCAGGTGCAGACATAGCAATCAATATATGTCAGCCTTTAAAGTGTGTTATGGTGAGAAAGGTAAAATAGTGGCTTCCTGATTGCTTCATTAATCTCTTCGCTTGGTGAAATCCCCCACCCTCAAGGGACAGGGTGCTGGAGCTTCTCCTGGTGTGCCAGTTTGCCATTTCAGCAGCGCTCAGGCTGTCTCTCCTTGGCATTCTTGCAGTGTGTAGTGTTTGTAGGTGTCATCTGTGCTGAGTGGTAACTGCATAGGTGGCAGCGCTGGTATTGAATTGCATGTATTACTGTGGCTGCGAAGTCGTTTCCCCTAGGGCTACCTCGTGGCCCACAGGTAACGTTCCGGATACATCAGCAGCTTGGAACACTCCAGTCCTTTCCTGCTCCCAGGAAGAAATGAGCCGTATTCAAGAAACGAAATGCATAGCTCCTGAAGGAGGGAGTGAATAAGGCAGGCAATGGCAGCATTAACCCAGCTCTGAAGTGAGGGTCTGTAGGTGGGATGGCAGAAGTGCCCTACATGGCATTTGGAGCCAGGTTTGGCCTTTGAGCGTGACGTTCCTGGCCCCTTGGGCATGAAGCCGTTACAAGAACTGGCAGCGTGAGGAAAAGCGCTGCAAAGGGTGCTTGCTGGCTGTATGTGTGAGGGCTTACAGAGAATTTAAGTATCATGAGGGCGTGTTGTCCATCACCTGGTGGTTTGTGAAAACTCAGCAGCAGCACCAAAAGGATTTGAAGCTCCGCTGTTTCTCCCTTTCATGGCCTGCTCCTTGCTGTCAAGCAAGCCGGCGCGCGTTGGGTTGCAAAGTAGAGGGAGGTTTGTGCACGGGTAGGGGCACGCAGCCCCAGACAGCTTGCATGTGCTCTGCAGGGAGAGAGACCTGCGCTGCTGTAGGGTGGGTGCTGGGCTGTCACTTCTGTAGGCGAGGGCAGAAATCCAGGCTGCTACAGGGGGGTTTGTTGGGCGGGATTGTGGACCAGACTGGTTAGATCGCCTGTGGCCCTTTCGTGTCCTTACAACACAGTGCTCTCCTTTTCACTTCCATCTCTCCAGCTGCCAGTTGAGCTGCCTGTTGCTTCTTTCTCGGTGAGCTCATGTTGCAGCAGAGGAGGAGGAACAATAGAAGTACAGCTCAGTTCGTGCCGGCTGCTTCCCCGAAGCCAAAGCTGGCAGGAGACCATGCAGAGGAGCACGGGCTGAGCTTGGAGTGAGCCCCAAGTGCAGGGGTGGAGATTTCTTCCCACTCACAGCCTTGTGTTTGGGGCTCCCCTTCTGCTGCAGTATCTGGCCTGCCTCTGAAACTCCAGTTCTTTCATCCCTGAAAGCTGGGGCTTACCCTGAGGGTTTGCCGCCCCTTTCCTGTCTGGAGGCGTTTCCTTGCCCTTTTCCAGTTCGAGCAGAGCATCCTCCATGCAGGCTTCGCCAGGCTGATCTGCAAGAGACCGGTCAGGCCAGATGCGCCCTGTCCTTGGAGGGGACAGGTCGGGTGCCTCCCTGGCAGTCGCTGAGCTCTCGGGTTTTAGGGAGGCAGATGTGCAGGCGGTTTGTTTTGAATCCAGGTGACCCTGAAAGCATTTGGGTTGGGGTGGACCTCTCAGCGTGAGGATGCCGCAGCGTGGAGGGGGAGCAGTGCCTGGGCTCCAGGTCCTCCCCAGGGGAGAGAGGTGGCAGATGCGTGCGGGACAAGGGGAAACCCAAGGGCTGTCGGGTGGGCTCTGCTCCCAGCTCCTCTGTGGATCTTGCTTCTCCCTGCCGGGTTTTGAGGGATGGAGCAGCTGAGACGAGAGATGCTGTCTGGGAGTGGTGTGCGTCCGTGTGGTCTGCAGGGCTCCGGAGAGGGCAACAGGCAGTCTCTGGTGGCACAGTGCGTGATGGGGACTGTGCTGCGATCTGGGCAGGCTAGGACATCTGGATAGGACTCTTTTGGCAAGGAGACTTGAGCAGATTTGTGCTGGTGTATTAAATTGCCATTGTCCTTGTGTGCATTACTGCACTTATCTTTCCCCTGCAGCACAAGCAGGAGGGGGGTGATTCGGCAGAGCTTTGAGAGGGCCTTGGGTCTGAGCGCTGGGGAGTCTCTCTGGCAACAGCAGAATAAAAAAGCAGGGCTTTCCCCCAAGCAGGAGGTTGTGGCAGCCCCACCCTGAGCGCCCCACTCACCCCTTTCACACTCCAGTGCAGACCTGCCCGTCCCAACCCGCACGGCACCCACCTCCCTATGCCTCCACGCTCTTCCCACCCCTCCGTCCGCACGTCATCCCATGGCCGTTTCCATCGTGACTAATCCTGGAGAAGCTGCAGTCACCACTGTAAATCTGCCCTCTTGCTGCTGGGTTTTTGACAGTCATGAACGTGGGAGGAGGGATGAGGAGGGGTGGCGGGGGATGATAACCGGGCAGACACCAGGGGTGCTGGGCTCCTTGCTGCGTTTTTGCAAGCCACGCTACGGCAGATTGATTGACCTGGGAGCTGCTGAGCAAACAAGGCGGTTGGCCTCTTCATTAGAGCATTAATTAGCTTCCAGGGGTTCTCCAGGGGCTGCTTCACAAAGTTTGGTTTATCAGGAGCTGTCAGGTTGAAACCATCGGGGAGGGGTAGGGTGGAGGCTCCTCAAGCTGGCCTTGGAGAAGCTGGGGAAGGCTTGTGCCTGTGCCTTACTCTGAGAGCGGGGTAAGCCAGAGCTGTCCTTCCCCTGAAACCCTGCGCCCAGGTGGGTGCAGAGCGCTCTGCCGCTCTCCAGCTGCCCATGAGAAACCACCACCGGCAGCAGCCTGGTTGCCTTGGGCAAGTGGTGGCCAGAGAAACCTAAGGAGCGGAGAGCAGAGGACCCTCACCTCTTCGTGCAAGCCCATCCCTGGTGACTGCAGAGAGACTGCTCAATATCCCACTCATCCTTCCCTCTGAAGGCTCAGTGAGCGGCCAGGCAGGGGATGGTTGTGACTGCACAGGCTGTGGATGCTGGGAGGATGAGGAGGGGATGGGGCAGAGGAAAACTGGAAAACCAGGCAGCTTTATAGCACGGCTTAATGCTGGGAGGGGAGGGCTGATTTTCAAACAAGTCCCAGGACACTTGTGGAGTAGAAGGATAGGCTTTGCCTAACGAGTGAAAGTTAGATATTGCTGTTAATGCCTTTCTTCCATCTCGTTTCTTGGTAATGTCTGCATGCAAGGAATCCTCTCATGGACAGATGTGAAAGACACCTTTTCTACGACGAGTGGCCAGTGAGGTACTGGCCAGACTCATGAATGGAGGCTCAAGCAAGTGTTTTCGAGGGCCACGAAGCGCCTACTTGAAAACCTGTCATTTTTTGCTGCTGGCAGCATCCAGCAATAAAGTTAAACAAGGAAGGCTAATGACCTGGAAACTTCCTCACAGAAGTCAAGTCTGGAAACTTAAGTTTGCTGCTTGCTTGATCCCAGAGTGGTTTTGCTCTGTAGAATAGCACTGCATCCCTGCTGTACAGCCGCCTGCTCCATCTGGCAAATAGTTGTACTCTTGCTTGAGTGATGAAGGAGTTCAAGAAGTGCTCAGGAGGGACAGGAGGCTGTTCAGCAGCAGCAGCGACTGCGGCGCAGAGCAGTCTGCTTTCTCTCCCCTGGGTGCTCAGGGACTTGCTCCTTTCCCTTCACCACCAGCAGGGTAAGACCTGCTGTCCTGCCTCAGAGCTGGTGCTCTTTCCTACCAGCTTTCAGCACACTGAACAGACAAAATGAAGGGGTGCAGTGTTGCATGACCCAGGGCTGTCCCCTTGCACAGACCTGCATTAGTGACCCACCTGGAGCCCTCTTTTTTTTTTTTTTTTTTTT
>Ga0065711_1048704_pt1 | contig 11666 bp, 3 predicted proteins | sample Hoacrofraction12_FD_59098 | JGI IMG/M metagenome (GOLD analysis project Ga0065711, IMG submission 59098) | Hoatzin crop microbial communities from Cojedes, Venezuela - Epithelial fraction 12 v2 (version 2) | ecosystem: Host-associated > Birds > Digestive system > Esophagus > Crop | place... | reverse complement strand
TAAAGGGAGCCTATAGGAAAGATGGGGACAATCTTTTTAGTAGAGACAGCAGTGACAGGACGAGGGGTAATGGTTTTAAACTAAAACAGGGTAGGTTTAGGCTGGATATAAGGAAGAACTTCTTTACAATGAGGGTTGTGAAACACTGGAACGGGTTGCCCAGAGAGGTAGTGAAGACCCCATCCCTGGAAACATTCAAGACCAGGTTGGACAGGGCTCTGAGCAACCTGATCTAGTTAGTGGTGTCCCTGCTCGCTGCGGGGGGGTTGTACTAGATGACCTCTAGGGGTCCCTTCCAACCCAAAACTTTCTATGATTCTATGATTCTATGATTTTAATCATAGGACCAAGAGAAATAAAATAAAATCCTGACTTACTTCAGAGGTTACGGTAGCAAAGAATTACCCATTGACTTGGACAGACTCATGTGTATTCATCTGAATTTAGCTTACTTTATGCCCTGTAGAACAGAAAATTTTCCAGGAGATTGTGCCCATTCCTGAGGTCATAAACTCTCTGAGAGCATACACTACGTTTTCTCTTTTTAAGACTGTGTATAATATTAATAGTAGTTTAGATAGTCTTCTATGTGTTCAGTAAAATGCTGTTGTCATTAGAAATTATTACATGCCAGAATTTTATCAGGAATTTTTCTTGAACTTCTGTATGTGGGAAAATTTGCAAAAGAAAAACTGTTTCTCCTTGCAAGTTTTACTGAATTTTTAACAAAATTTACTGAAGCAGGAGCTACTATTGATAAAAATAAGTCTAAAAGGGAGAGTCTGTGATCAAGAGATAACTGGTGTTAGCAGTTTTGCATTTACAATTAAATTGAAATAATTTACTACTATAAGTGTTTTATTTCCTGTATGTGTCAAGATTATTACTTTAGGACAGGTAAATTTTCTCATAAACACTTGAAAATTTATAAACCAACCAAAGCACTGAACTGTATCTGTAACTTCTGTGTCCCCAACACTATAAGAAAGAATCAATTTCAGTGTACTAAAAAATGTTTCAGACTTAGGATGCAAAACAGTCTTACCTAGGGAAAGGTCTACATCATGAGTAACAGGAGAAAGACTTGGCCTTTCTTAGCTTTGATAATTGTTGGTAAAGAATTGGTTATACAATGTGAGAAACATAATGTGGTGTTTTACACATGAAGATTTCAACAGAAATAGCTAAGCTTGTAGTTTATAATAGATAATAGGTCTTCAGAAAAAGAATGAATTAAAAAAAATCCAGAATTTTTTCTCATTTTAACAGGCAGATGCTGCTTTAAAACAAGGAGTGATGATGCTCACCCTTAATATAGTAGGCCTTGCTCAATCAAAATTGTATCATAACCATATTGTGGTTTTGTTCGTCTCGTTAACTCTGTCTCTGAGAATGAAAAACACCCACTGATACCCGAAGCAGTCAATGCTTATGTTAGTCAAGACATTTTGAATTTCTGCACTGCAGAGTCCACAGCCCATCTTGTGAGCCTACGGTCACTTTGTAATGAGTTGAGAACAATTGATGGTTTTGATTTATCTGGCTTATTTTAGAGATCAACATCTGAATGAAAATCAACATGCCTTGAAAGTGGGTTTTTCACACTAAGGGTCATGAAGAGAATATAGTTAGTTACCTGTTGTGGAGAAGTCCGTGTTCAACCACAAGAATCCCAGGAGGTATGTTAAAAAAACATATCCAAAATTTTTTTAAGAGAGTTTTTGCAGTTCATAGAACAAATTTCATCAAGTGATGGCATCACTTACATAGCGGCATTTTTTTGGTGTAACAACTTTTATTTGTTTTTTATAACTGTTCTTTTTAAACCAAGTTATAGCAATCCATCTCACTGCCGCGAACTGCTGTTGTGTAATTCTGCAGCTCAGAAAAACTCCCGAGATAATTTCAGATCAGTGCCACAACCTTAAATTGAAGGTTAAGTTTCCATCAGAAAACACAGAACAAATTGTATATTTAACCAGACTCTGTATGAGACAAGCAAGAAAGTGTTTGATGTGAGATAAACTGTGATCACTTGCGTGAATAAAAATAATGAATACATGCTTATTGTCCCTGAATCCAAAGAATGATTCAGCACAGATAAGATCTGTTGATTAGCCACACATTTATTAAAGCTCTTGTGCTATTGTTAGGCTTTGTGCAGCAAAATACTTTTCTGGACATTGTTTAGCAATTCCCAGAGGAGTAAGTGTGCTTATATGCTGTCAGAATTATCCGTTCTCAGACATTATTTTCTTACAGGTTATCTTTTCACTCTGTTCCCTCTGCTCAGTGATCAGAGTTCTCACTTACTGACAATGTAGCCTCTGACTTTCTTGACCTACTCAGACTTCCGTTAAGTTCCACCACGTAAAATTCCTCTAGAACTGACCATATGACAGCTTAATATTATGATTATGTTACACAGAATATTGGTTAAGGGTTCCATAGCACTGTAGATGGTGTTCTTTCATTATCATGGTCTCCTTAATTTTATATTTCCTCTATTGACTTGCCTCGTATCGGACTCTAAATGAAAGCTATTATTAGTTCTCCTTTTTTTTTCTTTTCCCCAAATATATATATATAATGGGATGTTTTAAGAAAAATACAAGAAATAGGCAGACTTTCATTTTCACTAGTCTCAGAAATGTCAAATATAGCACTACTTCATACAACATAAATCTTGTAAAGCTCTTTCTCTAATAACTATATAAATGCAGGAACGAAATGGATTTTTGAACGATGAACTGTTTTGATCAGCTATTGAAATTTTTCTGGTCTGTGCTGCAAAAGCATAATAGTGAAACAGGAAGATAGATCACATCTGGACCAATATGCAGTTTTTAGTTGTTGATGTGTTCTAATTCAAAACAGTGAAGAGAAGAGCTTGTCTTTGTACAATGTTGTGGCAGAGAATAGCTTATCTTTAGTATTAGATAAGAACTGTGCATGCTTCATTTGGTTACAGAAAGAATTTGCAAACAAATAGTAGTGAAAATGTGTTAATATTTTAAATTTGGAGCACTCTTTTTCCGATGCCTTCACCTTCCCTTCATAGCTCTAAAAATATTACAAAGTTGCTTTACTGATAGCACTGGAATCCGAAAAAACAAACCTGTCATATTTGGCCTTCGGAAATAATCAAAATCCAAACCAACAAAGAATGTTTACCCCAACTGGTATTCATAGATATTAAACTCATCAAACACTACGGACAATCAACAACTCTGAAATCAGATCATTTTTTGCAGTGTCCAAGATGGATTTAGGAGTCATACTGAAGGGTTTAGGATTCAAATCAGTTTAAATTAGTTCTTTTTTTTGCGTCAGACCTTAGTCACTGCTCAAGGCTTGGCTCCTACAGAGGTTAATCATACATGTTGCTTTACTTTCAGAGTTCAGATAGGATTATTTCTGTGAATAAAGCTATATAAGCGCTGAAGTGTTTTCAAGGTCATAAAAGAAAACCCAAAGACCTGTAACTATGCTAACACATTCGGAAATGTAAGCATTGTTTCTTAAGCTTCAATACATATTAATCATAGATGTCTTTGTATATTTCAGACCTTGATTTATTGGCATTTCTTTGGACAAATAAAAGCTCCAAAACAAAATTACAGGCTAAAGTACTTCGTAGTAGTTTAGTAAGCTGTCCAGGTTTGAGGGGCAGAGTTCTTGTTCTTTTATGATGACACTGAAAATGCTTGATATGTGTGATTTATGAAATCTAATTCCATCAATACACTAATGGGATTCAGTTCCACTATCTTTTTCTGTTACCTTATCTGTGCAGATTCGTGTACGCCTTCTACTGACATACATCCACGTATTGTATTTACAATGTTCAGCACACTTTCTTATTACATGTTACACTTGTTTAGAAACCACCATTAATCAAATCTGATATTTTGAGGAAGGCAGCATTATAAGCTTATTTTTCCTGTTTCCTTTTGAACTTTCTCCTGTCTTTTAGAGATATGAAAATTCCCTGACATTTTAAAATAGGAAAAACACGTACTGTATTTTCTTCAATACATCAGATATTCCATTTCAACATTTGTCTGGGAGAAGAAACATGTGGTTATGTATTTCTCTTCTTAGAAACCTGCTCATTTTTAGCTACCATGTTGTCAGGGTCTCATACTGAGGCTTGTACACACATATCTGAAACCTGTTAAGCCCAATCGACAATTTCTTTTTCAAAGAAATAGTTTCCTTTGACTTTAGTGAGCTTAAAATTAGGCTTTAGCTGTAAAAAAGGAAGAAAACGACATCAAGCAGACCACAGATTGTGATGCTAATTACAATTCGAGGAAAAAATTTTTAAAAGAGAGAAAATTTTAGGATATTCGTGAGGCGCTGTCTCATCAAAGAATTCTTTTCAGTGGTTTGCCAAAGGGATATTTGAAAACTGTAGTACTCGATCAATTTACTTTAGAGAGGGCAAAGTTTCTTGAATCTAAAGATAGAATAATTTTGGTGTGACAGAATTTTGGACAAATCTGTCTAGTAAAATTAATTTTGCACTAATCTGGCTTTTTTAATAATTTCTAAACATTCAAAGAGTTTTGTATTTTTTATTAAATTTACCTGCATGGATTTGATGTGAATATGTAATGATATATGTAAAAATGATCTTTACATACATGCTATAGCTTTCAAGACTAATTTAAAAAGCACATAATAACATATATATTTTATGGAGAGGTCTTTAAAGAAAAGCCCCGCATTTAGTTAGAATATAAAATTAATTAATATTCTAATACTGGTGTTTAATTAAACACAGTTCAATTTATCATACAAAAAAGAGAGTTATACAATACAAGCTTCTGAAGGATTTAGTTGAGTTTTCCAGTTTATAGATTGATAGTACAAGCTACTTGCATTATATGTGTTGCTCATTTCTTCTGCTAAATGAAAGCCATTAAAAGCTGTTCTGAATCTTTTTTGAGTATTTTGGCCAAAGCTTTTAAATTGATGTTCTACATATGTAAGGGTGGTGGGTTGATATGAAGGAGGAAAATAGTTCACAAAAGAAGAAAGTAAATGTTAAAATTTCTTTCCTTAGCACTTACAATGAAGAGTGTATAACACATTTCTGAGAGTATTTCATGACAATTAAACTTCTGTTTTTGGTGGTTGAGGGAGTCAGTTGAGGGAAAGAGGAGTTAGGAGAGCAATTTCTAACAGCTTCTTTATTTATTTTTCCTGTAAACTCAAACTTCCTTTGTCAACAAGGATTACAAAAGCACCTGAGTATCTCCATGGATGAGGACCCCAGGATGATAGTTGTCATATAAACTTTAATAAAAAAGACTGTATGTTTTGAACTTTGCTTTCTAAATGTCCTGTGCTTTGTGCTTTTTTCCTTGTTTGACTCTTACGCTAATTTTGAGTAAATTGTATTTTTGACATTTCTCCACTTTACTTTCTTTTCCAGTTTCCAGTCTTTACTCTGCCCACCTTTAATTTTACTATATGTTTACTTTATATAAAAAAAGAAACATATAAATAAAAATCACAGCACTTAAACTATTAATGAATTGAGTGTTCCAGGATATTAAAGTAGAAATTATTCTTCACAGTTACCTGCATTTACAGGAGCCTTGCAACAGAACTGCATTTTTAGAGTAAGCCTTTCAGTCGTATGTCCTCTGGCAAAATTCTTGACCTTATTTGAATATTTAGTTCTACAAAAAATGTGTAGGACAGCTAGCAATGAAGAATGAGATCCACCAAAGAAAACATCTGATTAAACAATTACCTGTCCATCTAGTTGCAAGTTCTAATTCTGCTTTGATTTTGCCAGGGTTTTTTTTAACAGTTTATTGAAAAGCAGATTATTCACTCAGGCTAGTGGAGGCTCAGCCTGGCAAATCAGGCAAAGCTTCTCATCTGCTGTGAAGACAACCTGATGAAAGTCATTGATCCAAAAAAACCTGGCTAGGTTGTATCTCCATTTCTATCCTACCATGGCTAAGTTTGTTATACTCTAGTAAGAAAAAAGGACAGAAAACGTGGGAGAAGTGGTGCAGTAGTTAGAATTTTCTTCCCAGATTAAAATAATGTCTCATATTTCAGGTTGTCTATCCTGCCAGTAAAGCAGAGCCTTGTCAGAAGTGGTGTAGATGAAAGGTACTGTGAAAAGGACTAAAGTAGAAGAGACAATAATCCAAGTCTTTTTCATCATCAAAAAAAAAGAAATAGTCATTGTACCTGTAAGTATATATGAAACTGTAGGTGTAAGTGTATACAAATGCATAAATTAAAGACTTTAGCTTGAAATTGAAGCTACTCAAAATATTAGTATATTTAGAAAATTCAGTGTATTGCCCATCTATAGCTTCTACGTAATAAAGAAAAGAAGATGATCAGGAAATTACTAATGTAAATGAGTTTAGCATTCAGATGCACTGATTCTGGGGGGAACAGATGTTGTAGAAGCAAATAATGGACTATATGTGAAGAAACACTGCACGTGTGCTCTGGGATTACAAAATAATATATTTATTACAGCATGACAGTATGTATTTCGTTTTAGCTCTCCAAATTAGCCTTCCATTTATCTACTAGAAAACCTGTCCTTCTTAATTGAGTTAGATAGTGGTAATGGAAAATAGTTACTCAGAGCCAAAATGATTGCTAAAATAAAATTAGTTGTGCAGCGATAGAAATCTCCCTTATCTGTAAGAGCTGATTACTTTGAAGCAACAGGCAATCTGTCAGTTTAAAAAAATATCTCTCTCAAACTGAAAGATAAACTGGAAATGTTCATTTCTCTTTTCCTGGGTATTTGTAGTGAGAAATACATGACATACATGAATACATGTATTTTTCCACAAATGGAGAAAATCTATGAAGCCAGATTCATATTATTTCCTATGTACATGACATTGCTTTGCTGGAAATAGTGATTAAAGGAACCCTTGAAATGGCCAAGTTCTATATCTATATTTGAAAAGTAGTTAAGTGTTACTGCCTGTGTGGGGAAAAAATATTATGAGGGTAGGAAATTGTCAGCACAATTTGGAAGTTCTATCCTGTAGAATTCCAGTTTAAAAAAAAAAAAAAAAGAGAGAGAGAGAGAAAATTTCCAATTACTTCAATATATTTTAGATCATATCCTAAACATTTCAGTGTACCTGAATGTATAGATGTCTGGAAAATATATAGTCCTCAACGTCTTTGTCCTACACTGCGTTAATCATACTGAAGAAATAAGGAAACCAGATAAGGTAATAGTAGTAAGACAACATATATATATAAGTAAGTAAGCAGAGAATGAAGGGATGTCTAATACATACTTTTAGTATGTTTTTTTATTCATAAAACCAAGTAAAAATAGTGTGATCATGATAAGTACTAATAAGAAGATGAGGACAGACATGAAGATCAGTCACCGGGAAAAACAGATCTGAAGGACAAGATTATAAGAAGCACCTGGGCTCTCAGACCGCGTTTGTCCTGATATCAGATTAATGATCTGTGTATAGGATTTCACCTAACTTTTTCTGCTGACAGCTGAAGTTTTGGATGTGGTTTCACAGTTTCTGCGGTTTAGACACAATTTAGGCGAATATTGCAGCTCTTTGCTCCTGGATCTGCTAAACCAGGTGTTTCTGTGCTGAGCATGGGCTGTAGCTTTAAAAGATGAGGATTCCTGAGACTGAATCTGCAGGATCTCATGTAAGAGGACAAGTGTCCATCAACAAGTCCATCCCAGCTTCAGACACATGTTGTAGCAATGGCACCTCAATCAAACATAACAATAAATTCAGAAATTTTGTTAAATTTGTGTCATGATATGGGTATAAAAATGGCTAAGTTACATTTAAGTACATGATCTTAATTCTGACTTTTCCCTATTTTTGTATGTGTCATTTTGCATGCTTAATAATGTCTGTGCAGCATAGTTTGGGCGTATTAACTTCTGGGTGATTTAACTTTGGATATTTTATTGAAATAAATAAAAGAGACCCCATACTTGTGGCTAATCCGTTTTGCAACCTCATGAACTGTTGTGCAAATTTATCTTCTGAGTTCAAGAAAAAGACCTAGTAGGTACATGTTGTTATCCTGCATTAAGTTGAGAACAAAACATTATGAATAAATCAATAATAATAAAAGACTTTTCCTAGTAAGTCTGGATTCTACATCTTTGCACAGGAAAACATTTTTTGAGTTCCATCATATCTCTTCTTACAGAAAATACTTGGGAAAGTAGTCTGCAAACGTGTAGTGCATGAGCTATCCCGAAACAATGCCTACTCAAAACCTGTAAAATGTAACAAACAGTGCACATGCAGCTGCCATGTTACCTACCTGATTACAAAAGGATTCATACTTGTAAACAGTGTATTTCAGCATTTTGAGGGTTAACTTGAAGCAACGTTATTTTGAAGGTCTGACTGAGGCCTGAAGGCCCTTTTAGATCCTTTGCTTACACCAGTCATAAAAAAACATACAAAAACCTACAACCAACCAACCCACAACCAACCAAAAGTACTTAAGAGAAAAAAAAAGACAGGGAAAAAAAAAAAAACCTGTTATTTGTGTACTGCTTTAGGGGTCTTTATTATTTATACTACTGATACCTAGAAACACTAACCATAGAGTAGAATCTGCTCTGTGCTAGGTACTGTACAAATACAGATCAATAGGGTGGCACTTGGCCCAGAGGACTTGAATCTAGCAAGGCTTAAGATCTTGCAATACGAAGGTAGAAAAGGATAAAATTTCTGAAGGACTTGCAAGATTATTGAAGAAAGAAATCAGTAACTAAATGCTTAAAAATATGTATTTTACCCTTAAAACTGTTACTTTCTTTCTGAATTGCCCAGGTAATGGTGAAGCCAATTATCTGTAAACTTTAAATCTTCTTCAGATGTGGTGAATTACTTCTAATTTAATTTTCATTTTTATCTTGCCTACAAACAGATATTTAGGCAGGAAGGTCACATCAGTACAGACTTAGCCTTTTTTCTTTTCATCTGAAGTCTGTCTTTCGTAACAGAATTTCACCTTCTACTTGTTTAATATAATGGTGTCAGTAAAAAGTTTGAGTTACAGCAGCTGGGAGTGAAGGAAGGTGACCTGGGATGACGTTTCTTAAAACCTTTCTTTGAAGACAATTTAAGTCTGTATTGAGGCAGATAAAAGACAAAGTTTTCTAGGACACAAAAATGACAAAATTTTTCTGTGTCTGATCTGAACTCCTCACTATGTTGAGAATATTCTTTTTTTTCAGACTTCTAGCTGTTTTCATGTTCTCTGTCTCCTTACAAAGAAACTTCAGGGCAACAGGTTTTATTATAACACGACAGTCAACAAAAAGACATAGAAGTCTCAGGTCCTTTTCTTACACAAAAATAATCAATGTCAGGTTGCAATTGAGTTGAGCATCCTTGGTACAACTAACCGTCCAATACGGATAGAGTAGTCTAACTTTATACATCAAAGTCAGACACCTCAACTCCTTCACTTTTTACCAAGAAAAAACAGAAGAGGAGAAGTGATACTGTGACGTATGCAGATATCCGTATTTATTGTTTGTGCTTATATTTATGTAGATATATATGTATAAAAAAGGAAGGAAGAGTGAGAAACAGACAAAAATCTGTATTTTTCTAGCATATCTGTCCAGAAACAAAAAAACAAACAAACAAATTTCAGAGGCTCTGGTCTTAGTAAGAGGTGTAAAATTATAGAATTAGTCTTAAAAATCTGGCAAAAAGAAAAATACACCTCATTTCTCATTCCCAGAGTGAAGCTCAGAGATTCCCCCATAAGTTCAAAATAGACTTCCTTCTTCAAGTACTATCACTCTGTCTGAAATTTGCCACTTTCGTGGAGCAAATGCAAATGCTCATGTGATTAGTCACCTGTAAATATCAACCAGGTATTATGAATCTTTCAAAACCTTACTCTACTGTAACAATGATATTTTGAATATCCAAGATGATGTCCAGTGAGAGGTCAGCTGCAATATCAGGTTTCTTGTGGCAATATTTCTGGTTGTATTTTCTACTTCCCCAGAGCTCATCAGTCAAAGTTAGCAAAGGAACCAAAACATCTGCTCACCTCTACTGAAGTGGTATTTTAGTGTAATGACAGAACTGTAAAGTTGATTTAGACAAACAGGTTCCAGTTTTATCACAGCACTGCAAATATAAAAATGTAGACTATACGACCATATTGATTCATAGCTGTACCTCTTAGTTACAACATCACACAACTCTGAACAACTTTTATTCCAATTCAGCAAGTCTATGCCTCAGTCTGGGCACAGAATTAATGCTCCACAATAGAATTCTTTTTCTCCTGAAGATTCAGTGCAAGCAGTTATCTTGGTAAGTATTGTCTCCAACAAGGGTCAGTGAAACACTACCATTGTGGGCAGGGATAACTCTAACTAGGAGATAAAAAGCATGATCACTTTCTATTCCTGTGAAAAATCCCAGAAGTAGCTAAAGTGATGAAGAAAATTAGAGTTTAAATATGTGTATGGCTATTATTTCAGTTATCAGTTTGAAAATTAGATTCAGAACATATATGGTTTAATTACTCTATTCAGAGACAGGTAGGGATTATAAGTGATAACAGTTAATAACTTCTGTGACTGGGTAGATGAAGGGAGATCCGTGGATGTTGTCTACCTAGACTTCAGAAAGGCTTTCGACACTGTCTCCCATAACATCCTTCTAGGGAAGCTCAGGAAGTGTGGGCTGGATGAGTGGTCGGTGAGGTGGACGGAGAACTGGTTGAATGGCAGAGCTCAGAGGGTTGTCATCAGCGGCGCTGAGTCTAGTTGGAGGCTGGTAACTAGTGGTGTCCCCCTGGGGTCAGTACTGGGCCCAGTCTTGTTCTACTTCTTCATCAATGATCTGGATGAAGAGTTAGAATGTACCCTCAGCAAGTTTGCTGATGACACCAAAGGTGTGGTAGATACACCAGAAGGCTGTGCTGCCGTTCCGAATGACCTGGACAGGGTGGAAAGTTGGGCAAAGAGGAACCTGATGAGGTTCAACAAGGGCAAGTGCAGGGTCCTGCACCTGGGGAGGAACAACCCCATGCATCATTATAGGCTTGGGGTGGACCTGCTGGAGAGCAGCTCTGCGGAGAGGGACCTGGGTGTGCTGGTGGACGACAGGTTAACCATGAGCCGGCAGTGTGCCCTGGCTGCCAAGAAAGCTAATGGGATCTTGGGATGCATTAGGAGGAGTGTGGCCAGCAGGTCGAGGGAGGTTCTCCTTCCCCTCTACTCTGCCCTAGTAAGGCCCCATCTGGAGTACTCTGTCCGGTTCTGGGCTCCCCGCTTCAAGAAACATGAGGAGCTACTGGAGAGAGTCCAGCGGAGGGCTACAAGGATGATGAGGGGACTGGAGCATCTCTCCAATGAGGAGAGGCTGAGGGAGCTGGGCCTGTTCAGCCTGAACAAGAGAAGGCTGCAAGGGGACCTAATATATGTTTATAAATATCTGAAGAGTGAGTGTCAAGAGGATAGGGGGATAGGGCCAGACGCTTTTCAGTGGTGCCCAGTGACAGGACAAGGAGCAATGGGCACAAACTGAAGCATAGGAAGTTCCATCTGAACATGAGAAAGAACTTCTTCCCTCTGAGGGTGACGGAGCCCTGGAACAGGCTGCCCAGGGAGGTTGTGGAGT
>Ga0065711_1048703_pt1 | contig 11666 bp, 1 predicted proteins | sample Hoacrofraction12_FD_59098 | JGI IMG/M metagenome (GOLD analysis project Ga0065711, IMG submission 59098) | Hoatzin crop microbial communities from Cojedes, Venezuela - Epithelial fraction 12 v2 (version 2) | ecosystem: Host-associated > Birds > Digestive system > Esophagus > Crop | place... | reverse complement strand
TTTTTTTTTTTTTTTTTTTTTTTTTTTTTTTGTAGGAATACTTGGTAAAGGTTAGTGAAAAATACTATCCTCCCTGCTCAAAGTGCCAGATTATATTAATCGTGGAATTTTCTGCTAGTACTTATGAACAACCTTCGACTTATGGCTGTCATGAAGTTCTGTGTTAGTGTGCAGTGAAGTGATTTTAAAACAAAGCAAAGGAGATCAGAAATACCTGTTGTTAATCTCACATTCAGAAATACCACATTAGCTGAAAATTACTTTGGCCTCGTGTGGCATTCTGCCCCTGTAACTTGTGAAGATAAAGTGTCATTCTCCTGCCATCATTTTCTGTTTCTTAAAAAAGGAACTTGTATGAGGAAGGCCTTTCATTTATAGGTGACCAGTCTTCCCGTCCGACTTTGTCTGTTGGCTTCTTTTTTTTCCTGATTGTTTTTAAACTTGCAGCATAGATATTTAAATTAATTCTTCCAGTAACCCCAGAAGAAATTATATTACCTGGAAAGGATTAATTGCTTGTTCTCTGTTTTTTAAAGTCAGCATTAATCATTGGTATTCACAAGTATCGAAGACTTCAGCTTTACAGGTCTTTGGGGAAAAATGAAGTGTCCCTTAAAACACTTGGGCACTAGTTCCTCCTTGATTCAGAGAGAAGAGTTTCATGTCTTTGTAGGAGCAGTTATTAATGGTAGTGTGTTAGACAGGAGGCTTTATTTCTTTAATTCCAAAACAACATGTGTTAGACACAAACGATTAAAAATACAAGTGTTGTTGATCCCTTATGACTGTTCTATGGTAGGTAAAGTCTAGCACACCCTGTTTTAAATATGGCTTTAGTTGAACTACTGCTTCTCAAAATATTTTCACTTATCTCTGAAGTCATAATTATGGCATTCATTGTATTTGAATATAATTGCTGCACTTTGCATTCTGTTCAAGTCGTGGGACTGAAGTAAGGAATTAATATCAGCTATTGCTTTTCTTGTCTACTGGAATCTGCATTTTGGACCCCGTCTCCTTTGGTTTTTATCAGTTACACTGTAATGTTTCTAATGAGGCTGTCTTGTGTGTAGAGCATTACTATAAAATGGAAAGAGACCATTTACAAAATAATAAACAAATACAATGTATGTAATTATGAGGCTTATCCTTATCAGGTGCACAAAGATTTCTGGATACAGCAGCTGCAACAGCTCCATGTTAATGCTATTGTAGATCAAATCCCCTAAATTATTCCACCTCTTAAAGAAATCAAATGGCGTGATCTACAAAATGAGAAAAATACTATCTCTACATAACAAGACTTAATTGATACTTGTTTTGAGATGGTCTGCTTTACAGAAGGTGTTGCTGGGTAGTTACAAATATTTATTCCACTGAATGGAATATCAGTGAGTAGAAAAGACCAATAATAAATGCATGGATCTTTAACATGTTGTAAAAGAATTAAAACTTGCAAAGAAGAAGTTGGAATATGTAGAGACTTGTGCTCCTGGTAGATGAAGACTTCATGAAGTGTTTTCAAAAGCCTCATAAGTGCAGTAATCTACAGATGTAAACACTGAAATTGGGATGAAGCTTTGAAGCAGTGTAGGATGATATAATAACATTACACCGTATGCCTTTTTTTGAATGTGTGACCTCTTCATGGGAAAGAGTTGTGCATCTGCACTTTAAGCAGATATCCTTAATTTGGAATTGATTAGAAAAGAGTTGCTAAGCCCAGTCCTTTTCTGTCACAACAATGATACTTTAGCTATTTAAATGTATCAAGCTTCCTCCTAAAAAATAATTAGTTTGTGGTTTGTCCCTCTTTACTTGATCTGGAGAGGCTTTCAGGATTTTGTTCCTCTGATGGGTAGAATCATCCTGATTTCCACCAAAACTAATAGCACAAATAGCTCCTCCTTTCAAAGCAATAGAGTAGTGACTATGAAATAAGAACGTTTGTGAGAACTTTAATGGAACCTAATGATGCTTGACGTAGCTGTCCATGCCACCTTTCTCTTTCCCTCATCTCTGTTGAAGAACAGAAATTGAGTTTTGGGAGAACTTGCTTGCAGTCGCCTTCTCTCTTGCTACTTCCCCACATGACCTGCAGTGTTGAGAATACCGCTTTGATGCTGGTGAACCATCTCTGGTGCTCCTGCTTTGTGCTGCAGTGACATTCTTGCTGCACACACTGAAGAGAAGAATGTGCAAATCAAAGGCAGTGCAACAGAGGATGGGGCCAGAGACGTTTGCAGAGCGTTACCAGCGCTCCCCACTATCTAGCCCAGGGAGGAGACAGGCTCAGCACATGGTGAGCACAAACTGCTTTGAGGCTTTTCACATTTCTCTCCTCTTCTCTTTATCAGTCTTTTTACTGTGGTGCTCTGAAGTACTTGGGAATTATTTCCATCTGTAGCCTTGTTACTGAGCAATTGTAGTAATACCAGAGTCCAATTTAGCAGTATTTCTTCAAGAGCTCGGGTCTTTGATTTGTGGAGGACAAATGAAAAGAGCAATTGCAAATGGGTGTCTGTGCTACTAGAGCTCTGAACAGCCTTCCCTCTTGGCTGTGTGTCAGATTATACCTCAAGGCGGACACAGGTGGGCTATGAACCTTAAAAAGATTTAAATAATTAAGTGCATGGTTGAGTATTCGTATCAGTGGGTGTCAATAAACTGGTCTCAGAGTGTTCAGCAATAACAATTTTCTTTAATCTTTTTGGGTAGCATTGAAAGTGGTGATTGAGTAGCAGGTGGTTTGAGTTCTTACATTTCTTCATCAGCTTTCCCTACAATTCACTTATATGATAATTTCACTATAGAACCTCAGTTTTGGATTAATTTTAGAAAGGGTAGTAATAGGTTATTGTGCAGTGGGGAAAATTTGTATCTAGTATGGCAGTACCTGCACAAAGAACTGGTAAGCCAGAGAATGAACCAAGCCAGGAGAGGAAGAGGTTGTTCTTGTTAAGGACTGTTAAAGATATCTTGTCAAGGAGAGACATTCGCATGCAACTTCTTTCCCCTTGGGGACTCTGTTTCCACCATTATTCAGCTATTTTAGGGTAGTCCATCAATGCATAACACTAATCAAGGGAAAGGGAATCACTAGCTTGTGGACATTACGCTGTAGCTCCTTGAGGCTGTGCAGCCTCTCTTCCCGTACAAATATGTGACTTCACCTCTTTTGGAGCCACCAGTTCCAGCATACTGCAGCATTTGTCATTCTCCTCAATGACAGCCCCACAGCTCTTTAAGCATTTTCTTTATTCCTCTCAGGTGCACAGAAAGTGGTAGGCTTAAATTGACTTTGGCAAGAAGCTGTAATAGATGGATGCAAGAAGGCTGTTGTCTACTATTAAATAGTAGTGGTTTCTAGATGGAAAGTCCATACTCTGATCCTTTGCTTCACCTGCTATTTCAGTGGCCCTGCTTCAGTTCAGTCTACCACTGAGGCATATTGCTTTGTTGTTTACAGTTGATTCTCCCATCTCCAGTATATATATCTGAGCAAAATGATACTATAACAAAGGATCCATATGTTGCCATGGGAATCTGTGCCTTGGACTTAGCACGTAGTAGAACAGTGGCTGATTTATGACTTAGTGGGGGGATAACTGCCTGGTCTCTTCATTTTTCTAGTATTTCACATATGAAAAGGAGATATTGCCCACTATTAAAGAACTGGGCTCATCAAAAAGAAAAGATCATTACAAATCAACATTAACATTCTTCTTTGAGGATAGTTAGTTTAAAGAAATTGGGAGGAACAGCAGAATGGAAAAGTTGAAGAATTAAGTGCCAGTATCTCTGACCTCCTGTTTGAGCATCAAGCCTGCCTTGTATAATAAAAGCTATTTATAAATTGCTGCTCTGTTAAACGTGTACAGAATTTTACGATGCATAAATTGGGAAACAGAGCCAGCAAGGGGACCCAGCAGAGTGATGAATGGATGACAGAGTGCAGGACTGAAACTCTGGTTTATTCATGGATTGTGAGGTCAAGAGAAAGAACTGCTGGCAAGGGCTGGCAGTTCAAGGAGAAAGATACAGAACCGAACAGATAAAGAATCCAGTAATCTGAGAATTATCAAGCCACGTTGTCACACTACTCTGATTTCACAGTTACAACTCCAGGTAGTAGCTTTTTATTTTTACTTTGCTACATTTTCATGAGTATTTTTAGTCTTTCTCCTAGCTCCAGTTGCACCACTGTCACCAGCTGCTTCCAGTGTCACAGCCTTAATCCTTCTAAATCTCAGTAGTTTGTTCCCTTAGATTTTAAGCAACGGGTAAGAAGAGGGTAGGTTTTCCCCTGCCCCCCTTTTGTTTTGACACTACACTGACACACCCCCTCCCAATTATACTGTGGAGAGTGTCTGATCAAGCAACCCATAATCATAATCTTGATCTGGGGCCTAACTAGAAGTTCATGAATCTGCTCAGGTGGTTGCGTCTGCTCAAAAGACTGTTAGAGACTGATAACTCCTTCAACTGCTGTTTAATTCTATTGGTCATGCAGATTCCTCAGCAGAATGCAGTTAATGCAACTTAATTCCAAACAGATGAGTCAAGTTAAGGTCACTAGGTTGCAATTATTCTTTGTAGTATTGTCACAGGATACGTTCAGTGTGCAGGTGCATTTTATATCCTCAAATACCACAGAGAAAACCAAATTGAAACAAGGCTAGAATAGAACTGTTTTGGACCAATGAATAAAATCTGATTTACCCTTGTTTTTTATTCCTTTCATAAATGTGTTGTAAGGTATTCATGTACTTAAGCAATTTGGCTGCCAATTTTAAATAAAAGATATGTGGTTGCACTCTGAAATGCATGTTTTTCGGTCTTTTATGTGTTCTCTGTGTCTTGCATCTGTAAGGATTTCTGCCAAAGGAAATTGACAAGGAAATTAGAGGCACTCAAGATAATCATTACAAAGAGAAAAATTCCCTTACTGTGTAGCGAATGAGAAAATATATCCTGACTAGTTTTACAATAGCAATAGTCTTTAGTTTTTTTCTGGTACCTTGTGGCAAATTTTCTTAAATAGGCAGTGGAAAGGACTTTTATGTTTGAGGAAACTGCAGCACTTCTTTTTAATGAGGAAATCACAAGAGCTTCACTTTTGCAAGCCCTTGTGTCTTGACATACCCTTGATGTTGTAACCATATAATGTTGTACTTTGACTTAAAAAGAAAAAAAGACAAGCAGTATTAAATAAAAAAGAAAAAGTAGAAAATACTGGTTTGTGATGCATTATAAATGAAACACATGTAACTGTGCTTGCAGTATTGCCTTTGGTCTAATGGGTGTGTTGCAGACTGACAGTATTTTTTTGGCCACCAGTGTTGCTGAAGGCCTCTCCAGAGCGTGAAGGAAATGGGTTAAAGTGGATTCATTCTTTTCACTAACATCTTTTACAGTAGCATGTTTTTCAGGGAATGGCCTATTGCTCCCCAAGCTTGCAGTATGCATCTGACGAGCCCTTAGATTAAGAATGGGTGAGTGGGAGAGCCCTAGATCCTCAGCAGTTCTTCAGTAGACTGCATGCTGCTAGCAGACCACTTGGACACCCCTGTTCTCTGGAATTACTGTGCATACTGACTGGTGTACTAAGAAGACTAGCTGCTGTATAAAATGCTTCTCTCAGCCCTACTTTTGTCCTTGCAGCTATCCAGCAATACAGCTAATTTTACCTGCCTGTTGAGCCGTAAACTTAGACTTGTTTGGTGCATCTGTTCTCACTGGTTGAACTAAGGTCCTTCACCATACAGCGAGTATTTTGATTGTAATGCTATAGCAAATGTAATTTGAGAGGGATATTAAAGTTTGTTTGCATTGATAATAATGCCTTATGTTTGTAATACCACGAATGTCTCTTCTGCAAATAATTGCAAGTACAACCTGCACACTAAGCAAAATGCAAGGGAAGCATGATGATTGTTTTGTGAATGTTGTAAGATCTTAACTTACAAGTCTAGGAACCATTTTTTCTATTATAAAATGAATAGCTTTGAAAGAGAAGATGTCAGGTTTTCTTCCAGTGGTAATAACTCAATACTTGTCTTCTAAACTGTCAATGATGTGTCGCTTAAGGAAGCACATTTTCACTAGATACTTATTTTATATGGATATTTCATGGATAAAGACAATATGTGTATGTATGAAAAGTTTATTATGATGGTGTATGAATCAGAAATGGCTTTGCCATAACTCTAGATAGAATTGGTTAAGTTATCTGTGAGAACCAATCTTTTGGTTTGCAAATGAAGCAAATTTTGCTTTGGTAATTTGAACTAGTAAATATGAAATCCCATGCAATTTGTAGACACTTTTCAGGGTGGGAAACCATTTTGACATGGAATAGGACTGTGTTTAGAATAGTAAATAACAGCATCTTTTGGAAATGCTACGATGACATTGTTTGTTTCCACATACCACAGCTGGCTCACGAAGTGGCATACTTTCTCTTCAGTACTTTCACTGATGCTGTTTCCTCCCTGATATGTTGATGATCGAATCAATCCCTTAAAGTCGGGTACTCATGTTGAGAAGCTAAGGATGCACAGGAGAGGGGTTTAGTCTAAATACTGGTGTTGGTTTATACATTAGTTGGAGTGACATACTGTAGTAGTGGTACTGTTCTGTGATCGGCCAAAATGATACAATGAAGACACTTTATTCCTCTAGTGCTTGTTACTTTGTGCTTTCTGTATATGGATTTTTTAATGGAAATTAGAGGACATGCAGGACTGTGCACGTGACTTGAAACATGAAGTGGGAAGGGTAGTACTTGATGTCTTACATAGAGCTTTGGGAAGGAGGAGCAAATTACACACTCACCTGAAAATAGCAGGCTCACTAACGTGGTGCTTAATGTGTTTTCCTAAGAAAGCAATTACGTATTTTAATCCTGAAGTCTATGAAATGTATGCATTACGTGTTTCACTTCTGTATACGTTGATTTGCTTTTCTCTGGAATGGACAAATTAGACTTGCTTTGGTCTAGAGCCAAATAATAGATTAGGCAATTCCATGCCTTGTGAATTATTGAAGAGAATGTTTGGTACGTAAATCTCTTCTTCATTTTGTTGGCTCCCCTCCCATTTCTCTTGATCCCTTTGGGAGTGTTGGTTTAGACTATCTTCCAGAGGCTCGACAATTTCTAAAGGCTGGGTAACCAGTGGGATGGAAGGAATTTAAAATCTGATCTCCCTTTCCCCTTACATTTGTCCCTTTCTGGATTACAGTCTGTTTTTTGCTAATTCTACATAGCAAGTATGCTAGATTGCAAAATATGCTTTGATCGTAGTGGTCAGCCCTGTCACAAAGATCACTATCTAAACTTGGGATCAGAGGATGCTTAAGAAATTATTTGATTTTTTTTTTTTTCCTGGATCTCTGCAATAAATTTATGAAACATACCGTGATCTGTTTTCATGCTAAAGTATGTGTTTCTCGTTTGTACGGTTTGATAAGTTAAGGTTAGTTATGGGGCAGGACTGCTGGTTTTCTGCTGTAACAACACCGTAAGTGAGGAAGACGGGCAAGTGAACTTTCCTTATAATCGTGTTGTTGGAACAGAATATGCCTCAGACAAGCTTTGGTCAAATGTGAGTGTTTATAATAACTTTGGCCTGGATTTTGTTGGGACACAAGTCCAGTGAACTGCATGAGTTTATTGAGAGATGAGGCTATATCCAGGGGTGATTTTTAAGAGCACTAAAGATGCCTATTACACTTACCTTAAAGGCTTATTTTTTTTTAATGGTCTGATACCTCTCCTTATATTTCTGCCATTTGACTTTGCCGAGGTCTCAAATAGCAAATATTTTAAATGGGAGGAGATATGCAAAGATATACTGAAAACATAATTTGTGAACCTCTTTAGAATTCTTTGGGGTATATATTTTTGCTTTTCCCATATGTGAGATGATTTGTGTAATCCCTATTACTGTTAAATTTAGTAATAGTACAGTTTTATTACTGCATGAATCTCTGTTATGGCAACATCAATCTCATATGACAAACTTCAGACAAAATCATATTAATTGTGCCCTTGTATTGAGTTCAGCTGAGTCATGTCCAGATTCGTTGACAAAATTAAATATGAAGAAATGCAAAGAGGCTGCTGGTCAGTTATGTCTGTATAGACAAAGCTAAAATCACTTAAAATAGGGGGTAACTGTGCTAACACTTCCTGGAGAGAAGACAGGTGTGTAAATATTGATGAGTTTCACTCTCTTGTGATTATAAAGTCCTCAACCACACTTCTCATGTAAATAGCTTTAATGCAGAAATAAAAGAATCTAGTATAATATTAACTGCAGTAGTGGAGATTAATGCATTGTAGCAGGGAGTCCTGGCAAGGTGACCTGGAAGACGGGGGATAAACAACATTTGTTCTGGTAGCATAAACTCATCAAGACAAATCTGGATCTCTTCTCAGTATAGGTTACTGCCTATAGGGAATACCATCATACTTTCCTTGTGATGCAAATGGCAGCCACTACTATGAAGCTTAGGATCGATGGATTCATTTCTGACTGCAGTTGCTTACCCATATTGCACTATAATGAGCTTATTTTCCATAGTGATTGTATGTAGGTGGGGGCTGTGTAGAGAGGGAAAAAAAACGAAACAGGAGGGATTATAAAGAAAGCAGGGGAGGTGATTTAAAATCCTTCAAGTGGAAAGGGAGGCTTAGAGATGACTCTTTTTCCTCACTTTTTGCATGGATACTTTTCTAAATTTTACTAGCATCTCTGATTAACTAGCTGTGTTTCAGTGGCCTTCAATATATGTGCAGGGATATGCATGAAGGTGAGAGATGTTACAAAGATTAAAATTTGGCTTTGCTTCTGCTCAGTCTGGTGGTTTTGTTTTTATTGTAATGATTTAGATTCTGAGGATCATTACCACAGTACCTGATATGGTCTGAAAGCTCACGGGAGAGCTGTTTTAAACCATGGTACTAAAAGTTGAAGTAAATTATTAATAAATTCAATTATCTAATTTGGCAAAACCTGGTAGTACTTGCCTTAACTGTTCGTAAGCTGTTGAAGGAGTTTCTTGAAAAATTAAGCAGATGTAGCAATTTATAAAGGAAAACTGCATTCTTTATTGTCCTGAACACTGCTGTTAGGGCATGTTCTTGACATAAGCAACTTGAGCATCGTGAATGAAAACCTGAAACAAGTAGGGAACGGTTTTTAGTTTTAATCTTATAGTTGTTATTGCTCATCGGAAATAGCCTATTTGTTTCCATATGCTGTACTGGAAAAAATGATCTGTATTAATTGCAAATTCTTCATAACTGAATAGTGTTTAATGGACATGTAATGTACTACAGAGGTTGCTCTCATGGCAGGCAGGCAGATTTTGAGTGAAAAGTGGTAGGGCTGGGATGTGGGACTCATGGCGCCTTAAGAGGAAGAAGTGTAAAAGGCTTCTGACGCCCAGAGCCACAGACCATCAGTGAGCTGCAGTCTGCGTCTCATCTCCTGACCATGCTGCAGCTCCCAGTTCTGAGCTTCTACGGGCATGGTTCGCCTTTAAATTTAGACCTGCTAACTGTCACAATTAAAGTATAATCTGTTGTCAAGAGACATAGACTCTTTGTGACCTTGGATGAATCACTTGGTTTTATGAGGAATAGAGACAGTATCTGTGTAATAAAGTGAATATCTCAGAAAGTTAGGAGCCCATTTTTTCTTTCTTTCACTAAGTCAATTCAGGACTATGACCTATATGAGGATTTAGGTATTTTTACAGAGTCCAGCGGGTATTCCGCTCGTAAGGAGGGATTCCACTTGATGACGGAGAGATCACTTTTGCGACAGATCTCAGCTAATGATGCAGTGATGCCCAAAAGGGCTCTCCCAGTCCCCTCACAGCTACTTGCGTCGCACGGTGGGAGTGCAGGAAGGGAGGTCAGGGTGACTCCTTTCACCACTGCGTAGCTGTTGCGTTGGCTTAGCTGTCTTGTAGAGGCACAGGGACAAGGGAAGGCGGAGGCACGCTGCGCTTTTCTATGAAAGGGAACTCTTCTTTCTCTCCATTTTGTGAATCTGGCCTTCATTTCACAGCTTTTGTTGCAAGACTGAAATGGAACATGTCATGTCAAAATGAAATTTTGAGAGGGTTTGAGCAAGAGAAGGAGCTATTTCAAATTCAGTTCGATCTGCCGAACCGAGAAATCAATTATTCACACAGCCGGTGTTAGGACATAAAATGAAATAGTGTATTATCTCCAGTTAACTTTTCTGTCTGTAGTTTGAACAGGATATCTGAGCCTAGACACTCGGGGAGGGGGGTAGGGGAAGGGAGCTGTGTGTTGGGGGTGGGTGTTTGGTTTTGTTGTTTGTTGTGTGTTGTTGTTTTAGGTGGGCTTTTGTCTGTTTGTTGTTTGTGCAGTGTTGACCAGAAGGTATGGAGAATGCGCTGTCTGGGATGGATAGCTGCTATTGACTAGGCGGGGAGAATGACACCTGAATTCTTAAGGCAACCTATTTCATATCTGTCCAAGTACGGTGTGAAGCTGAAACCACTTAGACTGAGTTCTGACTAGGTTGTGGTCGAGGATTTAGTGGCTGCAGAGCTAACACAAATGAGCAGAACATAAGTACAAGTGTGCTTTCAGTTATTGATAATCTGAGCCGCTATGAGAAAATAGGTCACTGAATAGCAAGAAACGTAAAAGTATTAAACTATGTATATTTCAACAAATGAGGCAATTTTCAGATCTAATCTTAGCCTCTTTTGATGTAAAGCTGTAAAGTTTTTAACTTTTTTTTTTAGCTTCGATCCTTTTATACTGTCTCTAAAAATATACATCATGAATGGGTAGTTTGACACTGTCCCACATGATGTCCTTGTCTCTAAATTGGAAGGACATGGATTTGACAGATGGACCACTCGTTGGATAAGGAACTGGCTCAATGGACGCACTCAAAGAGTTGCAGTCAATGGCTCCATGTCCAGGTGGAGACCAGTGACGAGTGGTGTGCGTCAGGGGTCGGTACTGGTGGCGGTGCTGTTTGATATCTTTGTTGGTGACATGGACAGTGGGACTGAGTGCACCCTCAGCAGGTTCGCTGACGACACCAAGCTGTGTGGTGTGGTTGACACGCTGGAGGGAAGGGATGCCATTCAGAGGGACCTTGACAGGCTGGAGAGGTGGGAACCGCATGAAGTTCAACAAGGCCAAGTGCAAGGTCCTGCATGTGCGCCGGGGCAATCCCAAACACAAGTACAGGCTGGGCGGAGAGTGGCTCGAGAGCAGCTCTGAGGAGAAGGACTTGGGGGTACTGGTGGATGAGAAGCTCAACATGAGATGGCGATGTGCGCTTGCAGCCCAGAAAGCCAACCGTATCTTGGGCTTCATCAAGAGAAGCATGGCCAGCAGGTCGAGGGAGGTGATTCTGTCCCTTTACTCCGCTCTCGTGAGACCCCACCTGGAGTACTGCATCCAGCTCTGGAGCCCCCAACATAAGAAGGACATTGATGTGTTACAGGAGCATGTCCAGAGGAGGGCCACGAAGATGATCAGAGGGCTGGAGCACCTCTCCTACGAGGACAGGCTGAGGGAGTTGGGGCTGTTCAGCCTGGAGAAGAGAAGGCTCCAGGGTGACCTTAGAGCAGCCTTCCAGTACCTGAAGGGGCCTACAGGA